>JAEEGG010003663.1_pt1 | contig 38161 bp, 31 predicted proteins | sample 9134161 | NCBI WGS metagenome assembly JAEEGG01 (sample SAMN16246543, study PRJNA631951) | gut metagenome | biome: gut microbiome; feature: rumen; material: CR-attached | host: Bos | place: Iran: Karaj | collected 2018-10
CCTTGCCAGGCAGGAAGTTGACGACGCCGTTCGGAAGGCCGGCTTCCATGAAGATGCGCATGTCGGTGTAGTTCGACAGCAGGGCGGTCGTCGAGGGCTTCCAGATGGTGGTGTTACCCATCAAGGCGGGGGTCATGTTCAGGTTGGACGCGATGGAGGTGAAGTTGAAAGGCGTGATGGCGAACACGAAGCCTTCCAACGGACGGTATTCGGTACGGTTCAGCTGGTCGTTGGCCGAAGCGGGCTGCTCGGCGTAGAGCTTGCTGGCGTAGTGGTTGTTGTAGCGGAAGAAGTCGATGGTCTCGCAGGCGCTGTCGATCTCAGCTTGGAAGCAGTTCTTCGACTGGCCGAGCATGGTGGCGGCGTTGATGCGGGCGCGGTACTTGGTGGCCAGCATCTCGGCGATGCGTGCCATGATGGCGGCGCGCTCGTCCCAAGGCGTGTTCTCCCAGTCGTGCTTAGCGGCTTGGGCGGCGTCGATGGCCATGCGGACTTCCTTTTCGCCTACTTTGTGGTAGCGTGCGATGACGTGCTTGTGGTCGTGGGGCATCACCACCTCGCCCATGTCGCCCGTGCGGACTTCTTGGCCGTTGATGATGGCGGGGATTTCAACGATTTCGTTGGATTGTCTTTCGAGTTCCTTCTGGAGTTCGATTCTCTCTGGACTGCCTGGCTTGTAGCTTTTTACAGGCTCGTTGTCCGGCTTCGCAAATGTAATCAGTGCGTTGTTCATTATTTGTGATTTAAAGATTTAATATTTAAGATTGCAAAATTGGTTATCTCTGTACGGCAGACTCAATAGGTCTCACATAATAATCGCCCTGGCTTTCTTCGAGGATAATCTTGATCCAGCCCAGGTGGTCTCTCCCGTTTTTGTTGAACTTGAAGCCAACGTATTGCTCTTTGTTCACGGGGAAGTAGTCGCAGTCGTTATTGTAATTGTTGCATACTTGGGAGAAGTAGTTGGCGCTTATTTCTTGTGGGTCGTCGCAAAACCCGTAATCGATATCATTCAAGGCGACATCGGTACTTAAGAAATTGTCTTCAAGACCGAATGATTCGCCAGCGTTGGCGGCTCTGAGCGACAATTTCTCTTCCGTTTCTTCAATGACGTAGGTGTTGTCAATCCTTTCGCAAGTATGGGTTTTCGTAATTGTTTGGAAAGTAATGTCTCCAAACTGCGTGACGGAGGTGTCTGAATGAATGTAATGCTCTTGCAGGATGATGTCTCCCAATAAGGCTACGTCTTCATTCTCGCATTTGATGTAGGAAAACACCGGATTGCCAAAAAACACTGACATAACGCATCTTGAAGTAAGTTTGATGTCGGCCCAACCATCTTTATTGAGGTCGATATCATAGTACTTCTCGTTCTCGCCATAGGAGTACTTCAGATCGGTGCTGTCATAAGTTTTGACGCGCATCCCTGCAGTATCACCAAAAGTGATTTCGGAAGCGTACTTTTTGCACGATGGCATGAGGCAAATGGATGCTAGAGCCAATACAATCAATAATGACTTTTTCATTTTATTATGGTTTTTAAGTTGGTTTCTCCTTATAAACGCGGTGCAAATATAGTAATTTTCGTTGCGAAAAACTTCAGTGCGATATTTTTTCGCTTTTCCTGGTCGCTTTTTGTTAGATGGTAGAGATTCCCTTGTAGGAAATGGGATCCGTTCAATTAATCAACCTGCGGCGGCATGTAGAGCTTACAAGTCGTAAACGTTACAAGCCGCCGCAGGAAACATTATCGGCAACCTCCATTGACTCCGTCGAAATGCTCCGCATTAACTCACTTTGTGTCGTTGAATCTTTGATTTCGATGAAATCAATCTTCGATTTCCTAGCAGGGGAATCTCAACCTTTATTTCTGAATAGCAGTTTCCCAAAGCTCAACATGGTCGTGGTGGAGGGTGACTTTCATCCATCCTAGACGGCTCTGGTTGTTGTCGGTGAGCTTAAAACCAATGTATTTCACTTCGTCCATTGGGAAAGCGTTGAGACTTGCGTCGGTGCACTTGAAAGTGTTGTTGTGATCGAAGCTGTCATTGGCGTTATTGGCACATAGCGAGAATTCTTGGTTGACGATGTTGCCCAACAATCCAACGTTTTCGTTTGGGCATGTGAGCGTGATAACAATATCGTGTTCAGGTTCTACATGGTGTCCCTGTCCTTCTGAAGCGCAGTCCCACCAATGGAATTGGATGTCGCCTTGTCCGTCGCCGTTGAGGTCAACGATGTTGCCCCAGGAATAATGGCCATATTGCTCTGGGTTTAAAGTGCCGTGGCATGAGGTAACGGACATGCCTTTGCTGTCGCCGAAAACGACTTTGCCATTTGTTGTGTCTTTCTTGCATGAAGCGATGCTGACCACAAGTAGTAGCGCCATCGCAAATAATGATAGTTGTTTCATTTTGTTATGTTTTTTATTTGAAGTTTCTGCTTGATAAACGCGGTGCAAATATAGGATATTGCATTGCGAAAAACTACGATGCGAATTTTTTCGCAATCATTTCATCCGCTTGATGACCTGCAACCTGTGTGTGTGCTCGTTCTTCTCCTTGTTGAAGATGCCCGTCTGGTCCATATAGTCGATGCGGACCTGGCCCGAGCAATGAATGATTTGTTCGTTGTCCATGAGGATGCCCACATGGGTGATGACGCCGTCCTCGTCGCCGAAGAAGGCCAAGTCTCCCGATTGCGTCTCCTGCAGGAAATACACCAGGTCGCCGCACTTAACCTGTTGCGAGGCATCGCGGGGCAGGACAAGGCCCGCCAAACGTGCGCATACCTTCGTCAAGCCCGAGCAGTCGAGACCCATCGACATGCGCCCGCCCCATAGGTAAGGCGCGCCGAGAAGCTGCTTGGCGTAGTCGACCATAAGGTCAGGGTGGAACTCGGAGGGCATCAACACGGCGTCGGGATGAGGTTCGTAGAGCGGCGTGCCCATGGTCAGGAGCAGTCCGTTGTAATTCACGACAGGCTTATTAATAAGATAAGGAGTCTTGCCCTTCATGGCGTTGAACTCCTCTTCGCTGATCTCACAGAATTGTTTGGACTGTATCCAGCCTTGGTAGGGATAGGCCCCCGAATCCTCGATTTCCGATTTGTGATCTTGTTGAATGGCCGAAGGCTTGTCTTCGGTCTGGATCAATAGCCATTCTTTGGTCGTGTCCAAGACGGTATAGGTTTCGTTGTAGAGCAGTTGGCTCACCATCTCCGAAGCGTGTCGGGCTTCTTTGCGCATCGCGATGGCGGTAAGGTTGCAGATTCCGTATGTCATAGTGATGATTCTTTTTTCGTGTCGGTTTGAGCCGCTAAATTAGCGCATTTTTCATGATTTTGTCTTGCATTTGGACTATTATTTTTAATTTAGCCCAATCCATTATTGAGAACCAAATTACTAATCGTTTGATTATGAGTTGGATAAAGAATATTTTCAATAAGATGCGCCTGGGGTACTACCGCATAGGCAAAGTGATTGTCTTTTTTATGGCCATTGCGCTGGTGTGGTGGCAGATGCCGCGCACGGGCAAGTTCAAATACGAGTACCAGCTTTCGAAACCATGGCAGCATGAAACTTTGTATGCGCCTTTCGACTTCCCCATTTACAAGAACTACGAGACCCTTGATGCCGAGACCGAAGCGGCAGCGGCAGAGGTAAAGCCGATTTTTGTGTTCAACGACAGTGAGATGGCGGCATCGCGCAACCAACTGTTCGCCGATTTCAATGCGAGATGGAACGCCCACTCTCATTTTGACCGCGACCTCAGCCTTGACTGCCTCTATAAAGTGTTTGATTCAATAGAGGGACAAGGCATCGTCGCCTATGACAATGCCACTGCCAACCTGCACCCCGAGTCGGAAGTGAGCATCGTCCGCAACAAGGTGATGCGTTCGGCCCGTTATGGCGATTTGTATAGCATGAATGAGGTTGCGGATGCTGTTTCAAGTATGTTGGAGCATGTCGGGACCCACTGTGATAAGAAACTGCTTTCTGAGTTGCTCAACGGCGCTTTGCGCCAGAATGTGTTTTACAATGCCGATCTCACCAAGGCGGAGGCAGACAAGGCGGTTTCGGCCATTTCGCTGACTTATGGTGCTGTGCAGAAGGGCGAGACCATTATTGAGGAGGGCCAGATCGTCGATGCGCATACGTATGATGTCCTTAACTCGTTGCAGCGCGAGTACAACTCGAAATCGCTGTCGGGTGACGATTCGCTGCGTGTACTGCTCAGCCAGCTCTTTTTGGTGGCCCTCATCTTTTCGCTGATGGGGCTCTATGGCAACAAACTCCACGACAAGGTTTTCTCGCAGTTGCGGAATATTATCCTTCTGCTGACGCTGATGCTCCTGATTGTCATCCCGTCGTACATATTGGTCAAGTTTGCGCCGGGGCTGATTTACATGATGCCGGTCTGCCTTTTGGCCATTATGGTGGGCTCGTTTTTCAACCTGCGGTTGGCATTCTCCACCCAGGTCTTCGCCGTGATGCTTATTTCGCTGGCAGTCCCCAATCCCTTCCAATTCATGTTCATGCAGTTGGTGGCCACGGTCGTCACGGTGTTCGGCATGTCGAACACCCGCACCCATCACCGCTTTGTCCAAGCCGCCTTGCTCGTGTTCTTCGGCTATCTGTTGGTCTATCTTGCCTTTACTTTCTTGACTACCTCCGAGGTTGACTGGACGGTGGTTCTTTTGCTGTTCCTCAACGGGTTGTTCACCATGCTGGCGCAGCCGCTCATCATGCTTTTCGAGCGCATTTTTGGCCTTACCACCTCGCTCTCGCTCATGGAGTTGAGCAACACCAACAGTCCATTGTTGCGTGAGTTGGCTGCCACTGCGCCAGGCACTTTCCAACATTCCATTCAGGTGGCCAACCTTTGCGAGGAAGTGCTGTATGAGATTGGAGGCGATACGGTGTTGGCTCGCACCGGCGCCTTGTATCACGATGTGGGCAAGATCAAGAATCCGATGTATTTCACTGAGAACCAACACGGCGCGTATAGTCCGCACAACGACCTCTCCAATATGGAGAGTGCCGAGATTATCATCTCACATGTGACCGACGGCATTGAGTTAGCGCACAAGGCGCATGTGCCTGAGCGTGTCATCGACTTCATCCGCACCCACCACGGCACGCGCCGCACCGACTATTTCTACATCAACGAGCAGAAGGCACATCCTGGTGAAGAAATCGACCCAACGCCGTTCACCTATCATGGTCCGGCGCCGTTCTCGCGTGAGACCGCCGTGCTGATGATGGCCGACAGCATCGAGGCCGCCTCGCACAGCCTGAAAGACCCCGATGAGAAGAAAATCAGCGACTTGGTGGATGGCATCATCGACAAGCAGATGGAAGCAGGGCAGTTCCTCAACACCGACCTCACTTTGCACGACATCGAGACCTGCCGCAAGGTGCTGAAGAAGAAGTTGATGAGCATATATCATGTTAGGATTGCTTATCCAGAGAAATGATTTTGCTAATATACAGTTACCATAAATAATCAAACAAATTACAAAAAAATGAAAACTAGACATTTAACGAGGTACGTCTTTGTGGCAATGTCCGCAATGTGTTTGTTTTGGATGGGGTGCTCTTCGACGAGGGTGTTGAATAATCCATCTTACATGATAGATTTGTATAAGAGCGGTGGGTTGGCGCCGATGAAAACGGAGGGGATGTGTGGTTTTTTAGATTTCCAAGGTAATATTGTCATTCAACCACAGTTTGAAGAAGTCAATGATTTCGAAGAAGACATGGCGGCAGTGAAAGTCGGGGACAAATGGGGTTTCGTTGATAAAACTGGAAAGATGGTAGTCATGCCTCGGTATGATTAAGTCGTAGATTTCCATGAAGGTTTGGCGGCAGTTCAAAAAGATGGCACATGGGGATTCGTTGATAAAACCGGAAAGACGATTGTCCCTCTGCAGTATGATGAAGTCCATAGTTTTAATGAAGGTTTTGCGGCAGTGGAGATAGAGTACAAATGGGGATTCGTTGATAAAAACGGAAAAATGGTTGTCGCGCCTCGGTATGAAAGAGTTCAAGACTTCCATGAGGGTTTGGCGGAAGTTCAAAAAGAAGGCAAATGTGGTTTTATTGACAAAACAGGAAAGACGGTCGTGGCACTTAAGTATGACGAAACTATGCTTTTTAGGGAAGGCTTTGCAGGAGTGCAACAGGATGGTAAATGGGGTTTTGTTGATAAAACCGGAAAGGTTGTTGTCACGCCGCAGTATGACGAAGTTGGTTTTTTCCATGAAGGTATGGCGTCAGTGGCAATAAAAGATAACGATGTTCGTTTGTATGGTTTTATTGATAAGGATGGCAAGATTGCCTGCAAACCCCAGTTTACTTTTGCCGACGATTTTAGCGAAGGCATGGCAGTTGTGGGGAAAGGTGAGAAGAGAGGGTATGTCAACAAAAAAGGTGAAGTGGTTATTAAACTACAGTTTGAAGAGGCTGAGAGTTTCAGCGAAGGCATGGCTTCTGTGATATTGGATGGCAGGTCTGTCATTATTGGCAAAACTGGAAAAACCGTCTTGGAGCCTCGAGGCTTTTATGCGAGTTCGTTCCATGAAGGTTATGCGGTAGTCTATTCCAATGGGAATAAGACATATAAAGAAATAAATGATGAGCTTGACCAACATGGTAATGATCCCAAGTACAAAGAGGAGTTTAAGGATAAGTTAAAGATATCTATTATTGATCGACAGGGGAAGGTGGTTTATGAGATGCCAAAAAAGATGTTAAAAATGATATTTGAACTTGACCAAAATTAAACAGGAGTATCTCAAGCAACTTGTTTCAAAGTATCTGTCTTAAGTAAGTGACAGCCTCCGGTCCTTCATTGAATATCAAGTCCAACACACTCAAATCGGGTGCAAAAGGGAACTTGGTGCTAAACACTTGGTAATATTCTGGGAATGAATCGTCTTCAAAAGTCTTTTTCGGGTTGAAAGCCTCGCGCAGGTCGTTCTCCGTCTCACGGACGTAATCCGTCGTGTGAACGATTTCCTTCTTGACTTTTAGCATCTTAAGCACTGCTTGCAAAGTTGCGTCGTTCAAGTCGATGAGGCGTTCGAAATGGTCTTCAAAAATAGGCCTCAGATAGTCGTAATAATGGTCGAAATAAGGTGCCGCTTTATAAGCCGACTCCAAGCAGCGGCTGTGAATGTGCTGCCACGGTTCAATAGGGCTGATGGCCATGTCCTTGGTCATGGTGTGGTTGCCGTTCACCTTCACTACGGGCACGCTGAGACTTTCTACGCCGTTAGCAGTCATCACGCGGCAACGGTTGCGGTAGGTCTGCTTGTGGTAGGTCTCCCATATCTCAATGACAGGCGCGTCTTCTTTCAGAAAACGCGCCATGTATTTGATGCTCGGGAAATATGCAGTGGTGAACAGCGTCATTTGAGCAACTGTTCCTGGATGACTTGCCTGTAGCCCTCTTCAGGCAAGGCACCGACTTGCATCATGGGTTGCCCTTTCTTCGGAATGAACAGGACCGTGGGGATGCTGGTCACTTGAAATGCGTTGGCAAGGGTCTTTTCTTGGTCCACGTTGACCTTGTAGATCAACAGTTTGCCGTCAAACTCCTCGGCGAGTTTGTCCATGATGGGCGCCACGCGGCGGCAAGGTCCGCACCAATCGGCATAGAAGTCGACGATGGCTGGCACTTCTCCCTTATAGGTAAAGGTGTTTGGGTCTTTCTCGAAGTCCCATACTTTCTTCAAGAACTCTTTGTAGGTTAAGTGCTTGACTTTCGATTCTTTTTGCTCTACTTGAGCGTTGGCAGTGAGACCTGCCACCATGATCAACATGGCAATTAAGATGCTTTTTTTCATTGTCGTCTAATTTTTCAGGGGCAAAAGTAACAAAAATCGTGCTAATGGTGGTTTTTTCCTTAATTTTGCAGCAAAATAATTCAAAATTATGTTAATCGTCAACATTAAGGAGCTTGTCGGCATAGAGGAACAGGGCCGGCTGCTGAAACGTGGCAATGAAATGTCCGAAACGGGAAGGGTCAAGGACGCCTTCATCTATATCAAAGGCAAGAAAATCGCCGACTACGGTCCGATGGACTCGGATGCCTGTCGCAAGTATCTCGCAGAGAACCATCGTGTCTACGATGTGAAAGGCAGTGTTGTGATGCCTGCTTTTTGCGACTCGCACACGCATCTTGTCTATGCCAACTCGCGCGAGTTGGAGTTTGTCGATAAGATTCGTGGCCTCAGTTACGAAGAGATTGCCAAGAGGGGAGGAGGCATCCTCAACTCAGCCAAGGCGACAGCGGCGGCCTCGGAGGACGAACTTTACGACATGGCCCAGCAACGCCTCGACGAGGTGATGCGCATGGGCACGGGCGCCATCGAGATCAAGAGCGGCTATGGCCTCACCACCGAGAGTGAGTTGAAACTGCTCCGCGTCATCCGACGCCTGAAAGAGAATTCGCCCCTGACCATCAAGTCGAACTTCCTCGGTACCCACGGCATTCCGATGGAATATCGCGGCCATCAGGAGGACTATGTCGACTTGGTCATCAATGAGATGATTCCGCTCGTGGCGGCAGAGGACCTCGCCGATTTCATCGATGTGTTCTGCGACCAGGGCTTCTTCACCGTCGAGGACACCGAGCGCATCCTTATGGCAGGCATCAAATATGGCATGCGGCCGAAAATCCACGCCAACGAGATGGCCATCTCGGGTGGCGTGCAGGTGGGCGTGAAATACGGAGCCATTTCCGTTGACCATCTCGAACAGATGGGCGATGCCGAGATCGAGTGCCTGAAAGGCACCGAGACCATGCCGACCGTGCTGCCTGGCTGCGCCTTCTTCCTCAACCTGCCACTCTCGCCGGCACGCAAGATGATTGACGCGGGCCTGCCCGTGGCCATGGCCTCCGACTTCAACCCCGGCACCTCGCCTTCAGGCAACATGCAACTCATCCTCTCTATGGCCTGCATCCGCTACCGCCTGACGCCCGAAGAGGCCTTGAACGCCACCACTTTGAATACTGCCTATGCCATGGGTGTGAGCGATGAAGTGGGCAGCATCACCAAAGGGAAACTCGCCAACCTCATCATCACCCAACCGATGACGCAGCTCGAGTTCATGCCTTATTACTATGGCGCCAACAAAGTCGCCAAGATGATTCTAAACGGAAAATTTGTTTAACCCACTCTAGGCAGTCATTGCGGTTCCGCCTCCGCGGAATGAGGCGACCCGCAATCTCCTTAGGAGACTGCCGTTATACAAAATAACAATGAAACTCACCAAAACGCTATTAGTATCATTTGTCCTCGTGTTGCTCATGGCCTCCTGCAAAAAGGACCATTACAACATGGGCCATGTGCAAGGCGTGAACGCCGAAGGCGAGGTGCTGCTGCCTTTGGCGACAGGTTCGTACACCTTGCTTGACCTGATGCAGCGTTTCCAAATCGACTCTTTGATTGATTGCAATGCATCGGGTGACATGACGTATGACTATTTTTACGAACATTTTGGCGCGGTTAGTGGCGATAGTTTGTTGCGTTTCAAGGACTGGAACTATGTGGAGCATTTCGTTATGGAGAATCCCTATCAGAGCGGTATGCCGCATCCTGTCGACACGGTGCTCAGCGTGACCCAACCTGTGACCTTCGAAGCCGACCATATCCATGTCATCGCTGCCACGTTGAAGTCGGGCCGTCTTGAATTCAACTTGGTGTCGAATGTCGGTCATGTGCGCGAGGTGGTCGTCACTTCAAGCGACATCAAGGACACGGAGGGAAACGACCTGTATTATGTCTACCATCCTGGGTCGGGAGAAAACGGTCTTGACCTTTGTGGGATGAAATACAATACCGATGAGCCGAATGTTTTGAATATCAACTATGGGTTCCATGTTGTGGTGGACCAATTGATGACGTCAGAGATTGAGATTGAAGCTCATGTGGCAGCCACCGACCTTGCCTTTAGCGAAATGACGGGCTATGTCGACAGTTATGCTTCGGAGAGTCGCATCGACACTGTGTTCAGTCTGTTTCCTGATAACATGTCGGGTAGCATCGAGGTGGAGGATGCGATCATCACCTTGCGTGAGCGTAATTCGTTCAGCATGGCTGCTCGGCTCGACATCGACACGGCTTTGGTGTGGGGCGAGAACATCACACCCTATTCCATCTTCACGCCATTGCCTTTGACCATAGACCTGCCTTCTCAACCGAGTTTCCATGAAGTTTTTAGGCAACCTGTCAGTGGTTGGGTCGACACGCATTCGGGTCATGCTTTGGCCTCATCGGTGTTTACCGTCAACCCTTTAGGAGCGAACGACTTGGTTGTTATTTACGACACGTGCAGCATCGACGTGCGTGTGGATGTCAGCATCCCCTTCTCGTTCAATGTCAGCGGATTGAACTATGTCGACACGGTCAACATGAAACTTGATGAGATCGAGATGCCTGAATTGGTGGAGAAACTGACCCTTGAGATAGCGTTCCAATCGACGCTTCCTATCGAATTGAGTGGCAAGTTCATGCTTTACGACTCGGAGACAGAACGGGTTACCGATATCCTGCTAGAAGAGTCCTCTTTGCTTGCGGCATCCTACGACGGACAAGCGACTTCCTCTACAGTGACGATCGAAATCACGGAAGACAGGGTGCAGAATGCTTTGCAATCCGACCGAATCATCCTTTGCTTTGGTCTCGATACCGATGCTCATGATGTGAGTTTGAATGCCGACCAAGGCCTGAAGTTCTACACTAAGGCCAAGGTGAAATACCATGGTGTTATTGAAAATGAAAGCGATTGACAATGAAAAAGATTATTAAGCTTTGGATGGCAGCAATAGTTGTTGTGGCATCCATCTCGGTGCAGGCGCAAGAAGTGTCGCCTGTCGACTTCATGCGTTACAACCCATACCAGATGAACGCCAACCCAGCCACCGACTTGCCTTACAGCAGCGTCATGTCGCTCGTCATCGGCAACATCGGTTTGGATGTTCAGAACACCACATGGCGCTACGACAATTGTTTCGACTTCGACGCGCAAGATCGTCCCACAACGATTAACTTGCGACAGTTGGCCAACAGCCTGAAGGAAGACAATTATGCTGGCTTTGATGCCAGCGTGGATTTGTTCACCTTGTACAAGCGCCTCAAAAAGGGCATGATTACCATTAATTATGGGGTAAAGGTGCAAGGCGATGTGCGTTACAACGATGGTTTGTTCCATCTGCTGGGTTACGGCAACTCGGCTTTCGTCGGAGAGGGCAACCCGGCCAAGATCAACATGGAACTCAGTGCCGTAGGCTATGAGGAACTTGCTGTGGGTTATCAGTGGAACGTCACCGAGCAGTTGTCGCTGGGCGGACGCGCCAAATTGCTTTTTGGCGTGGCCAATGTGAAAACCGATGCTTTCGATGCCCAACTCTTCACTGATCCCGATTCTTATGCGCTCCGCTTGAAGGAGAACATTGCCATGAAAGCCGCCATGCCCAATGTCATTTATGTGAACGATGCTGGACAATTGAAGGCCGATGGCCCCTTCAGCGTGGGCGAGTTGTTCCGCAACCCAGGATTCGGCATCGACTTTGCCGCTGAGTACCGCTTCGATGACCAGTTCAGTGCTGTGGCGGCAGTTCGCGACTTGGGCTTTATCCATTGGGGCAAGAACAACATCAGCATGACGGGCCAGGTGAACGATGCAGGCCAGTTTTACGACAATGGTGACTTCCTCTATGACGGTTTGGACGTCAACCAACTGCAAAGCCTCTTCTCCGATGAGTGGTATCGTGAGCGCTTTTTGGACACCCTGCAACAGTATTTCCAAGTGGAGTTCTCGCCTTTGGATAAGTACAATACTGCTTTGAATACCAGTCTCTTGCTGCGTGGCAACTACGACCTCGATGCGCAAAACCGCTTTAGCGCCCAAGTGCAGGGCCGCTTCATGGGCAGCGGCTTCCGCCCTGCCTTGACTTTGGCCTACTGCGGATCGTTCTGGAACAACCTCAACGTGTGTGCCACCTATACGATGATGCCCCATAGTTACGACAACATCGGCCTCGGCGTTTCCGCGATGATTGAGACCTGCAACATCTATCTGACTACCAATAATCTTATAGGGCTTTTCACGCCTTTGAATATGAGCGCTTTTAACGCCCAAGTGGGCATTGTGTTTAACCTTTGGATTCCCGAGCGACGCTACGTTGACGAATCTGGAAAACCTGAGTATTTGGAATGACGAGGGCTAGGATTTTCGGTATTGGCCGGCATCGCTTGACTGTCGACGGCGAGGGCGTCACCACCTTGGTGGCGTTCAATGGGTGCCCCTTGCGTTGCAAGTATTGCCTCAACAAGGCCTCGTGGGAAATGGAAAATGGTCGCGATTACACTCCTGAATCGCTTTATGAGGAGGTGAAGATTGACCAGCTGTATTTCTTGGCCACGCATGGCGGCATCACCTTTGGTGGGGGAGAGCCGTTGCTGCAGAAGGACTTCATCAAGGAGTTTCGTGCGATTTGCGGGCCTCAGTGGCAGATTGTGGCCGAGACCAGTCTCCATGTGCCTTTTGAGACCGTTCAAGAGATGGATGAAATCTTGGATGGCTATATCGTCGACATCAAGGACATGAATCCGGAGATCTATTTGGCCTATACGGGGAAAGAAAATCCACTGGTTTTGAAGAATTTGGAATGGATTTTGCGGCGTGGTGATGCAAAGCGCATCAAGGTGCGTGTTCCCCATATACCTGAGTATAATACCGACGAGGATGTGACGAAAAGTGTGGAAATTCTCAAGGGGATGGGGGTGGAGGAAGTGGAGGAGTTTGACTATATAATTAGGTAATGCTGAATGAGGAATGTGGAATTAGGAATGGGTTTCTGGTCTCTGGCTGTTGCAGACCATAGGCAGTTTCTCTCCATTCCGTCATTGCGGACTTGATCCGCAATCTCCTGAAACTTGGAGTGTCTGCCGATGGTCGGCAGCCCATCTTGAATACTTGAATCTTTAAATTGAATCGATATGGCTAAAGGAAAACAGACTTGCAAAATATTGAAGGAGATCCGCAGGCAGATTGCGGCGGAGAACGACATTGAATTCGTGACTTCGGAATGCACCTATAAGGGCGACTGCCAGGGTACCTGCCCGAAATGCGAAGCCGAGGTGCGCTATCTGGAGCGCGAATTGGAAAAACGCCAGCGCTTGGGCAAGGCGGCTATGGTGGCGGGCCTTTCCGTCGGCTTGTTGAGTACAAGCCAAGTGGCCTTGGCGCAACAACCCGAAGTGATTGACAAAGAAAAGACAGAAGACGAGGAAGTTATGGGTTTGGTTGCTCATCGTTTCCCGCAAGTCTGTTATTATGCCGATTCCACTAGGAAAGACTTGTTGGACTTGCTGGTTTCGCCCGACATGGAGCATTTGTCAGTCGTTGGATTTACGATTGATGTCTCAAGATTTACAAATATGGGTGAGGCTGACATGTGGAAATACCTGAAGGAATCTGCAACACAAATCCATGGTCCTAGTTTTTATCGGAACGAAAACGATCTGTTGGCTTTAATTGCTGTGGAAATGGATGAAAGCGTTCCACAGGATGTGGAGGGGGATGTAGAGATTGCCTTCAAGGTGGATTCCAAGAGACATGTGTCAGACGTTAAGATTCTCAAAGGGATCAACAAGCAGATAGACAGTGAACTGGTACGAATTTTCGAATCGGAAAGGATGGGATTTAGTTCCGCCGTTTGGCAGCTGGACTGGAAAGAGCAGCTTATTGTGTCGTGCGACTGTGTCTTAACGATTCACTTCCCGATTGACTTCGTTGTCCCTGCCCCCTTGGAAGGCGAAGTGATGGCGCCTTTCCCTGAGACAGAAGGTGAATAAACCATCAAATAATGATATGCTATGGCGAAAGGAAAACAGACTTGCAAAATACTGAAGGAGATCCGCAGGCAGATTGCGGTGGAGAACGACATTGAATTCGTGACTTCGGAATGCACCTACAAAGGCGACTGCGAAGGCACATGCCCGAAATGCGAAGCCGAGGTGCGCTATCTGGAGCGCGAATTGGAAAAACGCCAACGCTTGGGCAAGGTCGCTGTCTTTGCCGGCATGTCGCTTGGCACCCTGCTCACTGCGGCTGCTTGTGACACTACAGCAAATGTGGCGTCAAACTCCAGTAATGGCACCGAGGCAACACGGAACGACCCCAGTGAAAGAGAAACTGAAGGCATGGTGAGGATGCACACTGTTGTCTATGACTTCGATTCGGCGTTTTACCAGACCGCCATGAAGGATAAGTTTAGGATTCGCTACATGGAAGATTTGACTATCGTAGGTGGCAGGATTCCGTATGGGTATACAACTAAGGAGAATTGGATTTGCAAAAACTTCGAAGAACTGATTGAGGACGCAAGGGATTTCAATGCGCCTAGCTTTTTAGGAGGCGAGCAGAAGATGCGGGAATACCTTGCCGCCCAATTGAAAGAAGATGCCAGCAACTACAGTGGCGATGTGGAGGTTTCTTTCACTGTTGATGTAATGGGTAAGCTGCATGAAGTGGCGATAGTGAAAGGGCTTGAAGAAACCTTGGATGCCGACATCGTCTCTGTCTTTGAGCAGATGGAATGGGAAGCGGGTTGGTATAGGACGAAACACCATCAGGGCATGAACTTTGAGTGCCAATGCATCAAGAAGATACATTTCCCGATAACGAACGAATAAAACAATGCCATTATGACAAAAGGAAAACAGACTTGCAAAATCTTGAAGGAGATTCGCCGACAGATTGCTGCGGACAACGACATCGAACTGGTTACCTCGGAATGCACCCACAAGGGCGACTGCGCAGGCACCTGCCCGAAGTGCGAGGCCGAAGTGCGCTACCTGGAGCGTGAACTCGAGAAACGCCAGCGGTTGGGAAAAGCCGCGGTCTTTGCTGGGATGACGCTTGGAACAGCCATCACCGCGGCTTCATGCGGTCCCTTGATCCAACCTACGGCAGGCATGCCCATGGACCCGAACGAAACTATTACGGTCACTGATTCGACCTCCTGCCATCCCGATAGGTTGTTGGAAGGCGATGTGGTGAAGGCCCTGCCCGACAGCCTCGCTTCCGACACAGTGCCTTTCGATGACTCCGATAGCATCGCGGTGAAACCCAAATAACAGTAAGACTATGGCAAAAGGAAAACAAACCTGCAAGATCCTGAAGGAGATCCGCCGTCAGATTGCAGCGGAGAACGACATTGAATTCGTGACTTCGGAATGCACCTACAAAGGCGACTGCCAAGGCACCTGCCCGAAGTGCGAAGCCGAGGTGCGCTATCTGGAGCGTGAGTTGGAGAAACGCCAGCGCTTGGGCAAGGCGGCGGTGATCGCTGGAATGGCTGTAGGGACGATGCTCACCGCCACTTCGTGCGACCAGATGATTCCCCAACCCCTCGAAGGCGACGTGCCTTACATCCCCGATTCCACCGAGATGCCCAACGATAGCATCCCCAACGACAGCATCCCCGAAGAACCTTTCCTGCTTGAAGGCGATGTGCTGGCACCCGAGCCCGACAGTCTCCAGAAATGCTCTGGCAAGGATGAGTTTGATCGGCTTGAAGGCGAGCCTCCCGTTGCGCCAGACGACTCCAAAGTTATCCAGAAGGATACAGATAAAAAGTGACAATTAGTTGGTCGGCCCTTCGACAGGCTCAGGGACCTTGCTTTTACTAATGTTAAGGGTCCCTGAGCTCATCGAAGGGCCTGATTATTATGAAAATGCTTTATATCGCATTATTAATTCGTAATAAATTGTATTTTTGCCACGTTAATGCAAAAAACTAATGTCATGGATGAAGGCAAACAAATCTGCAAGATCTTGAAGGAAATTCGCCAACGGATTGCTGAGGAGAACGATATTGAGTTAATCACTTCGGAATGCACCTATAAAGGCGATTGCGAAGGCACATGCCCCAAATGCGAGGCTGAGTTGCGCTACCTTGAGCAAGAGTTGGAGAGACGACAAGGTGAAAATGAAGCGTCTCCCTTTTCCGGCATAATTGGGATGGATGATGTCCTCTCGGGTGACAAACCTGACTCTACTTATCACTTGCAAGGAGAAATAGGCGGGCGCTCAAAGTCAATGGGACCCTTGATAAAAATGGTAGGTTTGGATATCTTCAATAATCCTGAAGACCAGTGATTTGTGTTACACCTGACTCCACCGAAATGCCCAATCCCAACGACAGCATTGACGAGCCTTTCCTGCTCGAAGGCGATGTGGAGGCACCGGAGCCGGACACAACAACCAACCTTACTGAAGAATAAGTTGTTCTTTAGTTTTTCTCTTACGTTTCGTATTGAAAAAAGCCCTACCTTTGCAGCCGCGTAAGGCGCAGAGATTCCCCTGCGGGGAATGGAGTGGTGTGTTATAGCTTAAAAGCGGCGACTTGAGGTTTTAACCTATTGGAAGATGCCCGAGGTCGCCGCGGTATACATAACAATCAAACTCCATTCTCGAAGAGAATCTCAATTTTGAATCTTGAATTTTAAATATTAAATCCATACAATAATGAAACAACTCATCGAATGCGTGCCGAATATCAGCGAAGGCCGCGACAAGAATATCATTGACCAAGTGACCGCTGAAATCGAGAAAGTGGAAGGCGTCAAGCTGCTGGACGTGGATCCCGGCATGACCACCAACCGCACCGTCATCACCTTCGTGGGTGAGCCTGAGCCTGTGTGCGAAGCCGCCTACCGTGTGGTGAAGAAAGCTGCCGAACTCATCGACATGAGCCAACACCATGGCGCCCATCCGCGCCAGGGTGCCACCGACGTGTGCCCCCTCATCCCCGTGAGCAACATCACCATGGAAGAAGTGGTCGAGTATGCCCACAAGTTGGGCAAGCGCCTCGGTGATGAACTGAACATCCCGATCTACTGCTACGAAGAGGCCGCCTACATCAAGGAGCGCCGCAACCTGGCTTACTGCCGCACGGGAGAATACGAATCCCTGTCCTCGCGCCTCGGCACCGAGCAGTGGAAGCCCGACTTCGGCCCCAACGAGTGGAACGAGCACGTGGCCCACACGGGTGCCACCCAAGTAGGTGCCCGCGACTTCCTCGTGGCCATCAACTATAACCTCAACACCACCTCGACGCGTCGCGCCAACGCCATCGCTTTCGACGTGCGCGAGAAGGGTCGCCCGATGCGCGAAGGCGGCAAGGTGACCGGCAAGCCGATGAAGGACGAAAACGGCAAACCGATCATGATTCCCGGAACGCTGAAGGCCACCAAGGCCATCGGCTGGTTCATTGAGGACTACGGCATCGCCCAGGTGTCGATGAACATCACCAACATCAGCGTGTCGCCCGTCCACGTCTGCTTCGAAGAGGTCTGTGCCAAGGCCGCTGCCCGTGGCGTGCGCGTCACTGGCTGCGAAATCGTCGGCCTCGTGCCCAAGAAGGTGCTGATGGACGCTGGCAGGTTCTACCTCGCCAAGCAGCAACGCAGCCTCGGCGTGAGCGAAGAGGAAATCATGAAGATCGCCATCAAGTCGATGGGCCTTGACGACCTGAAACCCTTCGACCCGAAGGAAAAGGTCATCGAATACCTCATCGAAGACCACAGCCAGAAGAAACTCGTTGACATGACTTGCACGGGCTTCGCCAACGAGACCGCTAGCGAAAGCCCCGCTCCTGGTGGTGGCTCTATCTCGGCCTACATGGGTGCCCTCGGTGCCTCTTTGGCCACGATGGTCGCCAACCTGTCGTCGCACAAACCGGGCTGGGACGAGCGCTGGGAAGAGTTCTCCAACTGGGCTGTCAAGGGTCAGGCCATCAAGGACGAGCTGCTTGAACTCGTTGATGAGGACACCAATGCCTTCAATAAGATCATGGATGCCTTCGGCCTGCCGAAGAAGACCGATGAGGAGAAGGCTGCTCGTAGCGCCGCCATCCAAGAGGCCACCAAGTATGCCACCCAGGTGCCGTTCCGCACGATGAAGGTCGCCTTCAAGGCCTTTGAGGTCGTCCGCGCCATGGCCGAGACCGGCAACCCGAACTCCGTCACTGACGCCGGTGTTGGTGCCTTGTGCGCTCGTTCGGCCGTGATGGGTGCCCATTTGAATGTCAAAATCAACGCTTCTTCACTGAAAGACGAGGTTTTCAAGGCAGAGATTTTGAAGGAAGCCGCTGAGATTGAAAATGCTGCTCTGTCGCAAGAGACTGAAATTCTGCAAATTGTGAATAAGGTTATCGCTGGAGAATAAAATTTTGAAAAAACGGTTGCGGGTATTTGAAAAAGTTGTACTTTTGCAGCCACATTTGAAAGGAGTATAAGCAATGTCAAAGAAACAGAAAGATGCACGCGTGAAAGTCATCCTCGAATGCACTGAGCACAAGGCCAGCGGCATGCCCGGCACTTCGAGATACTACACCATGAAGAACAAGAAGAACACTCCCGACCGTCTGGAGTTGATGAAGTATAACCCGATCCTTAAGAGAATGACCCTCCATAAGGAGATTAAATAATTAAGAGTTATGGCAAAGAAAGCTGTTGCTACACTTCGTAGCTTGGACAAGACCTATAGCAAGATCATCAGAATGAAGCGTTCTGAGAAGACTGGTGCCTACTATTTCGAGGAGACCGTCGTTCCCGCCGACAAGGTGCAGGAGTTCCTTGCTAAGAGATAATTTGCGTAAACCGCAGAACAATAGAGCTTTTCCATAACCTTTATGGGAGAGCTTTTTTGCGTTTGTATAATCCGACACGAGACTGCGAGACTACGCGACTACGGGACGAACAAAAGTCTCGAAGTCCCGCGTCAAAAAAAAGACAATCATGGGCCTATTCTCATTCCTAACCCGTAAAAAAGAACAAAAGGAAGACCTCGACAAAGGGCTTGAAAAGACCAAGACTAGCGTCTTCTCCCGCATTTCCAAAGCCATCCTCGGCAAGTCGACTGTCGACGACGAGGTGCTAGACAACCTTGAGGAGATTCTCATCACCTCCGATGTGGGCGTGGAGACCACCTTGAAGATTATCGATCGCATTCAAGCCCGCGTGGCTCGCGACAAATATGTGGGCACTAGCGAACTCAATACCATTTTAAAAGAGGAGATCATGGGACTGTTGCAGGAGAACGAGTCGGGCGATGGCACCACCTTCGACATTCCTGCCGACAAGCAGCCTTATGTCATCATGGTTGTTGGCGTGAACGGCGTGGGCAAGACCACCACCATTGGCAAGTTGGCCTATAACTTCAAGAAGGCGGGCAAGAAGGTCGTGCTTGGTGCTTCCGACACCTTCCGTGCTGCTGCTGTCAGCCAGCTCCAGATTTGGGCCGAGAGGGTAGGTGTGCCTTGCGTGCAGCAAGGTCAGGGTGCCGACCCTGCTTCCGTGGCTTTCGACACGGTGAAGTCGGCCGTGGCCCAGGACGCGGATGTGGTTATTATTGACACCGCCGGACGTCTGCACAACAAGGTCAACCTCATGCGCGAGCTGACCAAGATTAAGACTGTTATGCAGAAGGTTGTTCCTGACGCGCCGCACGAGATATTGCTCGTGCTGGATGCCTCCACAGGCCAGAATGCCATTGAGCAGGCCAAGCAGTTCACCGCCGCCACCGAGGTCAACGCCCTCGCGCTGACCAAGCTCGACGGCACTGCCAAGGGCGGCGTGGTCATCGGCATCTCCGACCAGTTCAAGATCCCGGTCAAGTACATCGGTGTCGGCGAAGGCATCGACCACCTGCAGGTCTTCGACCGCAAGGCGTTCGTGGATAGCTTGTTTGAATAGTGTTTTTTTACATTTATATTATCAAGAATTAGAGAAATCGTAGATTCAACCTAGTTAATTTGAGAATATTTCGTTTCGAGTCTTCATTTTTGAGTTTTCGTGGAATTGGAGAGAAAATCGCAAACGATTTTTTCCTCTCGAATTCAACGCGCCGAAGGCGCAAGACTTCAGCAAAACAATTCTCCGTTTTCTCAAATTCTTGATAGAAAAAAGACACGGAATGCGAAAGCCCTCTCGAATTCACCGCGCCGAAGGCGCAAGACTTCAGCAAATCGATTCTCTGTTTTCTCTAATTCTTGATAGAAAAAAAGACATGTAATGCGAAAACCCTCCTTGAATATCGTGACCCTCGGTTGCTCCAAAAACAAAGTCGACTCGGAGCATCTCGCCGCTTTGCTGGAACACCGTTATGTGATTCGCCACGACGACGAACGCCTCTCTGATGTGGTCATCATCAACACCTGTGGCTTCATCGGCGACGCGCAGGAAGAGTCTGTCGACACCATTCTCGAATATGCCGAGTTGCGCAAGCAAGGCAAGATCAAGAAGCTGTACGTCACGGGATGTCTCTCGCAAAGGTTCAAGAAAGACCTGCAAGCGGAAATCCACGAGGTGGATGCCTTCTACGGTGTGGAGAGCGTCAATCTCATCGCCGCCGACCTGCTGAAAGAGGAGGTGCAGTCCGACTATTGCAGCCGTCGTGTGCTTTCCACTCCGAAACATTACGCTTATCTGAAGATCTCCGAGGGTTGCAACCGCCGTTGCGCCTTCTGTGCCATTCCGCTCATCCGTGGCGGTCATGTCTCCGTGCCGATGGACAACCTCATCGAGGAGGCGAGAGGTCTGGCCCGGCAAGGCGTGAAGGAACTCATCCTCATCGCCCAAGACCTGACCTATTATGGCCATGACATTGACGGCAAGTCGCATATCGTGGAACTGGTGAAGGCCTTGTGCGACATCGACGGTTTCGAGTGGATTCGCCTGCATTATGGCTATCCGCTCGGTTTTCCCGATGAATTGCTCGACTTGATGCGCGAGAATCCCAAGATTTGCCATTACATTGACCTGCCCCTGCAGCATATTAGCACCCATATTCTGAAGGACATGCGCCGTGGCGTGGACCGCGAACAGACCATCGGTTTTGTGGAGAATGTGCGTAAACATGTGCCAGACATCGCCTTCCGCACCACCTTCATCGTCGGCTTCCCTGGCGAGACCGAGGCCGACTTCGAGGAGTTATGCCAATTCATCAGGGACATGCGCTTTGAGAGGGCAGGGGTGTTCGCTTTCTCGCCCGAGCAAGGCACGCCGGCCTATGAGATGACTGATGACGTTCCCGACGAGGTGAAGCAAGAGCGTGTGGACAGGCTGATGGACATCCAGCAGAACATCTCATTGGAGATCAACGCCCAGCGTGTGGGCAAGACCGAGAAAGTGTTGATAGACCGTCTCGAAGGCGACTATTACATCGGTCGCACGCAATACGACTCGCCTGAAGTGGATGACGAGATCCTCATCCCCGCTGAAAAGGAATTGCGGATTGGCCATTTCTATCAAGTCAAAATCACCCAGGCGGATTATTTTGACTGCTATGGAGAGGTGTTAGTTTAGAGTTGAGAGTTTAGAGTCGACAGCAGTCGTGTCATCCCTGCGTAGTGCCTTGCCCTTAGCAGCATTTTCTTCACAGCGTTGTCTTCTGACAGTCACTCTCCCTAGTCGTCATTCCGGACTTGATCCGGAATCTCCTGCACTACAGGACCACCTATATCGAATATAAAACCCGACACTGCGTATTGGGGTGAGGTGGGGTCGTCCCTTCGGGACTCTGCATAGCAGTCGTGTCATCCCTGCGTAGTGCCTTACCCTTAGCAGCAATGTCTTCACAGCGTTGTCTTCTGACAGTCTCCCGTTTAGTCGTCATTCCGGACTTGATCCGGAATCTCCTGAAGTTAGCCGATTATTTCCTTATAAAGCAATACCCCTTTCGCCGTCAGCAGGTATTTCTGCCGTGGATGGCGGGGTTTGTCAGGATATAAAAGACGGACGAAACCTTCGGAAATGGCGGGATTCAAATGGTATTCTATGAAGTTCTTCCGGTCTTTCAATCCTTTGAGTTCCATCATTTCTTTGATGCTTAATTCTTCAGTCCCAATAACCCGTACGAGTTGAATAATGTTTTCGTTCTTTGTATAGAACTTACTATTTGGCTTTAATCGATTTACATGAGAGCTTGCGGGGGTACTTGTGGGGGTACTTGTGGGGGTCGCTGGTTCAGCCAGATTAGGCTGCACGCACCATTCTTCCGTGGGGTGGACATGCAGATAACGGTTGCGGAGGTCCCATTGCTCGCCGAGGAGAAGGTTACGGAAAAAACGTTTCAAATAGATAGGGGAGTAGTCGATGCCTTTCACGGCATTCTTGTAGTTGGCGCGGACAAGGGCATTGCGGAAGTACCACGAGTGTTTGGCAAACAGGTCGTTCTCAACGTCAAAGCCTATCGAGCGTAAGTATTGTATCGTGAACACTGCCGTGGTGCGGGTATTGCCTTCACCGAAGGCGTGGATTTGCCAAAGTCCGGAGACGAAGCTGGCGATATGAGTGATAAGGTCGTCCTGCGTAAGGCCTCTATAGCTGAACTCGCGTTCTTGCTTGATGTCGTAGTCTAATGCTCGGCGCAGGTCTTCCCAGTTCAGGTAGTTCACTGTGTCGCCTTCCAGCACCCATTCCTTTTTGGTGATGTCGTAGTCGCGCAGCTGGCCGGCGTGTTTGAAGACGCCTTCAAAAATGCGGCGGTGCAGCGAGATAAAACCGTTGGCGGTAAAGTCGACAGTCTTCACAGAGAGTATCTTCTTAATGTTTCTCGATGCCTTGTCGGCTTCATTCCTGTCGTCGTCATGGGCCTCGCGCACGGTCTTGCTTTCGTAATAGCTGTCGAGCAGCGTGTCGACCTGATCCATAGTAAGTTCGCCTTCGATGTTGCGACGTGCCAAGTCGTTGAGGTACTCGGAGGTCGTGAGCCCATCGACGGCTTGCAGGCCGATGGCCGTACTCCAAGCATAGGCGGCCTCGCGTTGTGCGGGTTCCCCTTGCCGGATATACTCATCGAAGTCTATGTAATGCTGCTCTTTGGCCATGGCGTTTCGTCGTGAAACAGGCTTCAAAGATACGAATTTTTGGTGGATTGTGGGCGGTTTTTCTTGTTTTTATTCAAGGTTCAGCAGCCATGTCATGACATCCTTTCTGCCCATGTCATCCTTATGTTGGCATGTGGGGTGCTTGGAAATCTCCGATTCGGCGAAAGACAATCGGAGATTTCGACGTAGTCAATCTATGGGCAGAAAGCCAGTAGGCATCTATGGCTGCGGGTTTTTGCGAAATACCCGATTTATATGAAGAATTATTTGTATCTTTGTAGATTATTATTGTGAATATATACTTATGATCAACATACGAAAACTCGAATCTGAACTTTGGGAGTCGGCTGACCTGCTCCGACAAGGCAGCAAACTCACCAGCAACCAATATTGCATGCCCGTGTTGGCACTGCTTTTCCTACGCTATGCCTACAGCCGCTATAAGATGGTGGAGGCCGAGATCCTGCAAAACCGTCCCATGCGCAATGGCCGCGTGATGCCTGTTGAGCCGAGCGACTTTGCCGCCAAAAGTGCGCTCTTCCTGCCCAAGGAAGCCCAGTTCGATTATTTGGTGAACCTGCCCGACAACATCGTCGCTGCCGGATTGAAGAGCAAGGACGGACACGACATCAACTCGTTGGGTGAGGCCGTCAACAATGCCATGCAGCTTGTGGAAGACCAAAGCGAACAGCTGACGGGTGTGCTGCCCAAGACCTACACGATGTTTTCGGACGACCTGTTGCGCGAGCTGCTCCGCATCTTCAATAACAAGACCATCGACGAGGTGGGCGGCGACATCATCGGGCGCATCTACGAGTATTTCCTCTCTAAGTTTGCCCGTGCCGTGGCCAGCGACGATGGCGTGTTCTTCACACCCAAGTCGTTGGTGAAGATGCTGGTGAATGTGCTTGAACCCAAGCAAGGCGTGATGCTTGACCCCGCTTGTGGTAGTGGTGGCATGTTTGTGCAGACGGGCGACTTCGTGAACCAAAACGGCATGAACGCCAACACGCAGATGACCTTCTTCGGCCAGGAGAAGGTGGAATACAACGCCCAACTCTGCCTGATGAACATGGCTGTACACGGACTGAACGGCAAGATAATCTCGGGCGACGAGGCCAACTCGTTCTACCATGATGCCCATAACCTTGCGGGTAAGTGCGACTATGTGATGGCCAATCCGCCCTTCAACGTGGATAAGGTGAAGTCCGAGTCGGCTTCGGCGGCTGGGCGTCTGCCTTTCGGATTGCCGGGCGTGAATGCCAAGACCAAGGAGGTGGGCAACGCCAACTACCTTTGGATCAGCTATTTCTATGCCTATCTCAACGACCATGGTCGTGCGGGCTTTGTGATGGCCAGCTCGGCTACCGACAGTGCCAATAAAGACCGCGACATCCGCGAGAAGCTCGTACGCACGGGCGATGTGGATGTGATGGTGAGCGTGGGCAACAACTTCTTTTATACCCTCTCGCTGCCTTGTTCGCTGTGGTTTTTTGACAGGAACAAGAACGCCGACATCCGCGACAAGGTTTTGTTTATCGATGCCCGCAACTACTACACCGTGGTCGACCGCACCTTGAACGAATGGACGGAGTGGCAGCTTCGCAACCTGCAGGCCATTGTGCATTTGTATCGGGGCGAGACCGAGAAATACAAGGCGCTTGTGGCTGATTACGACAAAGCCCTCAACGGACAAACCGTGGCTACCCTTGAGGAAGCCTTACAAAAACAGAAAGCCGAGGCCAAACAACTGATTGCCGATGCGCCGCGCAAGGACAAGAAACGCATCGAGGCCGAACAAAATGCGCTGATTGCCGAACTGGAAGACGTGCTCGAAACCGCCCGCCAGCGCGAATGGCTCGTGTCGAAATTTGGTGAGGATGGCACTTATCAAGATGTGTTAGGCCTCTGCAAGATGACCACCATCCAAGAGATAGAGGAGAAGAACTACTCGCTGACCCCTGGTGCCTACGTAGGTGTGGCTGAGCAGGAGGACGACGGCGTGGACTTCCACGAGCGCATGAACGAGATTCACGCGGAACTGGCACAACTGAACCAAGAGGCCAACGTGCTGATGGACGAAATACAAAAAGCTTGGGAGGAACTGAAATGAGCAAAATCTCTTTCCGTTTCTATAAGGACCATGAAGTGAGGGCCATTTGGGATGAGGAACCTTCCAAGTGGTGGTTTTCTGTGCTGGATGTTGTTGGTGCCATCAACGACCAAGCAGATTATCAGAAAAACCGCAACTATTGGAAATACCTTAAGACCAAGCTGCGCAAGGAGGGGAATGAGTTGGTTAGTGCCACTAACCAACTGAAGTTGACCGCTGCCGATGGCAAACGATACAATACCGACGTTTTGGACGCTGAAGGCATTACGATGTTGGCCAAATATACCAATAATCAACGTGCCATGGACTTCCTCGATTGGTTTACATACAGCGACAATACTATCGATGGGCAGAGCCGCAAGAAGGCTTATGCCTTTTGGGAGAGTAACCTTGTGGCTGACAAGGATGTGGGCAAGGTGAAATCGTTGCAGCAGATACACGCCTACCTCTTTGGCGGACTTTACGATTTTGCTGGAAAGATACGCACCAAAACTATATCGAAAGGCAATACCATCTTTTGCTTGGCGGAGCATCTGCACCAGTATTTGCAAACGGTGGAGAACATGCCTGACAACACTTTCGATGAGATTGTGGACAAGTACGTGGAGATGAATATGGCCCATCCTTTCATGGAGGGCAACGGACGCTCGACACGCATCTGGCTCGACCTCATATTGAAAAAACGACTCGGACGATGTGTCGACTGGAGCAAGATAGGCAAACGGGATTATCTGAACGCGATGATAGAAAGCGAGAAGGACAGCGGCAAGATACGCGCATTGCTGGGCCAGGCGCTGACCGACCGCATCGACGACCGCGAAATCTTCATGAAAGGCATAGACTATTCCTATTATTACGAACAAGAGGACGGAGTGGAGGTGATCAATGATGGAAAGGAGGACAAGGAATGAGCGAGTGGAAGAAATGTAAGATTGGAGAAATGGTCACTTTACGTCAGGGCTTTGCAATAAATGCGAAGTCGAAGCATTTTATTTCAAAAGAACCTACTTCTTTAGCTTTGCTTCGTATTGCAGATATGAAAAGTGGCTCTAGAGAAATTTACATAAAAGAAGATATCCCTCAAAGTTTTATTGCTAATCCTTGTGATATAATATATACAAGAACGGGAAATGTAGGTCTTGTATTTAGAAATAACTTCGGAGTGGTACACAACAATTGTTTTACGGTAACTCCAAATGATGAAAACGTCTTATCAAGAGATTTTCTCTTTTATTTATTACAAAGTCAATACTTTTTTGAAAAAGCCAATTCTTTAGCTAGAGGTGCTGCTCAACCAGACTTGCCCCATTCACTGTTTAATTCTATTGAGGTGGCCTATCCTTCATTAAATGATCAAATCCGCATCGCTACCATCCTTTCCCGCTACGACTCCTTGATAGAGAACTACCAGAAGCAGATAAAACTATTGGAGGAAGCGGCGCAGCGGCTCTACAAGGAATGGTTCGTGGAGTTGCGCTTCCCCGGGCATGAAAACACGAAGATGGTGGATGGCCTGCCGGAGGGGTGGGAGAGGAAGAAGTTGGGAGAATTAACAAGCAAATTTGCAACAGGATTAAATCCGCGTAAAAACTTTGTCCTGGGACACGGCAATAATTACTATGTCACTATAAAGAATATGTCTAATAATGATGTGGCTTTTGATGAAAAATGTGATAAAATCGATGACGAAGCATTAGAAAAGATAAATAAACGATCTGATTTACAAATGGGTGACTTGCTCTTCTCGGGTATTGGAACTATTGGTAGGGTCTATTTAATAGATAAGCCTGTAACAAACTGGAATATCAGTGAATCTGTTTTTACAATGCGGCCAAGGCCCAACATTCCATCTTCTTTCCTATATTTAGTTTTATTAGATAAGGAAATACAAGATTATTGTCAAAGTAACGCTCATGGATGTGCGCAAAAAGGCATTAGAATGGCAGACTTAAAAGCTTTTGAGGTGTTGGTTCCACCTCAGCCAATTTTAGATGCCTTTAACAATGTAACATCCAATCTTATCAAGCAAGTTAAATATAAATCATCTCAAATCCGCCTTCTTACCGAGGCCCGCGACCGTTTGCTGCCGAGGCTGATGGGAGGGGAGATGGAAGTGTAGAATGAAAAACGAAAGAAGATGACAATAGAAGAAATACAACAACTGATAAAAAACGGCGAAAGTCGCACTTTGGAGCTGAAAAAGACAACTGGTGAGCTGAAAGATGCCATGCACACAGCTTGCGCCTTTCTCAATACCGAAGGTGGATGGCTGATATTTGGCGTTTTGCCTCAGTCGCTTAAGATTGTCGGACAGCAAGTCACCGACAACACACAGCAGGAGTTGGCACAAGCATTGAGCCTTTTTGAGCCAGCCATAGATGTTCGTGTTGAATATATAGATATTCCTGACATTCCTGAACGGAAAGTCATTGCTGTCAACTTCGACGGTTGGGTGTGGGGTAAAAATCCATATACATACCATGGCTGTCCATACTACAAAGTGGAAAGCACAACAAGAGTTATGCCCCGCGATATGTTTGAAGAGAGGCTGAAAGCCGCCAAACCACATCAATTGTCATGGGAACGGTTATTGGTCGACGACTTCAACCTGACCGAATTGAACGAAAATCACATTCTTAATGCTGTCCGAATGGGTGTGCGTGGCGGGCGTATGCCAGCCAGTGCCTTGTCACTTTCTGTTGAAGACATGTTGACAAAATTCTCGTTGATGAAAAACGGCCAGTTGTTGCAGGCTGCTATTGCGTTATTTGCTCATAATGTTGAGGATTATCCTCAGTTGCTTCTTCGTATGGCACGTTTCAAGGGTGTCAATAAACAAGAGTTTATTGATAGCCAACGCGCTCGTGGAGATTTTTTTGACCTGCTTGACGCAGGTATGGATTTCTGTTTCAAACATCTCAACCTGCACGGCCGTGTTGTCGGCTTGCAACGTGACGAGAAACTTGAAATACCTATTGAAGCGCTGCGCGAAGCACTCATCAATGCACTATGTCATCGCTCTTACGATAGCATCTCAGGGTCTGTGAGCCTCGCCATTTATGATGACAGACTGGAAATAGAGAACCCTGGCCGTTTTCCCGTAGGAATCACTCCTGACAATATCGTATCGCTTCACGATTCGAGACCCTTCAATCCTTTGATTGCCGAAACACTTTATAAATGTACTTGGCTTGAGAGTTGGGGTTCAGGGGTGGGACGTATGAGAGATGCGTGTCTCAAACAACAGTTGGTTGCCCCTTTTTATGAATTAAGACCAAGCGGAATCGCCATTGTTTTTAAGCGGAATTTGTCGACACATGGCGAGATTGTTGGCGAGAATAGTGGCGAGAATTTACTAACTGAACGACAACAACTTATTTACAATTCCATGAAAGAGAATGGCGAGAATACCGCCAAGGATTTGGCGAGAATACTTGGACTTTCTCAAAGAACCGTTGAGCGAGAAATATCTTTCTTGCGTCACAATGGGTATATAGACAAGGATGGAACAAATAAAGGAGTCTGGATAATTTTAAAATAAGCATTATCATGCCAAACGACTACAGCGAAGACCAACTGATACAGCGCAGCACCGCCGATTTCATGGAAAAGGAACTTGGCTGGAAGAGCATCTATGCCTTCGACCAAGAAACCTTGGGCAAGGACGGCACATTGGGCCGCGCCACCTACCATGAGGTGCTGCTCATCCACCATTTCTGCAAGGCCCTCAAGGCCCTCAACCCTTGGCTCACCGAAAAGCAACTGCAAGAAGCCGTGGAGCGCATGACCGAGCGCATGAGCAGCCAAACGCTGATGCAAATCAACGAGCAGAAGTATCAGTATATCCGCGACGGCGTGCCCGTGACGCGCATCAAACCCAATGGAGAGACCGAAGAGGTGCGCGCCAAGGTCATCGACTTCAACGCGCCCGACAAGAACGAGTTCCTCTGCGTGCGCGAGCTGTGGGTGCATGGCAACCTCTATCGCCGCCGTGCCGACATCGTGGGTTTCGTCAATGGCATCCCCTTGCTTTTCATGGAACTGAAAAACCACGACGTGGAGGTGGTGGATGCTTTCAATATGAATTATCGCGACTACCTCGACACCATCCCGCAACTGTTCTATCACAACGCATTCATCATGTTCAGCAACGGCTTGGAGGCGCGGGTGGGCACCATCGACTCGAAATGGGAGTTTTTCCACGAGTGGAAACGCCTCAACGAGATGGAGGAGGGCAACATCGAACTGCCTACCATGCTTCGTGGCATCTGCAAGAAAGAGAACTTCCTCGACCTGCTGGAGAACTTCATCCTCTATGACCACTCGGGTGGCACCACGGTGAAGATTTTGGCCCGCAACCACCAATATCTCGGTGTGAACCAAGCCGTTGAGATGTATCGCAACCGCCAGTATCTCAACGGCAAGTTGGGCGTGTTTTGGCATACGCAAGGCAGCGGAAAGAGTTATTCAATGGTGTTCCTGTCGCAGAAGATACGCCGCAAGTTTGAAGGCTCGCCGACCATCGTCGTCCTCACGGACCGTGACGAGTTGAACAAACAAATCAGCGATACCTTCGAGAACTGCGGGCTGTTGGGCAAGGTGAAGGCCGAGAAATTCATCGCTTCGAGTGGCGAAGACCTGAAAGCCAAGCTGAGAGGCAATCCCTCCTTCATTTTCTCGCTCATACAGAAGTTCAACGACCCCCATGCCACGCCCATCCATCCCGACCACGACATCATCGTGATGAGCGACGAGGCGCACCGCACGCAAAACGGCATCTTTGCCGAAAACCTGATGCACCTGTTGCCTACGGCGCACCGCATCGGATTCACGGGCACGCCCTTGCTTTCCAACGACAACATCACTGCCCGTACCTTTGGCGGCTACGTCAGCATTTATGACTTCAAGCGCGCTGTGGACGACAAGGCCACCGTGCCTTTGTTCTACGAGAACCGTGGCGAGAAGCTGAAGGACCTGAAAAACCCTGAAATCAACGAGGAGATTGCCGCCGCCTTGGAGCAGGCCGGCGACATGGATGCCTCGCAGTTGGTCAAGCTGGAAAGGGAGTTTTCCAAGGAAGTCCACCTGCTGACCGCAAGATCCAGGCTACGCATCGTGGCACAAGACTTCGTGAAGCACTACAGCGACCTCTGGACTTCGGGCAAGGCCATGTTTGTATGCTACAACAAGGTGACCTGTGTGCGCATGTACGACTATGTCCAGGAATACTGGCAGCGCGAAATCAAGGCCTTGGAGCAGACCATTGCCGCCTGCACCTCACAGCAGGAAGTGCAAGAGCTGACGCGCAAGTTGGAATGGATGAAGGAAACCGAGATGGCTGTGGTCGTCTCGCAAGAGCAGAACGAGATTCAGACCTTCGAGAAGTGGGGTTTGGACATCAAGACGCACCGCGAGAAGATGGAGAAGCGTGAACTCGACAAAGAGTTTAAGGATAGTGACTCGAAGCTTCGTATCGTCTTTGTCTGCGCCATGTGGTTGACAGGTTTCGACGTGAAGACCTTGTCGTGCCTCTACATCGACAAGCCCATGAAGGCCCACACGCTGATGCAGACCATAGCCCGTGCCAACCGTGTAGCCGAGGGCAAGACCAACGGCCTCATCATCGACTACATGGGCATCGTGAAAGCCTTGCGGCAGGCCTTGGCCGACTATACCGCCAACCCCGAGGGTGGTACCAATGGCAATGACCCGACCCTCGACAAGCAGGAACTCATCAAGCATGTCGTGGAAACCATGGCTACGGCCACGGCATTCCTGAAAGAACATGGCTTTGAGTTAAAACAACTGATTGAAGCGGAAAGTTTCTATAAGCTCTCGTCGTTGAAAGAGGCCGCCAACGCCATGTGTGAGACCTTGGAAATCAGGAAGACCTACTGCACCTTTGCTACCACATTGCTGAAACTGTGGAAATACCTTGATAGTGAGGATATCACTCCAGAGATGAAACAACAAAAGGGTGCCATCGAAGCCATTTACAAGGAGTTGCAAAAGAAGCGTAAGCACGCCGACATCACCGACCTCAGCGTGACCATCAACGAGATTGTGAATGAGCATCTGGAAGTGGAAAACCTTACAATCTCTGAAGGTGACAGCCGTCGTTTCGACATCAGCGGCATCAATTTCGATTTGTTGAGAAGCGAGTTTGCCAGAAGCAAGGAGAAAAACCTAGTGATGAAGGACATTCAGGAGTTGTTGCAAGAGCGGATTGCAAAAATGATGGCTGCTAATCCTTCGCGTATTAACTTCTATGAACGCTACCAGCAAATCATCAAGGAATACAACCAAGAGCAGAACCGTGCCACAATTGAAAAGACTTTCGAGGAACTGATGAAGTTGTCGCACGACCTGACCGAGGAGGAAAAGCGCTATGTCAGGGAAGGCTTCGAAAACGATGAGCAGCTTTCGATGTATGATGTACTCTTCAAGGAAGACTTGACGAAGGAGGACATCAAGAAGCTGAAGACAGTGGCTGTGGACTTACTCGCCAAAATCAAGCAATTGTTGAAAGAGATGGACCATCCGTTCGACAAGGCTGAGACGCGCGCCATCATCAACGTGGCCATTCGTGACCTGTTGTATGAAGAGCTTCCATATAGTTATCCTGACGACAGCATCGCGTATTATCAAGGTGTGGTGTACGACTATGTCTATCGACAGTATGGAGGGGTGGCGTGATGATTGGAACGATGGTGCCTCCTGTGATAAAGTTCATGCTAAGTAAGTGTGCAGAACTTGGATTTGAGAAATTTGTAGAGAAACTAAAACCACGCATTTATAATCCAATTGATACAGCATATAATAAAGCGGTTTGTCGTTGGACAAAGAATGATAAGTGCAGATCCGAATTGGCTGTTTCTCAATTAAGTAACTTTAAAGAATTTGCCGAATATCTAAACCATGGAAATTCATTCAAGCAAGAATCCTTATTTGAATTCTTTCAACTGTTGGAGGAAGAGCTAAAAAAAGACAATGAGACATATTGCTATCTCCTAGACTTAAAAACAAATGGCATTGAGAAGAAAGTGGAGGATCTTGATGATAGATTAGGTAATGTAGTAGAGAAAGTCAGTCGGTTAGAGGATCAACTACAGGAACTTGCCATAAAACAAAACGACTATAGACTTATAGAATCAGCTAAAGCTAGTGTTAAACAAGTTGATGCGGTTAGTTATATTCCGAGGAAATGCGAGAAATTGTTTGATGAAAACAACTATCTTGATAAGTATTTGCATCCAGACAAATATCCTCAATATAGTTTAGTGGATTTTGTGTTAGGGAAAGCTGGCAAAGGAATCAAGAAGTTTTTACTAAGTGGCGATGCACAATCAGGAAAAACAACCGAGTTAAGGTACTTGTTCCATACAATGTTTGATAGCGGTTTGTATAGACTTTATTATCAAGAAATAAAGGGTTGGGAGTTTTCTTTACAAGATTTGACCGAAGTAGAACAACGTGAAACAATAGTAATAATCGATGCATTAGATGAAAAGTTTAATGATGATGAAAGGAATACTCTTTTTCAATGCATAAATAGTTATGCGAAAAGACATCCATTTTTGAAAATGGTAGTTTCTTGTAGGTCAAATTTTAAAGAGATCAACTATTTGGATGAGTTTTTGCAGCTTCAATTGTTGGATTTGAGTTGGGAAGAATCGAAGCAAATCATCTATGGGCAAAGTGATAATGCAGAGAAATTGATTAGTGAGATCGAGAATAAGGAGTTGCATGGATTGACCAGAACGCCGTTGTTTTTATTGTCATTAATCGATTGCTTTCAACAAAAAAAGTATATTCCAGACGACAAGTCTGAGCTTTATGATTACATTATCAATCGACAATTAGAGCGAGAAGACGCTAAGGGAATAGCAGCACACCCTCGTATGGTGAATCGGGGAAGAATTGCATTGGAAAGCATGGCGGTTGGATTGCAACTGATGGATAAAAATGCGTTTTCAGAGGAAGAGTTGTTGGATTTGTTTGATGATGAAAAACAATGGACGAGGATTCAACAATGTGGCTTGGTAGAGGGAGAAAACAATAGTTATTCCTTTGCTCATAATTCTTTTAAAGAGTATTTGGCTTCTCTTTTTCTTGATAAAGCAAAGAGCCTTGGTGAAATACAGAAATTGTGCTGTTTTAGCAACACAAAAACAATTAAACCGACTTGGTATAATGTGATTGTAATTTATTTGTCGAGGCTGTCTAAAGAAAATAATTTGTTTAATGAAATAGTCGGATGGTTGGAGAAAGATAATGAAGATTTGTTGTTGTATGTTGATCGTAGATTTATAGATGAAAACAAACGATGTGTTATTTTTATAAGTATTCTTGAAGAGTGCAAAAGGAAAGGGATGCTCTATGGTGCTAGAAATGAAGGTGTAGTTAAGGCATTGATGGGTTTTGGATACGGTAAGGATTCTGTCAACTATATTATTGGTGAATTGGAGCAGGTGACTGAGTATGATACTCGTGTTAGCAACCTACTTAGATGTGTTCAGTATATATGTTGGCCTTCCCTTGTTGCAGAGAATCCTCAAAATGCGTCAAAGCTTAAGACTTTGGTTTTTGAAATATTTAAACGCTTTTGTGGTGACAGAAATGCTTGGGCAATATGGGAACCTTTTGAAACCCCATATTTTTACAATCCTGATACTTGTGAAAGACTACTATCCATTGTGAGAGGCAGTGAACAACCCAATACTTTGAATTCGTTCATTAGGTTTGTGTATAATGCCGGATTGTCAAATGACTATGTTGATTTTATTACGGAAAAAAGTGAGTTTGTACATGATTATGATGACGATGGCGTCACTTGCGCAGTTTATCCTATTTGGATTAATGAATCTCTTAAGCGAGTTGATAGCAAGGAAGGGGTTATAAAAGTACTTAGTTTCTTGGAAAAAGGAATTAAGAACAGAGAAACAAGGTCTGACTTTGTAGTCAAACACAAAGGCGTAATTGACGCTGTTATTGTCCAAGCAGAAAGGTTGGTTCCCGAAGAAGAACTAACCAATATGTTGATTCGAATCTTTGAAGAGGGAGTCGATCCAATTACTTCATATGGTGAAATTTATGATTTTAATAAGCCTATTGTGAGCTATTTGGAAAAGCAAGGTTTGTCTGAACAATTGTTTTTTTATTATGCAAAAAAAGTTGTAGAATTTATTCAACACGAAGGTTTGTTATCTCATAAATACTCGCAGTGTGCTGCTTGTTTTGCTACTACTGAAAGATTTGATACGTTTGCAAGTAATTATTTCAATACGGAAACAGGTTTCATTTCTGTACGTTGCCTGCATTCATATTTATTGGATAAGAAATTAATTGATTATGCTGAAGTTATCAATGTGTATTATCCTGATTTTGTTTGTTATCTGGAAGATCGTGTGGAAAATAAAAAGAAGAGTAACTTGAAGTGCTTGTTCGAGTATGAAAGCTTTAAGAGAGAGGTCTTGTTAATGTTGGATGAGCACCCAGAGAATCGTAAAGAATTAAGCAAGCGCTTGTATAATTATGATGGCATTGAGGATCAACTAAACAAATATGTATATGATTATTTCAATTTGTTTTCAAAGAAACAAGAATATGAGTTTGATAGAATAAGAGAATACATTGAAAACAAAGATTTTTATAAATGGTTCTTGTTACATGAAACAATGGGTTTCATGTTGTCAGATTCGAAAGAACTAAGCATACGACAACGACAAGAGGTCAGTCAAATTGCAAAGGACTTTATTATCAGATTTGTCGATGAAGATGGCAAAATAGATAGAAGGTATGTGTATAATTCTATTGAGTTGATGATGAAGGGGTATATTAGAGACATAGATGACTCGTGCTTAATTAAGTTATTGCCCTATTCATCTGATTTTGTCTTTGATAATGTCACACTGTTTCAGTATATTGTCGAACGACCTGGTGTTAAGACTCAAACTGTAATGGATTTCATTTTGTCAAAGATAAATTCCGGAGAGAAAGTTGCTGATTTTACTCTTAACAAATGGGCGGGATTTATTATTGGTAATAAAATAGAAAACGCTTATCCTTTGGTCGTTGAATGGGCTATTAACGATCAATGGGGTGAAATAATCCCAATGCTTATAGAGGAGCCGACCGCTAGGAAACTTATTATCAATAAAACTATACTTAATAGGTTTTCTGTTAAAAATAAACTAGATGTTTTTTGGAATCTGGTTATAAAAACAAAAAATGAGCATGAAGTGTTTGTCAAAGGTGAGTTGGAGTCAATCTTTGATGAGATAGAAGATGAAAATGAAAAAACATCTGCATTGAGGATGTTGCTGATGTTGGGAAGCATAGCAGGGCTGCAATATATTACAAAACACTTGGAATACTATAAAAAAGATAGAATGCTGCCCAACTATAGCTGTGAAGAAGCGTTGCCTATGTTGTTCGATTCTTTTGACTTTTTGTTGGAAAAAAGGAAAGAGGTTGAAGGTATGAGGTTATATGAATCAAAGATGAGCGTAATTTCGTCTATTGGAAGAATTGCATCGCATTCTCAAGAGTCTTTTTCTGCTATTGAGAATAGAATTGAAGAATTAGTGTTAAGTGATAAAAGCAAGTATTCAGAATTGAATTATTATGTGTCGCAATGGAAAGAAAGCTTATATTCAAGTAATTCGAAAGTATGGACTATTAAAGACGTCAAGGACATGCTTAAAGCATATGAGATTGCTAGTTGATGTTTAAATTATGCGTTTGCAGGATTAGTACCTTGGAATATAATCTGTTTTTCCACTTATAGCATCCTTTAATATGCCATCCACAAAGTCTTCAGCGGCAAGAGCAAAGGTATTCTCTGTGTTTTCACATATAAACTCGTATTTCACCTCAAGGATTTTGATGGGTCCCCAATAACGCGATTCTATCCAAGCATCTTCAAAAGGAAAAACGAATGAATCGTTAGGTTTGTGATTATTGGGAAGTTGCTTTTCGAGTTCTTCCAAAGAGGTGATTATTTCATCGTGAGAGTTTCTGATTATGTCGTCTTTGGTTTCAAATGAGACATGCAGTCCACCCCAATATTCTTCAGGGCTTTTATTTGAGACAGAAGCAAGGCGTTCACGGTACTTCTGAAAGTCAAGGTCGTGTTGAATAGCCCAATCCTCATCAACTAGAAAAAGGCAACGCCTGATATTGTTGTGGTTCCTGATTGTTATTTCTCCAACGCTTTCGTCTATTGTGGGCTTTCTCAACTCTTTTAATGAAATGCCATAATGTTTTGCATATTTTTTGGCGCCGGCTTGGAAACCTTTACTCGTCACCATTATGCCTTGAATGTTCCCCAAATCGTATAGAACACCGAAAAAATCTCGAACTTTGCCAATTTGAATTGTAGTGTTATAATTCTTGCATTCAATGGCCTTTCGATACGTTCTGCCATTGTTCTCATATTCCCAATACACGTCAATCTGGTGTTTGCATCCAGATTTCCCTTGGAGTTTTACATTTCGCAATACTTTTATTGGTTTGAGAGAATCATTGTTCACAAGTTTTTGGTAGATTCGCTGTGTGAATTGCTCAAATTCAGTGTTGGGGTTCATTGATTATTGATTTGATGCTGCAAAGATAATAAGGATTTTTGGAAACGAGAAACCATTATCTTTGCATCGAAAACGATACACATGAGAAAACCTAAAAACAATGGAAGAAGAAAGAAACAAACTGCCTTGGCTGGTTAAAGCCTTGATTGTCCTCGGAGTTTTGGCGTTGATAGGATATCTCCTTTGGTCAAAAGGAGTCTTCAAATCCGTTGATCCCGCTGGCACAAACAACGCACAGACGGAAACAGTGGAGGCCAATGCCCCAGCCGTCACCCAAGAAGAATGGGAATCGATGGTCGGCCAAATCGCTGACCTGCGCAATGAGGTGGAACGACTGAAGAACGAAGGCCAGCAGTTGCAAAACGAGATCCAGCAACTGAAAAACGGCCAACAGGCAGCCAATTCCAAACCGACCCCGGCCCAAAAAACGGTGCCCGAAAAACCTGTGGCCCAACCAACCACAGCAACACCCCAACCCGCTGAGGGATCCAAGAACGCCAAAGAGGTCACTTTGGAGAATTATACGCATGACTGGGTGAATACTACAGCATCGGTTTCGCTAAAGAACAATACCAACCATCCCATTTCACAGGTGACGGGTCGCATGATCTACTACGACATGAAAGGGAACATGCTCGATTACTACGACTTCACGATGCCTGTCGAGATAGAACCAGGTATGGTGAAAAGCATAGTGTTGCCAGGCTATGGGCATAGGGATAATTATGCGTATTATAAAAGCCAGGTTAGTTTAACGAAACCTGAACGTAAGTACAAGGTGAATTTCGAACTGAAGTCATACAAATGAGAAAAAGGAGGGAATGCCTCTAGGGTAACTCCGTTGAAATCGCAGATTTAACCAATTCATAAAACCAATAGAAGTTGCGCCCGACACATACTAGGGATGAGATTATGGCAAAAGTATTTGAATGCAGACTCAAACAGGAACGCGCAGGAATGCCCAAAGGCACCACGATTCAAGTTCCCACTAATTTGTCGTCACCCGACGCTTCACAGATTGCAGACGTTTGCGAGCGTTTGTTTGGGAAGAAAGCAAGGGATGCCAGTTTCCCTGGATATTGGGATATTAGACCACTGTAAAGCAAGCTCATGCCCACAATTTCCTCCTATACCTTATCCTCATCAACCTCGTGGGGTTTGTCCTGTACGCCTTAGACAAGGCGAAGTCGAAGCGTAGGAGATCGCGGGTCTGGGCCCCACGATGACGGCATAGGGAGGGAGTGCGGTACAAAGGTGGAAGCGTCTCAAGACCATCTCTCAGACCGGGAATGCCAACCCTAGACTGGGTTGGGCGGGGAGGAGGGGCCGCCGGGCGGGGAAGCGCCCGCAAGGGATGGCTAAACGCTTGACTTTCACGGAGGGGCGCTTGCGTTTGCCGACAGGCACTACCCGACTTGAAAGTCAGGCGTTTAGACAGTCGCGGGGAGGTCCGATGGAGGCGGCCTTGATTCTTCGGTTGCTTCTCATCAAGGAGAAGGAACAAAAGTGAGGGGAGACCTAGGGCGTAGGGATCGTGGGTCTGGGCCCAC
>JAEEGG010003664.1_pt1 | contig 38157 bp, 31 predicted proteins | sample 9134161 | NCBI WGS metagenome assembly JAEEGG01 (sample SAMN16246543, study PRJNA631951) | gut metagenome | biome: gut microbiome; feature: rumen; material: CR-attached | host: Bos | place: Iran: Karaj | collected 2018-10
TTGAAGTTTGCAAGTAAGCGAATGCAGAATCCAAGTTTACTTGGTTCTGCTGAGCAAGAGCAAACTCGAACGAGAGTTCAAGTTTGCAGTGAGCGAAAGCAGAACGTTGTTCGCTTTAGCTATGAGACTCGATGCTGTGATAGCTTCGAGTCTTTTTCACTCTTTTAACGTTGGGATGGTGTGTTAATAAGAAAAAGAGGATGTGCCGACACATCCTCTTTCTTTTAAGCCTTGTACCCAGACCCGATACACAACCCTGTAAAAATGAGAAAATAAGAGAATTAAAATATAATGATTTTCAAGCACTTACAAAATAGGTATTTTTCACTTTGATATAAATATTTGCTTTTTATGTGATATTTTTGGCAACTTTTTTGGCAACCCAGAAATATTTTTGTATATTTGCACCCAGAAACCAAAAGATAAGTGAATATGAGCAAGCGAGATTTACAGGTAGGGCAGTGTTATATTATCAGCACTGACAGAGAAGAAAACCCCAAGTTAGGTGCAAAGCTGTTGAGTGATGGCAGAGAGAGCCTTTTTCTTGACTTCTATTTTGGGTATGAGATGGTTTATAACAATGACAAAGACCAGATGCAGCCCAAGAAACAGAAAAGGAGAGAGAGCCTTAAACTCTATCTATGGCACAACCCCAGAACCCCACTACAGCGACAGGAAAACAAAGATACTTTGTTATTGGCTAAGAAGATTAGACACGACAAAGGGCAAGAGTTGTTAAGCCAAGATAAGGGCTACAAGCTACAGACCAAGAAAACAAGCATTAATTTCTTAGAGTTTTTCCAAGAGTATATAGATGCCTACACAAAGAAAGATTGTAGGATGGTTAAAATTGCCCTGCAGCGTTTCAAAGACTTTTTGCATGAAACCCCAGAGTACACCAAGTTTGAAAGAAAGATTAAGCCAGAGCAAATTGATTGTGAAATGGTTGAGGCTTATACAGAGTACTTACAGAGTAGGAGCAAAGGGGAGGGCGCTAAGAGCATTTACCAACGTTTCAAGAAAGTGTATAAGAGTTGTGCCATTAAATGTGATATAAACTACCAACGGCCTTTTGTCGATAGAGAGGGCAAGAGTATCACAATAACGATTGATGAGGGTGCAATGGTTAAAGACTTTCTAAGCCCAGATGAAGAAAGGCAGCTGATGGCAACCCACTATTTAGGAGAAAACCCAGAGATAAGAAATGCCTTTATCTTTTGCCTTTATACCGGCATGAGGTGGTGTGATGTGAAAGACCTTACATTTGGTAACTTTGACTTTGCCAACAGGCTTTTTACTTATGAACAGAATAAGACCAAAGGACACAGCACACACAGCAGCGTTACTTTACCTATAAATGATGCTTTGTTAGGACTAATGGGAGAACAACCAGAGGCAAGAGACAAGGGCGATTTGGTATTTACCTTACCAAGTCATACAATGTGCCTTAAAGCCCTTAGAAGATGGACTAAAAGGGCAGGGATTGACAAGCATATTACATGGCATTGTGCCAGACACTCTTTTGGTACTAATATGGCAGCGACAGCAGCCAAAAAGGGCTATAGTGTTAGAGTTGTGCAAGAAATGATGGGACACAGCAGCCTACGATATACAGAGCGATATACAAGGGTCGTCGATGAGCAAAAGAAAAAGGCAATGGCAGACTTAAGCAAGATGATGGAGGGTTAAGCTATGGAGAAAAAAGAGCATGTGGGCTATCCTGTAGATATGGATTTAAGCAAATATGAAGTGAGGTTTTGGGCTGATGGCGATTGCATGGACTCCCCAGATGCCCCGATTAGGATAAAGAACGGCCAAAGGATTTTGGCACATAAGTACGATGGTGTATTTAACCCCTATGGCGATATTGAGAGCGTAAAGGGCAAAGTATGTTGTATTCTATATATTGCACAGGGAAAGAGATTTGGAGTTGTTAAGGAGGTTATGGGTATTGATGAACTGACAGGCACATTAAGGCTTAAATTCTACTACCCACAGGTAACAATAGTGTTATTGAAGATAGATGCTATTGAAGAGGTTTATATTGTCGATGGTGTAGAAGAATAGGGGGGCTTATGAAAGGGTTTGTTAAAGATTTGGGGCAATTGCCACAGGATAGGAAAAAGGCTATCTTAGAGGGACTGCAGAACCAGATAATAGCGCAAGCGATTTTGGTTAGGGATGACCAACCAGAAATATATCTGTCATATCTGGAGAGTGAAATAAAAAAGGCCTCAGATTCTATGTTGGAAATGATAAAAGCAAGCGGTCAAGATGGTGCAATATTGGGTAATATTTCAGAGGTTTATATCTGGAATAAAGAACGTAAAAGGGTGTTGATGGAGTTAAAAAGTGAGTTTATGACACAGCAGCCCCAGAGCCTCAGCCCAGAGCCTCAGCAAATATATAAAGAACTTGCAACACCAGAGGCTCAGAGGTATTTTAAAAAGGCTATAGAATTGAACTTGATGGATAATGGTTATAAATGGAAAAGAAGCAAGCAGTTATTGGCTTATTTTGCAGAACAAATGAGTAAAAGGCTAAGACTATCAAATAAACTTGATAAAGATGGAGAACAAACTACAGCGTGGAAACCTTTTGAAAATTTATTTGGAGAAACCGACTTGAAAGGTGCAAAACAAAATTGGATGAGGATAAACACCAAATTTGAGCCTACAGGATTTGAGGAAATAGACAAGGTATTTTTGTAACCACACCAGACCACACCGATGTTACACCGATGTGGTCTTTTCTTTGTGATAGTCTCTATCTTTGCACTTGAAATCACTAAAGGGATGGAGTACAAGCCCCAGAGGTGATTGAAACGGCAAAGATAGGGGTGGGCTTGTACACACCTCTGGAAAGCCAGAACCTCTAAAATATACAACTATGCCAGAGGATTTAAGACAGGTGGCCGACCTTATAACGGCAAATATTATCAGTACCACAAAAGAGGTATTAACTAGTGATGAGGCTGCAAAGTATTTGGGTGTATCTAAATCATGCTTGTATAAATGGACTATGGGCAGACAGATACCACACTACAAAAGCCCTACAGGTAAGATGTGCTTTTTCAATAGGAAAGAAATTGAGGCATGGATGCAAAGTAATAGGGTGCAGACTGATGACGAGATAGAACAGCAAGCCCAGACAATTATTAGGAAAGGAGGCCGGAAATGAACACCCCCAATATACGATACTATGCCAAGATGGTAAACACCACCCAGAACGGCAAGAACACCCCTAAATATACGATTGTTGAGCAAGCGGGCTATTATCCCCCTATGGAGCAATTAAAAGGACGTGACGGCCAAGTATCAGTGAATTTAATGGAGAAACTAAAAGAGGGTGATAACGTGCCCTCGATGAGGTTGCAGGCCAAAAATAGTCTCAACTTCACAGGCTTAAAAGAATACTTCATTGATGGTAAGCTAAGTGGCTATGCCTATGGCTACCCTCTGGATAAGCCCACCTATAGCAAAGATGAGAGGCCAAACCCTTTCTTTGAGTACAAAGAAGATGGCTTTTTATTCTTGATAGAACAGAATAAGAACGACCCTACCAATATTATACCTACCTCAATAGAATTAGTTGTTCTGGAGGGTGCAAAGGTGCTTATAAGTGCCTATTGCAAACAACTTGTCATGGGTGGCTTTGATGAGGCTTTGCAGGCTCTTAGAGAACAGGCCAAAAGATAATGTGGGCAATAATTGGTAACACGACACACCAATGTATGACAAAGTGAAACTCTGGATTGATAGGGCAATAGTTGGGGAACAATACCCCGCTATTGTCAACTATCTGGATGATGCAAAACAGGAAACCGATTTGCAGACAGGAGAGGTGAAAACCTTTGGCCATCTGCAGGGGTTGAAAATATCCATCTTTGTTGGCGGTTTGTCTGTTGTGGGCAGTTTGGCAAAGTACTTCTTTGGTGGCTCTAATGTTTACCCTTTAGACAGACACACGACAGCCCAAGCAATAGAAAAGTTATGTGACACAATGCACGTATCTATGGGCTTAGCAATGGTAGCGGGCATTGAATTTGGCACAAATTTTCTGATGAAACGACCAATTAATGAATACCTTGCAAAATTGGGTGATATGCCGAGATTGAAACGCTACCACTTTGATGCCTCAACACTTTATTACAAAGGAACAGGCAGGCAGCAGCCCAAAATCTTTGCTTTCTATGATAAGATAGCAGATGCAACAGCCAAGGGTATGGCCTACCCAGAAAATTTGCAAGGGACAAACCTGTTGAGATATGAAATGAGGTTAAATGGCAGATTGCCACACCAATTAGGAGTGCCAAAGGTAACAGCCTCAACCTTGTGTGAATTGACTTTTTATAGATTGATGGTAAAACGCTACCAAGATAGTTACTTTTCAATATCCAAGCAAAACCAAGTTAAAACCAACGTTATGAGTGAAATTAAGACCCCTACAGACGCTTTCAATGTGCTTGTGGCTCGATTGATTAGCCAGACAGACAAAACCCAGATAGAGGGCTTTTTAAACGAGTTGAAAGATGCTGCAGTATTTGATGACAGAAAGAACTACAGCAGACTAAAGAAGAAAATCCAAGAGGTGGCCACAAAAGCCAATATTACCATCTCAGATGAGTTAATGAGAGAGTTGAATGATGAGATAAAAAATTGTGGCGCTTATGTGTGATTGTCTTATAATAAAGTGTATGTTGTTACCAATTTTTGGTAATATGTATGTTGTTAGTATAATTATTTATTGAGTATGAAAGAAGAAATAACAGATGGTGAGTTAGGGGAGTTTTGCCAATGGTTTAAACAGCATTATGGCAAGGCAGAGAGTTATGAGAGTGCAATGATAACTTGTTTATGTGGTTACTTCCATACTTTCCCGAGACAGGCCAAAGAGATAATGAGACGTTTGAAAAGTCTGGAACTGATAACCCAGAAAAGAAACATGGTTTATCTAATGTAGAATAAACAAGAATAAACAGGAATATAGTTGCAATGAGCCAAAGAAATAAAATAAACCCAGATGCAGGGAGTACAAAGAAACAAAAAAGGTCTCTTTCTGATGTTCTGGAGCTTTGGGATAAAGAATACATCAAAAAGCTTTGGGATGAAGAAAACATCTTAAAGGAATGGGGTGAAGAGTTTCTTTTGAAATCATGGGATGAGGCAACGAACAACGAGCGAACAGCGAGAAATCCGAGTTTTCCGAGTCACCCATACGAAAAGCGAGTTTCATAGCCAAAGCATAGCTTAAGCACGGAGCAAGCACGGAAAAGTTGAGTAAATTGAGTCACTTAACGCGCGTACAAAAAGCGAGTTTTGAGAGTTGACTATACGCGCGAGGCAACAAGAGAGCAAAGAGCTAGCAAAGAGAAAATGCTTGCAAAGGTGGTATAAAGTATATATTAGTGCTAAATAGCTTTGCACATCTGAGAAAAAAGTAATAACTTTGCAGTCGATAGGCTTTAAGCTTATCTTTTGGTTTTGTGGTGTGGGAGCAGGGATGCCCTTGCACCACTTTTCTTTGGTGTGGTAGTTTGCAGTAGGTTGGATTGAAAATGATGCTAAAATAGGGGCAATAATTGGCAACTTTGTTAGAATTGGCAACCCTTTGGCAACCCAGAGAAAAGAAAGAGTGCCATAACTTATTAAGTTACAGCACTTTTCTTATTTAAGCCTAGTACCCAGACCCGGGCTCGAACCGGGATGGGTTGCCCCACTGGTGTTTGAGACCAGCGCGTCTACCGATTCCGCCATCTGGGCTTAAGCGGGTGCAAAGTTACAAATAATTTGCGAAATACAAGCATGAATCTTGAATTTTTTTTAAAAATATGTATTTTTCTTGCTTTTTCTTGTTTTATAGGAATTATTTTTGTACTTTCGCAGCGTGATTTTAAATCTATACGTGATATAACATGAAAATCAGCAATCAGAATTACTGCATTATCCTTGCTGGCGGCATGGGTAGAAGGCTGTGGCCTGTAAGCAGGAAGGACTATCCAAAGCAATTCTTGGATTTTTTCGGCACTGGTCGTACTCAGCTGCAAATTACCTATGACAGATTTGCTCGCCTGCTGCCTACAGAAAACATATATGTGTGTACGTGTAAGGATTACCTGCATCTGGTGAAGGAGCAGTTGCCCGAACTGGCAGACGTACGTATCCTGGTGGAGCCTGTCCATCGTAATACAGCACCCAGCGTGGCATGGGCTAATATGCGCATCAAGCGTATCAACCCCGATGCCAACATCGTGATTACGCCTTCCGACCAGATGGTGATGAACGAAGAGAAGTTCGAGCGCAGCCTGGAGACGGGTATCGGCTACGTGGCCGAGAATGACGTACTGTTGGCTATGGGCGTACGTCCTACCCGTCCAGAGCCAGGTTATGGCTATATCCAGTTGGGCGAATCGAGTTGCAAGCCCGACGTCTTCTGTGTCAAGTCATTTACGGAGAAACCCGAACGCGAGTTTGCCACCATGTTTATGGAGAGTGGTGAATTCTACTGGAACACGGGTATCTTTATTTCTAACTCGCGCCACCTGACCAACTGCTTTGAGGATATTTTCCCCACTGTGCTGCGCAACCTGAAATTTGACATGCCCAACTATACCTACGAGGAGGAGTTGGAGTATGTGGCACAAAACTATCCGCGCTATCCGAACTTGTCGCTGGACTTTGCCATTTTAGAACAGAGTCGTTGTGTGTATGTAATGAAATGCGACTTTGGCTGGGCCGACCTGGGTACTTGGCATGCCATCTACGAGTGTATGAGTAGGACACCTGACGACAATGTGACGCTTGATACTGAGGTGCTGCTTGAAGATTCAACGAATAATATCATCCGATTGCCTAAAGGCAAATTGGGTGTCATTAGCGGACTGGATGGCTACATCATAGCTGAAGAGGGAAACGTGTTGTTAATCTGTAAGAAGGGCGACTCGTCTGCGTTGGTACGCAAGTACGTCAACGAGGTACAGCTCAAATACGGCGACGACTTCATTTAGATTAAACATTAAAGATTAAATTTCAGAATTTTGCAGCATTTTAATGTTTAATGTATATTGACGCGAAGTTGTAGCAAGATGTCTGTCATTGATGATTGGGCTATTTGCTGCAATCCGCTACCGATAGTGGAACGGTCAAAATAATTGGTCGTTCCATATTTTATGATGGCAGTCAGTCGCTGTCCGATGGTAGCCTGCAACATCAGGGAATGGCGCAGGCCGTGACCATAGTAGGCTGGAAACGAAAAGTCGTACTGCACAGAGCGTTCGTACTGATAGAGACGGGCATCGTAGCCGTCCGTATGGAACCATCCAATATGGCCATCCATCGTCAGCCACCGCCATCGCCACGTGGCATGCTGACTGAGCATGATACCCTGTTGCCAGGCATTATCAGCCCATGTGCTGACAGCATCGGCTTCTGTCTGTAGTGAGATTTGAGGCGAAATACTGACAGTAGAGCGTAGGCGTAGTCGGTGTTCTGGTCGGTTCTGCAAGCGCTTTTTCTCGCTGTCGTCTCGTTGTCGGATATGCATTCTGTAACGTGCTTCAAGGTTCCACTTCCGTCCGTTATGACATGCTGACAACAAGGCATCGAACGCATCGCTTGGCAGGCTGACCTGATAGCGTGGAAAGCTGAAGTGTGCATAGTCGACATAGCCTTGTAACAGCCAAGCCCTGCTGGGTTGCCACTTGGCACCCAAATAGGCACCGTGTTCGTTCTGCACACCGCTACCCTCCCCGAAACTCTTGGCATGCAAAGCCGTATAGCGTTTGTCGTAATAGCGATAAAGCAGCATGAGCGTCAGCGCATCCGTAGTCCGCCAGTTTATGGTATTGATGGTGGCCAAGGTCCCCTGCTGGTTGACAGCCGTCTCTCCCGATATGCCCCATCGACTGGTATTATAGCCATAGTCCACGCTGATGTTGGTAAAATCGGATCCCGTGGCAGCATAGCGTTTGTAGAGTACCTGCTGGGGAGTTAGCTGACGGTTGAAGTGGCTATATACCATATTCAGATTGACATGGAATGTGCTTTGCCGATAGCCAATACTGCCACCAAAGTCTGTCTCCTGGGTGTTGTTCTTTTTATTTAGTTCTGTCTTTGTACGATGATAGCCGTCATGTAACAGGGTACGAGCCGTCCCGTCTTCATTCAGTGTGGCATCCTGTGGTCGATAAGAGGCAAAGGCTGTTAGTCGCCAACGGTCAGCCATACGTACCGTAGCCGCTATGCCCTGCAGATAGTTGCCTTGCGAACGGGAAGCATGGGCTGTTAGCATGTGTGTAGAGCGTCCCATCGATTGCAATGTGGCCAACTTGCCTAAATTGAAGGCGGTATTCATGACGAGTCCCATACCCATCTGGACGCGATACATGCCAAGGTTCAGTTCCTCAAGTCGTCCCATGTTGCGTAACTGTAGGTAGTAGCTGTAGTGGTCGTAACCGAGCCTGTTCTTGTCTGAGAAGAATGGTTCACCTGCATCCTGAGCTGCCGTGAGGCCGAACTTGATGCGGTCGTTATAATTGAACTGATAACGGATGTCGTGTCGGTATTTGTAACCTAAATAGCCAGAACCGTCTGAAAGCATATCGCCTTTACGATCATAAAGAGGTATCTTGCCATAGGCCACCAATTTGTGATGTCCATATTTGAATACATCGCTCAGTTTCGGCCATATACGCCGAGGCCTTTCCTGACCAACATACACGAAATGTTCCAATAGTTGACGGGTATGGAAGTCGAGACTGCCAATCATCTTCAGTTCACCTATTGAACGGATGGGCGCATAGCGATAGATGTATGCCATTATCTCCTCCACCTGTGTGTCGGAAAGGAACGGCAATGCCTCCAGTTCCTCGCGTGTTGTCTGATTCAGGTTGATGGGTGAAGCAGCTGTCTCTGCCAGCTGTTCCATCATCGCCTCACCAGCTCCCTCCTCCATATCTTCTATTGTCATCCATTGCCGAAAGTCATCCTGCCAACCATTCTGACTATAAGCGCCTATAGACCATAAGAAAGCCAGTTCCAATATTAAATACCTTGTCATAATGGCTTGCAAAGGTAAAATATTTAGATGAAATGGCAAAATAAGATGGAAGCAACTCACTTTTTTGTCGGCGAAACGGCAAAAAATGAAGAGAATTGTTTGGCGTTTTAGGATTTTTGCGTAATTTTGCAACCATAAATAATGGATTATCCGAATCAGGACGGGTATAACTCCTGATAAAGACATAATAATTCCTCGGGAATAACTTAAATTTTCAATGAGAAAATATTCTTTGATCCTTATAGTTGTATCCGCCATTCTTCTCGAAATAATGGGGGCTGCACAATACTTTATGGCCACTTATGGAACTGAGGAACAGTTACTGTCCAAAGCAAGCCATGATTTGGAAGAAAGCCAGCGGGTGGCTGCTGTGAAGAGTGAGGTGGAGACGGCCCTACGTAATATTAAAACAGCGGTGGAAATGAGTATCACTAACCCCAAAGGCTACTACCGTATCGCTGCAGGTTTGGTTAAAAACAATCCACACATAGTGGGTGCAGGCGCTGCTTTCCGTCCCGACTATTTCAAGTCACAGGGGTTGGCAAAATTGTATGCTCCCTATGTCTACGACCGGCAACCCGACGTAAAAGCCAAGAAAAAGAAAACCACTGAGCCGATGTTGACAGCTACCTTGTTGCCTTTCGACTATACCACCCGGGAGTGGTATGGTAAAACGATTGAAAACAGCCAGAGTATGTGGACGCAACCCTACCTTGACCAAGGCGGTACCCACATTATCATGTGTACCTATGTGATGGCTATTCAAGATCGCTCTGGCATGACGGTCGGTGTATTCTATGCTGACGTGCCCATGGAGGATGTATCAGTGTTATTGATGGATATTCAGGAGGGTATTATAGAAAGCCGTACCGTATTATTCATTATCCAAGTCTTCAGCCTGTTGGTTATCGGCTTTATTGTATGGCTTGCTGTCAGAGCTTTCCGTCGCTATAAGGACCAATATGTCGACCCGGAAAAGGATCATCTTGTTGAACAGTTGGCAAAACTACGTGAGGTGAATACGCGTCTGACGAAACGCAATCAGGAACTGGCTGAGAAATTGGCAGATATGCGGCAACGTATGGCCGACGTCAGTCAGACGACGGATACCGAAACCAATTGGTATAGATAAAAAAATAGAGAAAGTTATGGAATCAAAATTAGTTATTTATAATACGCTGACACGGCAGAAGGAGCGTTTCGAGCCGTTGCACGCCCCCAATGTGGGTATGTATGTTTGTGGTCCTACCGTCTATGGTGATCCTCATTTGGGACATGCCCGTCCCGCTATCACCTTCGACTTGGTGTTCCGCTATCTGAAGCACTTAGGCTATAAAGTACGCTATGTGCGTAACATCACTGATGTAGGCCACCTGGAGCATGATGCCGACGAGGGTGAGGACAAGATAGCCAAGAAGGCACGTCTGGAGCAGTTGGAGCCCATGGAGATTGCACAGTATTACACCAACCGCTACCATCAGTATATGGATATGCTGAATGTGTTACGTCCTTCTATTGAACCTCATGCTACAGGTCATATCATTGAGCAGCAGCAGTTGGTACAGCAGATTCTCGATAACGGCTTTGCCTACGAGTCGAACGGAAGTATCTATTTCGACATCGAGGCATATAACAAGCAATACAAATACGGAATCCTCTCAGGTCGAAGCCTTGAGAATATCAAAGATGCTTCGCGCGATAACCTTGACGGTGTCGGTGAAAAACGCAATCAGGCCGACTTCGCCCTATGGAAGAAGGCTCAGCCTGAACACATCATGCGCTGGCCCTCACCTTGGAGTGACGGCTTCCCTGGCTGGCACTGTGAGTGTACCGCTATGGGTCGTAAGTATCTGGGCGAGGAGTTCGACATTCACGGCGGTGGTATGGATCTCATCTTCCCCCATCACGAATGCGAGATAGCTCAGGCCCAGGCCTCAATGGGTCATCCAGCTGTCAAGTATTGGATGCACAACAATATGTTGACCATCAACGGTCAGAAGATGGGTAAGTCATACAACAACTTCATTACGCTGGAACAGTTCTTTACAGGTAATCATCCGTTGTTGGAGAAGGCTTATTCGCCCATGACCATCCGCTTCTTTGTCTTGAGTGCCCATTATCGTGGCACGGTGGATTTCTCGAATGAAGCCTTGCAAGCTGCCGAGAAGGGTTACGAGAAACTGATGAACGCCATTGTCGACATAGAGCGAATTGCGATTTCATCACAATGTGATGCTGAAACTGAAAAAGTGGTGAAGAACCTGCGTCAGAAGTGCTATGACGCGATGAATGACGACCTTGCTACACCTCAGGTCATCAGCAACCTCTTCGAGGCTTGTACCACTATCAATAAGCTCGTTGACCACAAAGCTACCATCTGTGCCGACTGCCTGAAGGAGCTGAAGGAGGTCATGAATCTCTTCGCTTTCGACATCCTCGGACTCAAGGCCGATAGCGCTGGTTCTAACGATGCTCGCGAGGAAGCTTTCGGCAAGGTTGTCGATATGGTGCTCGACCTGCGTGCAAAGGCCAAAGCCAATAAGGACTGGGCCACCAGTGACCAGATTCGCGACGAACTTGCTGCTGCCGGCTTTGAAGTAAAAGATACGAAAGACGGCGTTACTTGGAAGCTGAACAAGTAAAGGCTTCCTTCGTCAGATATAATGCAATCATGTCCTTCCACATCTTGCGGACCGACATATACACCAATCCACCGTGGGGGCCTTTGGGTCCCCATGAGTTTTTCATGACGTAGTAGGGACGGCCTGCCTCGTCATGAGCCATTCCCACAATACACATGGCATGGCCACGACTTTCCCAACAGACGGGATGGCGTTGGCGCAGGGCACGGTCCACATGGTGGCGTAGCGTGTCCATAGGCAGGTTCAGCAACAGATTCTGCTCCCAGTTGTCGGGCACGGGCACCACAATCTTCTTGTTATAGGGTGAATCTGGAAAGCACGTCAACGACAGGTATTCATCTGGGGCACAGACGGAGTGGGCAAACTCCCAAGGTGTGTAGCGGGCTCCTAACATGAACACCCATTTGGGGGTGGGCAAATCGTCTGTGGCATCGTCTGGCAACACGTCGTACGGTACAATGCCATACTTCTGTATCATGTTCAGCAGCGTTTGCCCCATAGCCCTTTGGCTTTTGGCTTTTAGTTCTTGCCTATTATCTTCCATCATACGTCCGATGTAGACGGGCGACAGGTTGACAGAGTCACCTCTTACCAGATGTTCCGTCTCAATTGTAGCCAGCATGGCGTAGGCCCAGCAGAGTTCCGACTTGCCCTGATTCTTCACGGGTGTCATGGGCAACAACAGGTCGTTGGTGTAGGTATGTTGTTGCTTACGACCGCATGCCGCAAACAGCATCAGAGCAGCTAAAAGGAACGTCCATTTTACTTTCATGAGCGCAAAATTACAAATTAATTATGAATTATGCACTATGAATTATGAATTTTTTCGTATCTTTGCAGCCGAAACATATGAACTGATGACGATGAAGAAACTATTTTTAATTGCTATTAGTTGTTTGCAATTAGCATTTAATATAGGGGTTTTAGCAGCACCTCCATTGCGTGTGCTCACACCCATGCGGCTGGCTGACGGCAGTATGGTGATGCCGAGTGATGTTACTATGGCATCGGCAGCAGAAGGTTGCTGTGCATCGCCTGCGATGATAGGTGTTGGTAGTTATCTGCAACATACAGGAAGTCCACGCATATTGACCATTCTGGCAGCTTTCCAGGATGTAGGTTTTACCGTCAAAGACCCCGTCAAGGCCTTTGATCAATATCTGAATGGTAACAAACAGGAAGATTTGGGTAACATGAATCATATGAATGTAGCCAGTGTGCGCCAATATTTCAATACTTGTAGTTATGGGAATTTTACGCCACAGTTCGATGTCGTGGGACCGCTTACTCTTCCTCAGAATATGGCCTATTACGGCGGAAAAAACAACACAGGGTCTGACGACAGGTTCTCTGATTTCTGTCGTGATGCCTTGGAGTTGGCTAAAGACATTGTTAGCGACTGGAGTACCTATGACAACGACAAGGACGACCGCATCGAATTGGTATGTGTCATCTTTGCTGGATATGGACAGAATCAGGGCGGTGCCGACAGCACTATTTGGGCTAAGGCCAGTTATCAGAATATAAAAGTGAATGACACGCAGCGTATTTCGCGCTTTAATTGTTGTCCTGAGTTATTCCATCCCCAATATCCGGACTATATCAATGGTACGGGCGTCTTTATCCACGAATTTTCCCACTGTATGGGACTGCCCGACCTCTATGCCACTACGTCGACGGCTTATGTCAACAACCAGGGTATGGAGACGTTTAGCATCATGGACTATGGACTCTATAACCGTAATGGCTTTGCCCCTTGCCCTTATAATGCATGGGAACAGGAAGTCATGGGCTGGACGAAGATAGAGGAATTGAAGCCCACAGCTGATAGTCAGCAGCAAGTATCTGACCTCCTTCCGCTGATTGAGGGTGGCAAAGCGTATAAGCTGGTAAACGCTGATAACGACCGCGACTATATCGTGATGGAGAATATACAGAAACGGGGTCTCAACACGTATAGTGCCGCCCATGGATTGCTGGTCTATCATGTGGATTATCCCTATAACACCGTTAATATGACTGATGCGCCTAACAACAATCCGGGACATCCAGGCGTGGCGGTGGTTCCGGCGAACGGCACACTCATCAACAGCCACCTGCGTGGTTCTGGAAAGAAATATACTAATGAAGAATGGAAAACAAGCATGGCAGCATGCGTTTTCCCTGGCCCTGAAAACGTAACAGCACTTACCAGCCAAATGCAGTTGCCCAACTACTGCTTCTGGAATAGTTCAAAAGCCAAGGAAACCAATTATATGCTTAACAGCATATCTGAGAATGAAGGTACGGGAACCGTCAGTTTCATCGTCGCCTCTGACAATCCGTCAAGCATAGATGACGTGAGATGGTTGAAGCCGGATGACAGTCATGTTGTTTACGATTTGCAAGGACGTAGAATTCAGGGCTGTTTGAAAGCTGGCATTTATATTGTTGATGGCAAAAAGATATATGTGAAATAATAAGGTACTATGAATCAATTTAGAATTCGGATGTTCGCCGTCATCCTTACCCTTTGCGGCGCAATGAGTAGTTTCGCACAGGCTTCCGACTTTACACTCAACGATATCAATGGGAAATCCCTTTCGTTGTCATCCATGCGTGGCAAAGTTGTTGTACTTGATTTCTGGGGCTCATGGTGTATCTGGTGTATCAGAGGAATTCCTGATATGAAGAAATACTACGAGAAGTACAAGAACAAGCTCGAGATTATTGGTATGGACTGTGGTGACAGTGATGAAAAATGGAAGGCAGCCGTTAAGAAGTACGAGCTGCCTTGGAAGCATGTTTATGTGCCCAAGAACTCAAAGGTGTTGGACAACTATAAGATTGAGGGTTTCCCTACGAAAATCGTCATTGCACCTGATGGCACAGTACTGAAGAAAGTCGTAGGTGAATCCCCTGATTTCTACGAATACCTCGACCAGTATTTCATATCACATTAAGCAAACGAAATAGTACCCTGGATAGGTTCTGAGGGTGGTAAATCGTTCTCCTGCTGTGGAATCTCACCGCTGGCTTGGCTGTAGATGCTGTCCAGTATCTCACGTGTACGCTTGTAGGTTGGCGTTTGTTCAACGGCAGAGATGACGTCGTCGTTATCCAGATCCTCAGGACGGAACAGGTAGATATGTGGACGACGCTTGTAGCGCTTCGACTGGCTATCGCCGCCATAATAGCGGTTACGACGGTCCTGACGCTGAGCCTCGGCCTCCTGTTCTGCAGCAATACGTGTTGCCTCTTCCTGTGTGTTGTGACGCTGACGATGGCTGTTCATGCCGTCGACGCGGTCGATACCAAAACCAGTGGCCAGAATGGTCACCTTGACTTTCTTGCCCAATTCTGGATCGACAGCCAATCCCCACTTGATTTCGAAATCGCCAAACTTAGCCATAAAGTCGTTGACATCGTTCATTTCTTCCATCATGAGTGATTCCTTGCCGTCCTTACCACCAGAGAACGAGATAGAGAGCAGTATCTTCTTAGAGTTGAAGACATCGTTCTCGTTGAGCAGGGGTGAGTTAAGGGCGTCGTCGATGGCCTTCTTGACGCGGCCTTCGCCCTCGCCATATCCTGTTGACATGATGGCAACACCACCATCCTTCAATACGGTCTTAACGTCGTTGAAGTCAAGGTTGATGAGTCCGTGAACGGTAATAATCTCGGCAATAGACTTGGCAGCCACGCTGAGGGTGTCGTCAGCCTTACCGAAAGCGTCGAGCACGGTAAGCTCGGGATAGATTTCGCGCAGACGTTCGTTGTTGATGACCAGAAGGGCGTCAACATGCTTAGACATCTCTTCAACGCCGTCAAGAGCTTGGTCAATCTTACGATCGCCCTCGAAACGGAAGGGGATAGTGACGATACCTACCGTCAAAATACCCATCTCTTTAGAGATGCGGGCAATGACTGGGGCTGCACCAGTACCCGTACCACCACCCATACCAGCGGTAATAAAGGCCATACGTGTGCCGTCGCTGAGCACTTGCTTGATATCTTCCAGACTCTCTTCAGCGGCAGCGCGTGCCTTTTCAGGACGATTACCTGCACCCAGGCCTTCCTTACCCAGTTGCAGGTGGACGGGAACAGGTGAATCGTTGAGCGCCTGATTATCGGTGTTACACAATACGAAACTGACATCGTGGATGCCTTCGCGATACATGTGGTTAACGGCATTACCACCTCCGCCACCAACACCAATCACCTTGATGATGCTATTTTCTTTTGCGGGCTCGCCAAAGTCGAGCAATATGTTATTATCCATGTTTCTAAAATTTTCAATTATCAATTACCAATTGTCAAATAGGGCTTTGGCCTGCATTATTCTTCTTCCTTAACCATATCGGTAGCTTGTTGTTTCAGCCAACGACCAAACTTGCTCCAAGGACTGTTCTCCTTACGGATACGTTCTGCCTCGCGAGCTTCGGCTTCAGCCTTCTCACGCTCGGCACGTTCTTCAGCCTCCTTCTTACGCTGGGCTTCCTCTTCAGCACGACGAATCTCCTCGGCAGTACGTACCACACCTGCAGGTGTCTCGGTGGCTTGACGGGCACGACGCTGTTCGTAAGTATCAGTCGGCTGCGGCTTTTGGTTGGCAAAAAGGTCGCCATTGGGGTCAATCTCGTTGCCTGCACAATTGATGTCACCCTTGGCCAGTAGTCCCAGAACGGTGTTCATCATACCATCGTGATTGTTGATGTCGTTGATGTTGCTGGTAATACTCTGCATGACGAACTTTGCGATACGAATTTTGTCGATATGAGTATAATTCTGGAAGGCTTTCTCGATGTTCTTCATATTTGAGCCACCACCAGTCAGGATAATACCACCCAAGAGCTTATCGCAATATTCTTCTGGTACCTGACACCAGACGTTGGCAATGATTTCCTCGACACGGCCTTCAACAATCTCGACAAATTTGCGTACTTCCACCTGACGATCCTGGTCGATGGAGTATTTCATGTTGTTGTCGATTTCATTGTTCTCTGTGTAGGCAGAACCATACTTCTTCAGCATCTTCTCGGCATCCTGCTCCTCCATCTGTAGCGAGGCAATATCCTTACAGATATTGTTGAAGCCGAGGGGGATGACAGCCAAATGGCGCAAGATGTTTTTTGAATAGACATTGACGGTTGTCGTATCAGCACCAAGGTCAACCAATGCACAACCTGAACGGCGCTCGGTCTCAGTAAGTACGCTGTCAGCTAAGGCTAACGGGGCGAGATACATCTCGGCAACTTGGATACCAGCCGTCTCGAAGCACTTGTTCAGATTCTTGTAGAACGTTTTACGCTGCAGGATATTGAGGAAATTACCCTCGATACGTGCACATTGTACACCGACGGGGTCGAGCTGCAATTGTGAGTCGACTTTGTACTCTTGCACGGCAGCATCGAGAATCTCCTGGTCGGGATACTTCATGTTACGGTTAGCATCCATCAATTCGATAACCATGTCCTGTGTCACCTGTGTGTCACTGGGCAGGTCTTTGGCGATAACGTTACGAATAGAGCGAATAGACTGTCCGCCCACACCCACATACACCTGCATGATGCTGGTCTTCAGCTGGTTTTCCAGCTTGTTGACAATGGTTGTGATACATTGAGCAGTCTTGTCGATGTTGTAGACATACCCCTTACGGATGCATGCCGTTGCGTCCTCCTTGACACAGGCCAGCACCTGGATGCTGCCGTCAAGGTTCTTGCGTCCTGCAATACCGGTCATCTTGGATGAACCCAGTTCGATTGCTACGATAAAATCCTTTGCCATATCTTATTATTAACCGATTTACTGTTTTACAATTTCCTTCTCTTACAAATGATTTGATTATTGAACTCAATATTGATATACGAGTACTTGTTCCAGCCAGCCTTTGAGAGTCCGTAACGATAGAACTTCTCAAGACGGGTCAGTTTCTCTTTCAGATGAGTGGGCTGTCCCAGATAGACAATATGGTCACCCACGCGGGGAATCATCTCGACAGAACCATCAGGCAGCACATTGATTTGCTCAATCTGACTATGCCAAAAAGGATCGTCAAGCAACAACAGGCCAAACTGCTTAAGGGCAGTCTGTGCATATTTTTGTTTGATGTCGCCAGTAGCCACTATCAAGTCCGTCGAGTTGTTCTTGCTGGGAATGATAGCGCCAAGGTTGTCAATATAGTAGCTCTCCCCGTTGTTGGCCATGATACGCATGACAGCAGTACGCTGGGTGAGATTGATGAAGACATGTCCCGAATGCGTCTTGTAGCACTCGACACGATCAACTAAAGGACTCTTCAGTAGTGTCTCTTCTATCTGGCGTGTACACACATCACTCATGCGATCGCCCAAAGGATATATCTTAGCATGCTGGAGCTGCATCTTTACCTCGTTGACATTGAGGAAACCATTGCCAGTGCCGTCGGTGATGTTAATCTTCACTTCACGGCAGACGGCATCCTGGTCATCAGGGCAATTGAATGCAGTGATGGCCAATACCAGATAGACACTTAAGATGATGTCCGCGGTCAGGATTCCGATTTTCTTCCAGTTCATGCTTATATACTCCTTTAGCTTTTATTTCTTCTCTTTCAGAATTTGTGCCATCTGTGGCACCTGATTGTCAAGGTCGCCTGCACCCAGTACGATGAGCACATCGAACGTACGGCTCTTGACCAACTGCAGTACATCTTCCTTCTGAATCATCTGTTTCTCGATGCCGGGACGCAGACGGTCATAGATGAGCTGAGAGGTAACACCATCGATGGGTAATTCGCGAGCAGGATAGATTTCTGTCAGGATAACCTCGTCAAGCAGACTCAGTGCATCGGCAAAATCCTGATAGAAGTCACGGGTGCGAGTGTAGAGGTGAGGCTGGAAAATGGCCGTAATCTTACGGTCTTTGTATAGTTCACGAATGCTGCGGGCACTCTGAAGAATTTCCTTGGGATGGTGGGCATAGTCGGAGAGGAACACCAGGCGAGGTGTCTTAATCTTGAAGTCAAAGCGACGGTCTACGCCATCGTAAGTTTTCATACCTATGCGCAGCTCGTTGGCAGTACAGCCAGCCAACTGTGCCATCGCCATAGCAGCAATGCCATTTTCGATATTGATGGGAACAGGCTGTCCCAGTTCGATGTTGGTGACCGACTCGATGGGTGACACAAAGTCGAAGGTAATCTCGCCATTCTCAATGCGGATATTTTCGGCATGGAAGTCGCCCTCGTTCAGGGCATAATCATATCGGCGTACCCCCTGAGGCAGGTTCTCCTTCATTTCCAAATCGCGGTGGATGATGAGTGCACCCTTTGGCTGGATAAGTTCTGTATAGTGACGGAAGCTTTCAAGATAGGCTTCCTTAGTGCCGTAGATGTCCAAATGATCGGGGTCGGTAGAGGTGATGACTGACATATAGGGCGATAGCCAGTGGAACGAACGATCGAACTCGTCGGCTTCAATGACTACGAAGTCTGAATCGGACAGAATATAGTTGGTGCCGTAGTTCTTTGAGATACCACCCAAGAAGGCATTGCAGTCGAGATGGCTTTGGTGCATGATATGGGCACACATGGTGCTGGTAGTGGTCTTGCCATGTGTACCAGCCACGCAGAGTCCCTTATGTTGACGGGTCAGTGTACCTAGCACTTGAGCTCGTTTCTGAATCTCGAAACCATTCTCACGGAAGAAACGCAGCTCCTTGTGCTCTTCAGGAATAGCGGGTGTATAGACAACCAGACACGACTCCTTCTGTTTGCAGACAAAGGGAATGTCGTTGATATTCTCTTCATAGTGGATGAGCATGCCCTCACGCTCCAGTTGACGGGTAAGCGTGCTTGGCGTCTTGTCATAACCAGCTACGACAAGGCCTTTCTTGATGAAGTAGCGTGCGATGGCACTCATGCCGATGCCACCAGCTCCTACAAAATAGACAGATTTGATATCTTTAATATTCATTGATTTATCGATTAATCGATTTACTGATTTGCTAATTTTATGACTTCTTTTGCGATAATCTCAGCAGAGTCGGGTAGTGCCATTCTGAGGATGTTGGTGCTCAAACTCTTGAGCTTGGCATCGTCTTTGACAGTATCGATGGCCATAGGTAAGAGCAATTTGGCAGCTTCGCTATCCTTGACGTAAAGGGCAGCCTGCTTGTTGACCAGTGCTAAGGCATTCTTGGTCTGATGGTCTTCAGCAACATTAGGACTTGGCACCAGTATAACGGCCTTTCCCAACAGGCAAAACTCAGAAATGCTGCCAGCGCCTGCGCGACTTACCACGAGGTCAGCAGCTTTATAAGCGGCAGCCATATCACTGATGAAGTCGGTAATCTTCAGGTTGGGAATATCTTGTCCTTTCATGCGCTCACTGATTTCGGCACTGTAGTATTTGCCAGTCTGCCATACAAATTGTATACCACTCTCTTTTATCTCGTTGAGATGGGCCAGTACACTCTCGTTGAGGGTGCGTGCACCTAAACTTCCACCAACGATGAGCACGGTCTTTTTCTCTGGGTCGAATCCCAATGAGCGTACAGCATCATCATGGCTAATGCTACTATCCAACAACTGTTGACGAACGGGATTGCCAGTCAGCATTATTTTCTGACCAGGGAAGAAACGCTCCATGCCCTCATAGGCCACGCAAATCTTCTTGGCCTTGCTGGCCAATGTCTTGTTGGCTAATCCTGCATAGCTGTTTTGCTCTTGTAAGAGGGTAGGGATGCCTAAGCTGTTGGCTGCACCAAGGGCAGCACTGCTGGCATAACCACCGACACCGACTGCAACCTGCGGCTTGAAGTCGCGGAGAATTTTCTTAGCAAGCCATTTGCTTTTCAGATAGTCGATGGCCACACCGATGTTGGCAGGTTTCCATAACGGACGGAAAAAACCGCGGATGGGCAGTCCCTTGATATCATACCCTGCAGCGGGAACGCGCTGCATCTCCATACGTCCCTCGGCTCCAATAAACAGAATCTTAGCGTCAGGGCGCAAGGCCTTGACGGCATTGGCTATCGACACGGCAGGGAAGATATGGCCTCCAGTGCCACCGCCACTGATAATGACTCTCAACTCTCTTTCCATATTTTTATTTTTTTAACTCCTTATCCTCTTGAACTTCTTTCTTCATCTTGGCTGAACGACTGACACTCAGTATAGCACCAATGTAGGCGCAGTTGATGATAGTGGACGTACCACCCTTGGAGATGAGTGGCAACGGCTGTCCGGTCACTGGTGCCAATCCCACGGCTACCATCATATTGAAGGTTGCCTGAATAACCAGCAACAATCCCAATCCCATAGCCAGGAAGGCTGGAAAGTTGTTTTCGCAGCGACTGGCAATGCGGGCACAGCGGTATAGTAGTATAATATATAGGAACACCACAAATGCAGCTCCGATGATACCTAATTCCTCGATGACGATAGCAAAGATGAAGTCGCTGAAGGCCTGTGCCAAGAAATCACGTTCCGTACTCTTGCCAGGACCTTTGCCGGTAATGCCACTCGACACGATGGCAATATTAGCGTGGGCCACCTGAGCATCCTTGTCAAGGTCGTACTCTTTAGGTGTGGGGTCTTCCTTGCCGAAGTTCAAAATACGAGCTTTCCACGTGTCTGCACGGTGTAGCATTTTTTCCAGTTTGCTCTTCTTCTGGGGTTTCTCAACTACTTCAGTTTTTGTCAACTGTTGGCTTTGTTCTTCGCTAGTGCGGTCGTGACCGACAATCATTACCATTGAGATGGCGAAAATGCCAACGCAAGCAATGATAGCAAACAGTTTGCCTAACTGTCGTATTGGTACCAAGCCGATGAACATCATCAGGAATACCACTGCAAAGAGCAGAGCTGCGGTGGAGAGATTCTCAACACCAATAGCCATGCAGGCAGGGATAGTAAACCACAGAATATACTTGAATGCCTTACGGTCGGCACCATTCTCACGTTGCATGGCAGCCAGAATTTGTGCTACGGTAAGTATAATGGTTCCTTTGGCAATTTCAGAAGGCTGAATGGTAAACGGACCCAGACGAATCCAGCGCGAAGCATCGTTGGTGCTTTCGCCACCGCCCAGCATCACAACTAATAGCATTAGTCCGCTGAGCAATAGCAGGAAAGGTGTGAGCAGCTTGAAATAACGGCATGGCACGTTGAGTGTAATGATGGCTGCTAACACGCCGAGGAAGATAGTGAACGTATGGTAGGCAATAGGGCCAACATAGTTCTGACTCTTATACGTCAGTCCGCTGGAAGCCGAGAAGACTTCCACGATACTGATCATGCAGAGGAAGAAGAACACCATCCAGATGACCTTGTCGCCCTTGAAGATATTGCCTATTTTCTTGTTCATTTATAAATTCCTTGCTAATTCCTTAAATTGTTCGCCGCGGTCTTCCATATTCTTAAAGAGGTCAAATGATGCACAGCAGGGGCTGAGCAGTACTGTCATGCCAGGCTCGGCCATCTCGTAGCAGGCCTGGATACACTCCTTCATGGAGTGAGTATCGCGAACAGGGATGCCCAATGCGTCGAAGTTGTCGTGTAACTTCTGGTTGTCAGCACCGAGATAGACAAGTCCTGCACACTTCTCCTTCACTAACGGTATGATAGGAGCATAGTCGTTGCCTTTGTCCTTGCCACCGATAATGAGGATGGTCTTGGTCTTCATGCTCTCAAGTGCATACCAGCAGGCATCGACATTAGTGGCTTTTGAGTCGTTGACATATAGTACGCCACGAACAGTGCATACCTTTTCAAGACGATGCTCAACACCAGGGAAGTCACTCAACGACTTACGGATAATATCTTTCTTGATGCCAGCTACATTGGAGGCGATACCTGCTGCCAGTGAGTTGTAGATGTTATGCTTGCCCGTCAGACTCAATGATTCCTGTTCCATATTAAACGGTTCAGGTTTCTCAATCTTATATTGTCCCTCCTCGATATAACCGATACTACCAAACTCTTTTAGTTCAGAGAAAGGATATTGGATGGCCTTGATATTGTATTTAGCCAACTCTTTTTTTACCACGGGGTCGTCGTTCCAATAGATGAAGGCATCCTGCGGTGTCTGATTCTGGATGATACGCATCTTCGAATCGACATAGTTCTGCATCTTAAAGTCATAGCGATCCAGATGGTCTGGGGTGATATTCAGCAGAATTGCGATGTTGGCACGGAAGTCGTACATGTTGTCGAGTTGGAAAGACGACAACTCAATGATGTAGTATTCGTGTGGATCCTCAGCTACCTGCAAAGCCAATGAATTGCCGATGTTGCCAGCCAATCCAGCATCATAGCCAGCAGCCTTGAAGATATGATAGATGAGGCTGGTCGTCGTCGTCTTGCCATTAGAACCCGTAATGCAAATCATCTTCGAATTGGTGTAGCGTCCGGCAAACTCAATCTCACTGATGATATGGATACCCTTCTCCTTGATTTTGACAATCATAGGAGCTGTATCGGGTATGCCTGGGCTCTTGATAACCTCGTCGGCATCCAGAATTTTCTCTTCTGTGTGATGGCCTTCTTCCCACTCAATCTGGTGGTCGTCCATCAGCTTCTTGTACTTGTCGTTGATTTTCGACATATCGCTGACAAAGACCTCAAAGCCTTGTTTTTTGGCCAATACGGCAGCTCCTGCACCGCTTTCGCCAGCTCCTAATATAGCTATCTTACTCATACTAATTATCTTACCTTCAATGTTATAATTGTTAATGCTGTCAATATGATGGTCACAATCCAAAAGCGGAAGGTGATTTTCGACTCGTGGAACTGACGCTTGGGCCAACCTTTAAGAATATAGGTGCTTGTGGCATCGAGCTGAGAGTCCAGACGACGGAAGTTGTCGTGGATGGGTGTGGCGCGGAACACACGGACGCGCTTGCCTTTACGCTTCTGTATCTTAAACCATTGTGTCTGGATAATCACGCTCAGACTTTCGATGAAGAAGATACCGCAGAGGAGAGGCAACATCAACTCCTTATGGATAATTACGGCACAGACACCAATGATACCGCCAATGGCTAGCGAACCCGTATCGCCCATAAACACCTGAGCGGGATAGGCGTTGTACCACAAGAAACCAATCATAGCACCGATGAAGGCTGACAGGAATACTACCAACTCCTCGGAGTGGGGGATATACATGATGTCGAAGTAGGCTGCATAGACAATATGTGACGAGACGTAGGCAAATAGTAGCAAGGCTATACCGATGATAGCCGAGTTGCCCGCACACATACCATCCATGCCGTCATTAAGATTGGCTCCGTTTGACACAGCTGTTACGACGAGAATGGTCATCAGGATGAACAATGCCCAACCAGCGGCTACTTTGTACTTACCAAGGAAGGAGAGCACGTTAGAGTAGTTGAGGTTGTGGTTCTTAATGAACGGGATAGTGGTTTGTAATGACTTGACAGCCTCTGGTTTGTGCTTGATGACAATCTCTTGATTCTGCTGAGGCTCAGAGACGTTTTCGCGAACCACGGCATCTGGACTTAACCATAATGTCAGACCTACAATGAAACCGATTGACACCTGACCTATAATCTTGTAGATACCCTTCAGACCCTCTTTGTTCTTGCGGAATATCTTGATATAGTCGTCCATGAAGCCGAGGAAGCCCAGCCATACGGTGGTAACAATCATGAGCAACAGGTAGATATTTCGCATACGACCTAACAATAGAACAGGTACGAGTATCGAAACAATAATGATGATACCGCCCATGGTGGGTACACCCTTCTTCTCGACACCAAAGGGATCGATGCTGGCATCACGAGCTGTCTCGGAGATGTTGCGACGCTTCATCCACTTGATGAAATACTCACCAAACCATGCAGAGATGAGTAGTGACATGATAAGTGCCAATAGTGAACGGAATGAGATATACGACCAGATATGAGAACCTGGGATATCATACTGTTCTAAGAATCTAAAGATGTAATATAGCATTGTTAGTCTTTTTTCGTTATTTCGTTATTGTGATATTATAACTGGCCGAAAATCTCGCGAACCACCTCGCGGTCATCGAAATGATGCTTGACGCCTTTGATTTCTTGGTAGTCCTCATGACCCTTACCAGCAATGAGGATGACGTCGCCCTTTTGGGCCAGCATGCAAGCCGTCTTGATAGCTTCCTTACGGTCGACGATGCTCACAACCTTCTTCATCTGTTTCTGGTCAAGACCAGCCAGCATGTCGTTGATGATATCCTGAGGTTCCTCGAAACGGGGATTATCGGAGGTAATGATGACGCGGTCGCTTTGCTTGACAGCCTCTTGAGCCATCAGCGGACGCTTACCCTTGTCACGGTTGCCACCGGCACCGCAAACAGTGATGACTTGACCGCCTTTGCCGTCTAGCACTTCGTGGATGGCATTGAGCACATTCTCCAAAGCATCTGGTGTGTGGGCATAGTCGACAACAGCGGTAATGCCATCTTCCGAGCGGATAGGTTCAAGACGTCCTGCCACGCTTTTCAATGTGCTCAGCACGAGGAGAATGTCTTCGGGCTTCTTGCCTAACATAACTGCCGCACCATAGACCGCCAGTAGGTTGCTGACATTGAACTTGCCAATGAACTGCACACCGACTTCGCGGCCATCAATCTCTAAGTACATACCTTCAAAATGGCATTCGATGATACGTGCACGGTAGTCGGCCATTGAGCGGGTGGAGTAGGTCTTTACTTTTGCTTTGCAGTTTTGCACCATGACAGCACCATTCTTATCGTCGGCATTGGTTATAGCGAATGCATCTTTTGACAGTCCGTCAAAGAAAGCCTTCTTGGCATCACGATAGTTCTCAAAGGTTTTATGATAGTCCAAATGGTCGCGTGTCAGATTGGTAAACAATCCACCAGCAAACTTTAGTCCACCAATGCGTTTCTGGGCGATGGCATGACTGGAGCACTCCATGAATGCATATTCACAACCAGCCTCTACCATCTGATGTAAAAGTTTATTCAGTTCGATGGGGTCCGGTGTGGTATGGTCTGCGGGGATAGCTTCTCCCTCGATATAGTTGCAGACAGTGGAGAGTAGTCCGCATTTATGTCCGAACTTGCGGAACATATTATATAATAAGGTAGCGATTGTGGTCTTGCCATTAGTACCCGTCACACCAACCAGTTTCAACTTCAGCGAGGGTTCGCCATAGAATACGGTGGCAACTTTACCCACTGCGTCTTCCGTAGATTCTACAGCAATATAGGTAATGCCAGGCACACGCGTGTTAGGGAAGTACTCACATAACACAGCAGCAGCCCCTTGCTCAATAGCTTTGGGAATGAAGTTATGACCATCGGTTTGTGTGCCGGGGATGGCAACGAAGAGATGCCCCTTTTCTATGCGTCGTGAATCAATGTTCACGCCAGTGATGTCCACATCAGCATCTCCAAGGCTGTTAAGGACTTCTACATTCTTGAGCAATTCACTTAGTTTCATATACCTTATTATTAATTATATCAATATTCTATTCTTAATTCTCTAATGTCAGGATGCATTCTGCACCATCGGTAATGGCCTTGCCTGCGGGAAAACTCTGATACTTTACCTTGCCGCGACCTTGAACTTTGACTTTCAGACCTCGTCTCTCCAGCTGATAAACGGCATCACGGGCACCCATGCCAGTTACGTCAGGAGCAACCGTCAGGCTATAACTATCCTTTGTCTGTGGCTCATGTTTATTGATTCCCAATTTGTTAAGTACCGTATTGGCAGCTTGGGCATTACCGCCTTTGACGTCGGGAATGGCAACGGAACGTTCGTCGTGAGCATCATCGACACTCAACTTTAGGTAACGTGCCATAACTCCTTCAGCAATATGATGGAACACGACACCGCTCATACCGCCACCGGAAGCGGGCAGTCCCGACTTCTTGATACATACGATACATGAGTAGCGAGGATTGTCGGCAGGGAAGTAGCCTGCAAATGACAACCAGTAGCGAGTTGTACCTGAATGATAGCCACCATATTGGTCGGCCACCTGCGCCGTACCAGTTTTACCTGCCACCTTGAAAAGCGGCGACCCCGCCTTACGACCAAGTCCTTGGCTCACCACATGCTCCAATATGGTTTGCATGGTTTTGATAGCCTTTGGCTTAGCTATTCGCTCCTTAATGACCTGCGGCGGATATTCAGCAAGGGTCTCGCCGTTCTTCATCACCTTCTTGACAAAACGTGGACGCATCATCTTACCGTTGTTGGCAATGGCATTATAGAATGTTACCGTATTGATTGGTGCTATCTGCGTCTCATAACCAATCGACATCCAGGGCAGAGCTGTCTTGCTCCAATTGAGATACTGGCCACGCTTGTTCTTTTCAGGCATACGGATGCTTGGTGGAAGGTATCCTACCAATGGCAATTTCAAATCTTCATGAATGCCTATTCTGTACAGACCTTTGACATAACGCTCAGGCTCTTTGCCATAGTATTTGTCAATAATGTGACTAACGCCAATGTTGGAACTGACCTCTAACGCGCGTGCCATATTAATATCGCCATAACCACCTCGACGCCAGTTATGGTCCTTCATCGGACGACCATGCATCATTTCCACACCACAACCAGTATGAATGACATAGCTGGTGTCAACGACCTCGTCGTCAAGAGCTACCAGGAATGATGCCACCTTGAACACAGAACCAGGTTCGCAGCGGTAGCTGATGGCAGAGTTGACAGCCTCTACATAGCGTACATTACCTTGCTCGTCTTGAGTGCGTATCATGTTGACAATGGCCTTAACGTCACCTGTAGCAACCTCCATCAGGATGGCAACACCCATCTCGCCATTTACCTGCGGACTCTTCAACATGTCAAGCAGAGAACGCTCAGCCAAGTCCTGCATATTGACATCAATCGTGGTAACGATGTCACACCCGTCAACAGGAAGGGTAACGGGAATGTTCATGTATTTGTTTAGAATTTTACGACGTCCTGTAATACCCGGTGTACCGCGCAGAAGGCTGTCGTACGAAAGCTCAAGACCGTAGTAGGCTGAATCCTTAGCACCAAACATACCACCAACCGTACGTAATGCCAGCGAACCAAACGGACGACGGCGGGCGTTGAATTCCTCTGTGTGGAAGCCGCTCTTGTATTTGGGCATGTTGAAGAATGGCAACTGGCTGACTTCTGTATATGTGTTGTAGTCGATGCGCTTGGTCCAAATGGGCCAGTGGCGAGCACCGATGGAGCCGTTTTTGTTCACTTTGCGTTTACCTGTTTCCAGCCATATTCTAAACTCGTGAGGTGAGATGCTTGGGAATATCTTGCTCAATCCATCGCAGACGCTGTCAACCTTGTCGAGCCATAGCGAGTCACCATCAACAAAAGCAGCGGCCTGGAAGTCCATAAAAATTTTATATTCTGGTATGGAGGTGGCCATCAACTGTCCATCGCAACTGAGGATATTGCCTCGTGTGGGCTTCACGCTCACTGAGTCGCGCTTTAGGCGGTCGGCAACTTCCGTCCAATACTGCTTCTTGGCGGTCATGATATAGAAGGCCTTGCCGATAATGGCAATTCCGATGAGCGTCAACACTACAGCGATCATCATGTAGCGCGGCATAACCTGGTCATTACTGAACTTGCTCATTCTGGTACTTCTATAATATATGGGGGCTGGTCTGCCTGATGAAGCAGAGAGTCCTTATTTTGTTTCAATATTTCAAGAACGTGACTCTCACGACTCTTAGCCGTCAGCGTACTGCTTGCAGAGAGGGCTTTGAACTTGGCATCGCGCAACCTCTCTTCCAACTTGTCAATCTTGATCATGTCTTGCTGACACTGATAGCGGAAGGCCACGTAGACAAGACTAAACGCCACAATCATGATGAACAGCCATATCTGCGAACGTACCATCTGTGTAGTCAGCAGGTCACCACCCAGGATAGTACGCAGATTCAGTTGACCCGACGGACGCGGATCTTCCTCACTGGCTGTCTGCTTAATTTTCTCGATCGTCTCTTTGATGACCTCTTCAGCTTTTTCTGCTTCTGGTTCGCTTTTTGTCGCTTGTTCTGAAGCAGAGTCAGCTTCCTCATCCGTTGGGATGATAGTCAACTCAATCTGATCGTCGTCAGCAGGTGTTTTCTTGTCGTCTTTATCCATTCTAAATTTATATCTTTTCTGCTATTCTCAATTTGGCACTACGGCTACGTGGATTACGTTCTTGTTCCTCTTGACAGGGTGTTATCATTTTGCCAACTACCCGGTAAGGTGATGAAATGCGACCGTAGAAGTCTTGTTCTATTTTTCCCTCGGCGTTGCCAGCCTTCATGACGTTCTTTACGATACGGTCTTCCAGCGAGTGATAGGTGATGATGCTCAGCCGACCGCCTTCGTTCAATAACTCCGTAGCACCTTTTAACATGTCGCGCAAGGCATCCATTTCATGATTTACCTCGATGCGTAGTGCTTGATAGAAGCGAGCCATGTCTTTCTTCAATTGAGAATTGACAATTGACAATTGAGAATTTTCCTGTTTGGCATCGATACCCAGTGCCGTTAGCAATTCTCCTGTGGTCTCTATACGCTGACTGCTTCTGTAGTTGATGATGGCCTTTGCCAGTCGGCGTGCATTCTTCAGTTCTCCGTAGAGGTATAATACATCAGCCAGTTGCTCTTCAGTGTAGTTGTTCAATATGTCGGCAGCTGTCTGTCCAGCACGTTTGTTCATACGCATGTCGAGTGGTGCATCGAAGCGGAACGAGAATCCGCGTGTTTCATCATCGAAATGGTGACTTGAAACACCTAAATCGCCCAAGAGCCCGTCAATTTTCTCAACCTGATAGTAGCGCATCCACTGGCTGATATATCTAAAGTTGCTGCGGACAAAGGTAAATCTATCATCGGCCAAGATATTTTTCTCTGCATCGGCATCTTGGTCGAAACTGTAAAGATGACCTTTCTTTCCTAGGCGAGACAGTATCTCCTGAGAGTGACCGCCACCACCAAAAGTAACATCAACGTAAATGCCGTCGGGCTGGATATCCAGCCCGTCGACACTCTCCTTTAGGAGTACAGGAACATGATATGTCTCTGCCGTGACGATCATTTTATTATCTCACTTTTCACTCTTCGCTGTTAGCTTCTTCGGATCCCATCAGTTCTTCCAGAGCTGCCTCAAAGTCTTCGGGTTTCATTCGTTTCTCCTCGGCTTTCTTGTTGCTCCATATTTCGATGGTGTCGCCCATGCCAACGAACTTGATGTCTTGCTCTATCTCTGCCATCCGTTGGTAGCGCTTGGGAATCAGGAAACGACCGTTGCCGTCGAGAGTAAGCAGTTCTACCTCGCTCACAAACTGACGGAATACTTGTTGGTGCTGTCGGTTCCAGCGGTTCAGTCGTGCACGCATCTGATCCATCTGCTCGTTCCATACACTTTCAGGATAGAGTACCAGGCAAGGCTGGAAAACATCCTTGCGCAATACCAAACGCTCCTCGCTATTCAACTGCAGTACTTTTCGAAAAGCAGCAGGTAGAAAAGCGCGACCCTTTGCGTCGGTTTTTGCCTCTATATTACCTAAAAATCGCATGTGTACTTATGTATTAAGTATAACTTTGGGTGCAAAGGTAAGCATTTTCCCCCACAATCCCCCACATTTCTCCACTTTTTTTTATATCATAAACTTTAAATTTTGTGAAATATATCATAAATGGCTAAGAATCAATTACTTGTATTTTTATTACAATGGTGGGGAATGGTGGGATAATGAGGAATGGTGGGATGTTTTGTATAAGTCGTTTTACTTTTTTTGCACATTTTATGATAAAAAGTGCAAGAATTACAAAATAAAATGCTTACCTTTGCACATCGTTACGGAATATTTGAGAGAGACATGGGGCAAACTTCAGAAAAGACGATAGATATTGATGATATCTTGAGGAGTAAGATGGGTTCCAAGGCAAAATGGATACCCGGATTCCTTGTTTCATGGCTCAAACGTATTATCCATCAAGATGAAGTGAATAGATTCTTGTGGGAATCACGCGAGAAAGTTGGTACGGAATGGCTCGAAGAGTGTGTGCGTTATTTGCAGATGACGCTAGTGGTCAAGGGTAAGGAGAATCTGCCTGCTCCTGATGATGGCAGGCTCTACACCTTTGTTTCGAATCATCCGTTGGGTGGTGAAGACGGTGTTGCTCTTGGTGCTATTATTGGACGTTATTATGACTCTCGGTTCCGTTATCTCGTCAATGATTTGCTAATGAATCTTCCGGGATTGGCCCCACTATGTATCCCTATCAATAAAACTGGTAAGCAGAGCCGTAATTTCCCTGCGATGGTGAAAGCTGGTTTCGAAAGTGATTATCACATGCTGATGTATCCGGCAGGTATCTGTTCACGTAAGAAAAATGGTGTGATTCGCGATATTCCTTGGTCAAAAACGTTTGTTGTGAAAAGTGTGGAATACCAACGTGACATTGTGCCAATTCACTTCAGTGGTCAGAATTCGAAGTTTTTCTATCGTCTGGCCAATTTCAGCGATCGTTTCCTGCCATTCAATCTGGCCATGCTTTTCTTGGTTGATGAGATGTATAAAAACGTCGGTAAAACGTTCGAGGTAAAAATAGGTAAGCCTATTCCCTGGCAGACCTTTGATAAAAGTAAAACACCGTTGGAATGGGCAAAATTTGTCCAAGACCAAGTATATTCCCTCTAAACTCTAAACACCAAATTCTAATCTCAACATGGAACTACCAATCATCCAGCCCATCAGTAAGGAATTGCTCAAAAGCGAGCTGACACCAGACAAGCAGCTTCGCATGACCAACAAGAGCAACAATGAAATCTATGTCATTACAGCGCATAACGCGCCTAATGTAATGAAGGAGATAGGTCGATTGCGTGAGATTGCTTTCCGTGAAGCTGGTGGAGGAACAGGTAAGGATATGGATATCGACGAGTTCGACATTTGCGAGAACTGCTACAAACAGCTTATCGTGTGGAATCCAGAGGAGGAGGAGATTATTGGTGGTTACCGCTATCTGTTGGGCACAGATTGGCAGTATGACGAGAAAGGTCAGCCTATTCTGGCTACCAGTCACATGTTCCATTTCTCTGAGAAGTTCTTGAAGGAATATGCCCCTTATACGGTTGAGCTGGGTCGTTCATTTGTCAGCCTTCCTTACCAGTCATCGCGTATGGGAGCCAAGAGTTTGTTTGCACTCGATAACCTATGGGATGGTTTGGGAGCACTGACCGTTATCCGTCATAATGTGAAGTATTACTTTGGTAAGATGACCATGTACCCTTCTTATATCCGGAAGGGACGCGATATGATTCTCTATTTTCTCAAGAAGCATTTCGATGACAAGGAGAATCTCATTATCCCGATGAAACCGCTGGAATTGGAGACGGATGTCAAGGAATTAGAGGCTTTGTTTTGTGGCAAGACATTTAAAGATGACTATCTTGTCTTGAACCGTGAAATCCGTAAAATGGGCTATAATATTCCACCACTTGTTAATGCTTATATGGGCTTGTCACCTACGATGAAACTGTTTGGTACTGCTATCAATTATGGTTTTGGTGATGTTGAGGAGACTGGTATCTTGATTGCTGTTGACGAGATTTTGGAAGAAAAGCGTAAGCGTCATATCGACTCCTTTATCAAGGAACATCGTGATGAATTGGAGATAACTTCTGGAGCCAATAAACTGATTTACAAATATAAAGGCTAAACTACTGACGAATGCGTCGACTTTTTTTGTTGTGGGCTTTCATGCCCGTATTGGCTTTGGCTCAAAGCCTTGATTCGCTTCACATCATGATTGATGCAGAGGCAACGGTTCCTGCTTCCTTTATTTACAACACTTTCCAAGATGCAGTTGCCCACTTTCGTGACAACATGACTGTCTATATCAATCCAGGCGTCTATTGGATTGATGATCCTGACGATGCTACTGTTAGGATAGGTAAGAACGGACGAGAACCATTTGGTATGGTGGTAAAGTACAATAACCTGCATTTCATCGGAAAAGGCGAATGTCCTGAGGACGTCGTGCTGGCCAGTCAGCGTGGCCAGACGCAGGGTGCCATTGGCAATTTTACGATGTTCGACTTCTGGTGTAATCAGTTAGAGGTGGAGAATCTGACAATGGGTAACTATTGTAATGTGGACCTTGTTTACCCCAAGAATCCCCGATTTAATCGGAAAAAACGTAGCGATGCCATCACACAGGCTCATGTGGGTTATATGCATGGCGATACTCTGATTGCTAAGCGTGTACGTTTCATCAGCCGACTTAACTTGAATCCGCTAAATGGTGCCAAACATTCTTATTATGAGGATTGCCATTTTGAGTGTACTGATGATGCCTTAAACGGTAATGCTGTTTATCGTCGTTGCAATTTTGACCTCTATGGTCAGAAACCCTTTTGGAGCACTTTCGGCAAAGGTGTTTTGCTAGTCGACTGTGATTTTAATGTAAAGGGTGACAATCACGAGATGTATTTCTGCAAACAAGGTGGTCCTGTCACGCTTATCGATTGTCGTTATCATGCGCTATCGGATAGTATCTATATTGGCTGGACAGCCTATCCTCAGCCTTGGTTACGCTGCTATCAGAAGAACTTTACTCTTAATGGCAAGCCCTACCTGATTGGCAGTCGACAACCACAGAACACGCTACAACCTGACTATTTGGATTGGGTGAAAGATGAGTTGACCGAGCCGCCTTTTCTGGGTATCAGTCAGCATGAGGCGACCTTGCTCACGGGTCGCGATACATTACGACTATCTTGTTCAGAACACTCAGAACCTATTCATTGGTACCCTTCGAATGCCCTTACACATGGCTATCAGGGTTATGTTCTGCTGCAACCAGACAATCATGGTAATCTTACCGCTATTCCCGCTAATTATTCCGATGAAACCGCAGATTTCTGTATCATTGCCAGGACAATGGATGATCGTGAGGCTGCTTGTCATTTGGTAGTTAAACCCTCAATATTACCTGTCCCTGAGTTTGTCAAGAAGCCTCGAATAGTCCAACGTGGTCATCAACTTATATTAGACTATGCACTTGACTTGCAAGGCAGACGTGATGAATCGCTTATCACTTGGTATCGTGATGGTATTCCTGTAGCGACAAGTCATGTTGGCCCAGAACGCATCATGCAAGTTAGCCAGACAGATTATAAGCATGAAATAAAAGCTGTCATCAAGGCCAAACACCAACGTAGCGACTATGGCGAACCCCTTGCAGTCCAAACTAAGGTAAAACGTGCACCTCAACGTGATATGCTCGACACCGATTTCAGTCAGTTCTATTGTGATTGGCAACCTATCGTTACCGAGGGTGTGTGGACTGTCGATGGTTTTAAGCCAACTGATACGTCAGAATACGATTGGTCATTTAGTCGTCAGAAGCCTATGTGGGAATATGGTGAAGGCTTTAATGGTGCCGTTGGAATGGGACTTTTACAAGCCCAGCGTGGTGCCCGTCTGATGTATACGCCCATACAACGTACCTATGGAGATATGTCGTTGACGCTCGATGTTGACCCAACTAAGACGGCAGGTCAGGGCTTTGGTTCGGCCACAGGTCAGTATATGGATGTTTGTCTAAAATTCGATACCCAAACACTCACAGGTTATGGCCTTCGTATCATCCGAACCACAAAGCATGCCAAGGCTGTAGACTTCTATCTGGTACGTTACGACCATGGTCAGATTACATCATTGACGGAACCGGTTTCATCTACTTGTTATCGTACCAATTGTACCATTTCTCTCCATTTCAACGGGGGATTGTTCTCAGCTGATGTTACTACAACGACACCTCAGCCCGCCAATTCCGATCTTCCTCACGAGGTTCATCTTCGTGCAAATGTTGGAACTAACACTTTTGGTGGTATACATATTCAGCATACGGGTTCCTGTGGTGAGAGTACAACTATGCTCCACCACATGAAGGCCGTTTGGCAATAAAGAAAATGGTTGATGTCAGCTTTGTTAAGGACGTCCGCCTCCAAAGCCGCCTCCGAAGCCTCCACCGCCTCCGAAGCCACCTCCAAAGCCGCCGCCACCACCGAATCCACCAGGGCCTTCACCCCAGCCTCCACGACGTCCACCTCGACCACCGCGTCCACCAGGTCCGTTCTGACCTCCTCCGAAGAGGTTCAGTCGATAGCTGACGTGAAGCATAGCGTACGATGTAATGGCATTGACTTCTTGGTCACGCCAGCCGTTGGCATTGACTGTACGTGAGAAGTTGGTTTGCTCGTGCAGGATGTCGTACCACTGCAACATTACCGTCAACACCTTTCCACGTAGGAAGCTGTGCGATAGCTGGGCATTCCAAAGCAGTTCATTGGTATTCAGGGTTTCATCGGCATAGCCTCGCTTGCTATACATGTGGAAATCGGTAGAGAGATTCGAACCCCAAGGGAATGTAATCTTCGTATTGCCACCATATTGGAAGTTCCATGTTGTCAGGTTGTTAGAAGCCTGCAGACGATTGTCAGTACGTGCGTAGGTGGCGCGTCCGTTCAGCGAGAAACTGAGCCATTTGTTACGGAAACTGAGTGAAATTGAGGGATTGACGTTATAGGTATGTGTCACGTTACGATCTGGCGTTGCAGTACGATTTAGATTAACGTAGCCTACGCGGTGCGAGTAAGTGGCATTGATAGAGCCCGTGATGTCCCATCGGTTCAGGGTATCCAGTCCGATAGTGAAGCCCATGCCGAAATTGGCATTCCAGTTGCCGTTGATGTTCTCAGGCCGTGAAATACGTCCACCTGTCGTCTCATTATAGGTCACGATATTACCGATGCTATTGCTGGTTATCGTCCATCCTGCGTTGGAGTTGAAACTCCAGTTACGCTGATTCTTAGGTACTTGGAATCCAAGACTGTCAGTGACGAGGGTTGGCTGTCGCATCATTTGGAAATTAACACGGAGGTTTGAATTGAAGGATGGTTTCAGTCCCGGATTACCCATCGTGATGCTTAGCGGGTTTGTATCGTCATAAATGTCAAGCAATTGCGTAATATTGGGCTGCTGTGTCTGTCCACGGAACTGTACCTGCAGGTTAGTTTGCTGATTAAAGCGGTAGCGCATGTTCAGCGTTGGCGATATGTTGGTTACTGTACGCACGGTGTCAACAGGACGTCCCAGGTATTGCTGGATGAAGTGGGAACGCTGGGGTAGGATAGAGATACCTGCGTTCAAATTTATCTTTTCGCGGACGTAGCGTAACTGCACTTCGATGTTATGGTTATACTCTGTGCGTTCTGAATAGCGGCTTAGGTCGTTGCTGAGGTAGCTCTCATAGGGATTGTCCAAATAGCCGAACAAGGCTGTCCAGTCGCGATAATCCTGTAGGACTTCTTCAAAGGCTGCATCCGAATAGTTGGGGAAATCGTAAGTGGCAGGGTCATTCTTTTGATGGCTGTATTCGTAGCGATAGTTCAGTTGCAGGAATAGTCCCATCTGTCCGAAACCACGAGGTTGGTTACGCCCGAAGGGACCACGTTGCCGCTGCCCGTTAGCAGGGGCCTCTTGTTCTTTCGGTTTGAATGTCAGCAACGGTTCCGTATAGGTAATTCCCAGTGAATAGTTCAAGTTATTGTTGTCAGAGAGGGTATAACGGTTGGTCTGATAGGTAGAGTCTCCACCCCAAATGTTTTTCTGCTGATACAGGTGTACGGCTGAAAGACTGGCATTCTTGTTGTTGCCGTCGCTATATCTAAAGTTGGCGCTCAGGGCTATATTCCTACCGTTGGTTCCTATTCGGCGATACAGTTGTAATTGTGCATTGATGTTCTTGTTCTCTCCATAGCTCAGCGACTTGTTCTGGCGGCTGTTGACAACTAACGAGTCCTCGTCTAATTTCTGAAGACCTTCATCACTCAATGGATTGGTGACATAGTCGAAAGGGTTTTTATTGAATGATGCCGAGGTAGAGAAGCTCCTGCTGTCGTTGGTAGAGAAACTGATATCAGGACGGAACGACAAGGTTGTCATGGGATTGATGGTCCACTGCAGGTTCATGTTACCCGTCCAACTGTTGTTACGCGAGTAACTCTGGCTGATACTGTTCGAGAAGGCACCACCACGCGTGTTAACGAAACTCTCTGAACCCGTGCGGTTCCAATTGTCGGTATCGCCATGATTCCATGTGACTCGACCACTCAGTCTCAGCTTGTTCTGCTTCTCATAACTGATGTCCAGTGCACCAGTCTTCGTTTCACGCTGTCCTTGTCCGTTGCCACGGCCTCGTCCACCTCGTCCACTGAAGTTGCGGTCATTCACGTTGTTGGCATTACCCATAAACGTATAGCGTACGTCGCCGAAAGGTTTCATGGCTGTCAGACGGATACCATAGCGTCTGTCGGTACCAATACCGACGTCAGGATTGGCCTGCAAACCTTTTCTGGCGCTGCGCTTGGTCACAAATTCCAACACGAAGTCGTCGTTACCATCGTCAATACCCGTCATGCGGCTCAGGTCACTCTTCTCGTCATAGGCTTTCACTTGGTCAATGACATACGAGGGCAGGTTCTTCATCACGGCGTCGTTGTTGCCCGTCATGAAGTCACGTCCGTCCAGTTTGAAGCGTTTCACGTCCTTACCGTTGATGGTGATTTTTCCGTCGTCATCAATCTTGGCACCAGGCAGCGCCTCTACCAGCGCCTCAATGACCGACCCTTCTGGCACACGATAAGCATCGGCATTATACACCACCGTATCGTCCTTGATAACCATCTTAGGTAAATTGGCTGTTACCACAGCCTCATCCAGTTGCATAGCGTCAGGCTTCATATCTATCCTGCCGAGCGCTTGCGTATGGCCTGCCGCCAGACTGACACGCTGTTCAGACGTCTTGTAACCTAAGAACGAGATGCGCAGAAGGTAGGAGCCTGTGCCACCATTATTGAACGCAAAATGGCCTTGTGCATCCGAAAAGGTTCCGCCGACAAACGTCGTGTCCCTGCCAATGCGGTACAACTGTGCTGTAGCCCTCGTCAGGGGCTCGTTAGTGTCGCTGTCCATCACGCGTCCTGTCAGCGATGGCGTTTGGGCCGACATATTGAGTATGCCGAAACAACAAATAAAAAACAGAAAAGTGGGTCGTAGAAGCTTCATTAAGTCTTTGTTTTACTTTTTTGACGTAAACGAAGCTCAAAAGTTTAGTGGGATGTAAAAAGATTCTACAACAGTTTCGGTATTATCGACTTTTTTGCTATCTAAATTTGAAACAAACAAGGTCGCATAGCCTTTTGAGCCATGCGACCTTTTGCACACGTACAGTAATTATTCCTTTGGTTACTTCCAGGGGTTGGAGAAACCTACGGGACCGTTTTCGAGCTTTTGACATACGATTTCTATCTCCTCGTAGTGCTCCTGGCCGTCCTCCCAGTTCTCTTTGTAGTTCACGCAGTAGCAACCTGTGCCTTTCAGTTCCTTCATCGTCGAGCCATCGACCGTGTTCTGGAACGTGACGGTGAAGT
>JAEEGG010003665.1_pt1 | contig 38155 bp, 32 predicted proteins | sample 9134161 | NCBI WGS metagenome assembly JAEEGG01 (sample SAMN16246543, study PRJNA631951) | gut metagenome | biome: gut microbiome; feature: rumen; material: CR-attached | host: Bos | place: Iran: Karaj | collected 2018-10
CTACCCCAACCCCTTAGGCGAGGTATTGAACATACGCTACTCGCCCGACGTGAACCCGACCCGGGTTGAGCTCTATGACGTCCAGGGCCGACTCGTTCTTAGCCAGGAGAGCAACTTGGAGTCGGTCGCCACCGCCAACCTTCCGGCGGGCGTTTACTCCGTAAAGGTCACCCTCAGCAACGGCAAGAGCTACTCCGACACGGTGATCAAGAAATAATCCCGTTTTTTCCATAACCCAAAGTCCCGGAGGGTCATGTGCCGTCCGGGACTTGTTTCTTTTTGTTTACGCTGAATCAAAAAAAACGTATCTTTGCCACCAAATTCTGACTTCTGTCTTCTAAATTCTAAAAGAATGACCCAAAGAGAAGAAACTTCCATCCTGGTGCTCTATACGGGTGGCACCATCGGCATGATGCAAGACCCTAAAACCGGCGCCCTGGTGCCGTTCGACTTCGACAATATCTATAAGCACCTCCCCGTGCTGAAGAACTTCGGCTACCAGATTGACTTCTATTCGTTCGACCCGCTCATCGACTCGTCGAACATGTCGCCCGACTTTTGGGCAAAGTTGGCTACCAAGATCACGGAGAACTATGAGCAGTACGACGGCTTCGTGGTACTTCATGGCTCGGATACCATGGCCTATACCGCATCGGCTTTGAGTTTCATGCTCGAGAACCTCAACAAACCTGTCGTGCTGACAGGTTCCCAACTGCCCATGGGCGTGGTCCGTACCGACGGTCGCGAGAACTTCCTGGCCGCCATCGAAATCGCTGCCGCCAAAGAAGACGACACCTCCATCGTCCCCGAAGTCTGTATTTTCTTCCAAGACCAACTGCTACGCGGAAACCGCACCACTAAGTTCAACGCTGAGAACTTCAACGCCTTCGCCTCCACCAATTATCCGGCTCTAGCAGAGGTAGGCGTACATATAAAATATAATAAGGAGCGAATCCTGAAACCTAACTTCAAGCGACTGAAGCTGCATACGAATATGGATCGCAACGTGGGTATCCTGAAACTGTTCCCAGGCATCTCCGAGGAGTTCGTGTGCCACGCGTTACGTACCCCAAACCTCAAAGCCATGGTGCTGGAGACCTTCGGCTCAGGCAACGCCACCACCGCCCCTTGGTTCCTCGACGCCCTTAAAGAGGCCATCGACCGTGGACTGATTATCCTCAATATTACCCAATGCAAAGGAGGATCCGTCGAGATGGGACGCTATGAGACTAGCCTCGATATGGCCCGCATCGGTGTGGTCAGTGGCTATGACCTTACCGCCGAGGCAGCAGTGGCAAAACTGATGTACCTCATGGGAGAAGGACTGTCAAGAGAGAAAGTGATTGATATTCTAGGACTTTCCATCCGTGGGGAGATGACAAAATAAGGATTGAATAAAAAAAAACGGGGCTACTTTGTTTTTCTAACGAAAAATTTTGTAATTTTGGCAACGATTTTTTGGAGAGATGTCCGAGTGGTTTAAGGAGCACGCCTGGAAAGTGTGTGTACTCCAAAAGGGTACCGCGGGTTCGAATCCCGCTCTCTCCGCCAACGGTAATAGAATATTAGTAACAACAACATTAACTAAATCATGAAAAAATTAATTGCTTTCCTAACGATTGTTGGTTTTATGACCTTTGGAATCAGCAATCTCTTTGCTCAAGAAGAGCAAGCTCAACCAGAAGCAGCTACCGAACAGGTTGCTGAAACCGTAGCTCCTGCAGTTGAAGAGGCTGCTACTACCGATCTTACCCCCGCTGAAGCTCCTTCCACCTTCCGCGAAGTCATCAAGAAACAATTCATCGATGGCGGCCCCGCTTTCATGGGTATCGTGTTGATCATCTTGTTGCTCGGTATGGCCATCTCCATCGAGAGAATCATCTATTTGACCATGGCTGACGGCAACTCCAAGAAACTTTTGGCTGGTATCGAAGAGAAGATGAAAGCCGGTGATGTTGAAGGCGCAAAACAACTCTGCAAGAACACTCGTGGCCCTGTTGCTAGCATCTTCACCCAAGGCCTCATCCGCTACCAAGACGGTCAATCACTCGAGGAAGTTGAGAAATCACTGGTGTCCTATGGCGCTGTTTCTGCTGGCAAGCTCGAAAGCGGTCTGAGCTGGATCGGCCTCTGCATCAGCTTGGCTCCTATGTTCGGATTCATGGGTACCGTTATCGGTATGATCCAGGCATTCGATGACATCGCTGCCGCTGGCGATATGAGCCCGACAGTCGTTGCCCAAGGTATGAAGGTCGCTCTGTTAACCACCGTGTTCGGTCTTATCGCGGCTATCATCCTTCAAATCTTCTTCAACTTCATCGCTACCAAAATCGAAAAAATCACGAGCGACATGGAGAATGCCTCCATCAGCTTCATGGATATCCTTGTTAAATACAACAAATAATAAAGACAATAATCATGAACGGTAAGCTTTCAAACATCGGAAAATGGGTCTTTGGTGCCTTGGCGCTCGTCACCGTTATCCTGGCAGTCATGTTCTACCTGGATCTGCACAATGATGGCCGCACCAACTTGATCCTGAATTGGGGCTACATCTTGATTATTCTTGGCATTTGCATTGCTCTCCTGTCTGTCATCATCTCGGGTGTCGTCAAAGGCATCAACATGAAAAAGATCTTGATAGCAATCGCAGCCATAGCCGTTATTGGAGTTGTAGCTTATATCATGTCAAAAGGCAGCTTCGACATCCCTTACCAAACTGGCGAGAACATCTATTCAGGCCGTACCCACGGCTTAGTCGAATGGGGCCTTAACTTCTTCTATCTCATCTTCGGAGTAAGCATCCTTTGCATTCTCTATTCCGTTATTCGCTCAGGTAAATAAAAACATCTCATCATGGCCAGAAAAACTCCGGAAATCAATTCTAGTTCGCAGGCTGACATAGCATTCTTGCTGTTGTGTTTCTTCCTGATGACGACCTCCATGGACGTTGACTACGGTATCACCCGTCGTCTGCCCCCTCCAGTGGAACAAAATGACGACGATGTCAAAGTCAAGGAAAGAAACGTGATGAATGTTCTGATTAACAAGAATAACAGGCTGATGGTCAACGGTCGCCCCTCGGATATCTCCCTGCTTAAGGACGACGCCAAACAGTTCATGACCCCTCGCCCAGGCGATGAAACCGCTCCCGAAACGGAGTACAAATCCATCGAACTCCTTGGCGATGTCCTCATGTCAAAAGGCGTTATCTCTTTGCAAAACGACCGCGGTACATCCTATGCTATGTATATCAGTGTGCAGAATGAGCTGGCACGCGCCTTCAACGAACTGAAGGAAGAAATGGCATGGAAACACTTCCATAAACATTTCGACCAGCTTAATGAAGACCAAACCAAAGCTGTCAATGATGCAGTCCCCGTGCGTGTTAGCGAGGCTGAACCCGTTGAAATACAATAATAAAGGAGGAATAAACTATGGGTAAATTTAGAAAAGAAGGTAAAAAAGAAGTGCCTCAAGTGAGCACCTCGTCACTGCCTGACATCGTTTACATGTTGATCTTCTTCTTTATGATCACTACTTCAATGCGTGACGTCGAACTGAAAGTCAAGACTGCCATGCCTAAGGCAACAGAAATTGCCAAACTCGAAAAAAAGGCTTTGGTTAGCTCCATCTACATTGGCCCTCCGCGCGACGCTAAACTCGGTACGGAATCCCGTATCCAACTCAACGACCAATTCGCCCGCCCGGCAGATATCGCCGACTGGGTGCTCCAAGAACGTGAAGCTCGCAACGAAGCCGACCGCCCTCTGCTGACTACCGCTCTTAAGGTGCATAAAGAAACCCGTATGGGTATCGTCACCGACGTGAAACAAGAACTGCGTAAAGTTGGTGCCTTCCGTATCAACTATACCACCCTCAAAGGTAGCGCACTGGAAAATTAATGGATCCTGTATCCACAAAAAAAGAGACGCCACATCGTGACGTCTCTTTTTTTATGGGTGGTCCCACTAGGGCTTGAACCTAGGACCTACTGATTATGAGTCAGTTGCTCTAACCAACTGCGCTATGGGACCGCAAAAAAAGCTCCCAACCGTCTAACTAAGCCGATCTTTGCTTATATTTGCATTGCAAAAGTACAACTTTTTTTTGAAATGGCTGAAAAAATCAAAAATATCATCTTCGATCTCGGTGGCGTCGTGCTCGACATCGACGAATCTATCACCATCCATGAACTCCAAAAGAAAGGTATCAATGGACAAACACTGATGCATGACCCCCAATTCCTCGCCATCGACGGGAAATTTGAACGTGGCATCATCTCCGCCCCTACCTTCCGGAAACAAGTGAAACAACTTATCGGAAAAGAAAACCTCTCCGACCCCGACTTCGACTTCATCTGGAACTCTATGCTCCTCGATATCCCTCGCGAACGTATCCAAGCCCTCGAACAAATCAAAGAACATTACAACATCTTCCTGATGAGTAACACCAATGAGATCCATTATGACCTCTATGTCCGTGACCTGCAACTCCGCTTTGGCTACAAACAGTTCGACGACCTTTTTGACAAGTCCTACTTCTCGTTCGATGTCCACTTGATGAAGCCTGATCCATTATTTTTTGAGTATATTATTGATAATCAAGGTCTTAAACCTAAAGAAACCCTCTTCATCGACGACACAAAAGCCAATATCGATGTGGCATCGCAACTGGGTATCCATACCTACCTCATCCGTCGTGATGAACTGGTGCGTAACCTCTTTGAGAATGGTATCCTAAAAAAAGATGTCCTGATCAGCTAAATGATCCTCAATCTCAGTGAGAATCATGCCAACTTCTTCAGAGGTTTTCGCTTCCATCAATCGCATCTTGTAAGGCTTGAAATTGGGCAAGCCCTTAAAATACGAACCCCAATGCTTGCGGATCTCCAATACAGCAATGTGTTCGCCTTTCCATGATACCGACCGCTCGAGTTGAATCCGTGCGATGCGAATCCGTTCGTGCAGGTCTGGCACAGTTTCCACTTCGCCAGTCTCTAAATACCTTCTGATCTGCCTGAAAATCCATGGATTGCCGTAAGTGGCACGGCCAATCATCAAAGCATCCACACCAAACGTATCCTTGTAATACTTCGCCGTAGGACCATCTACAACATCACCATTGCCGATGATGGGGATGTGCATTCTTGGATTGTTCTTCACGGCCCCAATCAAGGTCCAGTCAGCCGGCTCACTGTATTTCGTGGTCCTTAACCGCCCATGGATGGTCAAGGCAGCAATACCTACGTCTTGCAAACGCTCGGCGATGTCAACAATCTCCTTGTGGTCCTCGTCGTAGCCCAATCGTGTCTTCACCGTCACTGGGATATCAACGGCTTCTACCACAGCCTTGGTGATGGCCACCATCTTCGGGATGTCATTCATGATGCCTGACCCAGCCCCTTTGGAGGCCACTTTCTTCACAGGACAGCCGAAATTGATGTCAATCAAATCGGGATGTGCAGTCTCGGCATAACGAGCTGCGGCTACCATGGGCTCCACGGCGTTGCCGAAAATCTGAACCCCGAAAGGCCGCTCAAATTCGTCAAAATCCAACTTCTTGATGCTCTTCACACTATCGCGAATCAACCCATCGGATGAGATGAACTCTGAATATACCAGGTCGGCCCCGAAAAGCTTGCAAACATGGCGAAATGGAGGGTCTGAGACATCCTCCATAGGAGCAAGCAACAAAGGATAATGGTCAAATTCTAGGTTGGCAATCGTGATCATCGTAGGTAATTTGATGCAAAAATACTACTTTTGCATTCTAAAACACTTATTCCTATGGATGAATTCAAGAAAAACCTGAAGGCTTCGCCCGGCATCCGCTTCTTCATCTATGTGATTGCCTTGCTAATCTGTACCTTGATTGGCATGGTGATGACCCTGTTCCTGGCTGCGGGCAACGACATCTTCCTGATGAAAGTCGGACAGGGAGTGAGCTCGTTGATGATGTTCGTGGTTCCTCCCATCATTCTCTATGCCTTCACTCGCACCCAGCCTATCCAAGCCTTGGGGCTCCGAAAACCCAATAGCTATTGGATGTGGCTCATTGGCTTGATCCTCATGTTTGTTTCCTTGCCCGTGACGAATCAACTCGGGTTATGGAATGAGAAGATGAACTTCGGCGCTACATTTGAGCAACTGGAAGAACTGTTGCAACAATTGGAAAGCATGGCTGGCGACTTGACCGAAAGGATGCTCCAGGTGGAAACTCTTGGGGGATTGCTTTTCAACTTGATTATTATCGCCTTGATTCCTGCCATTGGTGAAGAGCTGACCTTTCGAGGCGTGCTGCAACAATCGCTTGTCAGAGGATGCAAAAATGCCCACGTCGCCATCTTTCTGTCTGCCTTCATCTTTTCCTTCATCCATTTTCAATTCTACGGTTTCTTGCCTCGTATGTTCCTCGGCATCCTCTTGGGCTACCTCTTCTATTATTCGGGCTCTCTTTGGACGAGTATCCTGATGCATTTCGTCAATAATGGTACCGCTGTTGTGGTCGCCTATCTCGACTACAAGGGTGTGCTCAGCGTGGATTATGAGCATTTTGGTTCGATGAATCTGGGATGGACCATCGCTAGCTTGGTGGTGACCGTAGGAATCCTCATATTCTGTAATAAAATCAAAAAGAATTATGCAAGAGAATAAAGACACTACTCGTACTGAGCTGGACGAGCTCGGTGAGTTTGGGCTGATTGACCAATTGACGCAGGATTTTCCTCTGCGTAACGCCTCCTCCTTGAAGGGTGTTGGCGATGATGCAGCCGTCATCGACCATGAAGGCTATCGTACTTTGGTGTCGGTTGACCTGCTCGTTGAAGGCATCCATTTCGACATGACCTACACTCCTTTGAGACATCTTGGCTACAAGGCAGCAGTGGTTAATTTTTCGGATATCTATGCCATGAACGGCACTCCGACTCAGATCGTGGTGGGTCTGGGCGTCTCCAACCGCTTCTCTGTCGAGGCTTTGGATGAACTCTATGCAGGCATCCGACTGGCTTGTGAGGCCTATAACGTGGATCTCGTCGGTGGCGACACGACTTCAAGCCGTTCGGGATTGGTGATCTCCATCACCGTTATCGGTAGAGCCAAGGAAGAGGATGTCGTATATCGTAGTGGCGCCAAACCCAATGATCTGCTGTGTGTCAGCGGCGACCTTGGTGGAGCCTATATGGGCTTGCTCATCCTCGAAAGGGAGAAGGCGGAATTCTTGGCCAACCCTAACATGCAACCTCAGTTGCAAGGCTTCGATTATGTGTTGGAACGCCAACTTAAACCTGAGGCACGTAAAGATGTAGTGGCTCGCCTGAAGGAGATAGGAGTGAAGCCTACCTCAATGATCGACATCTCGGATGGCTTGGCTTCGGAAATCATGCATCTCTGTAAAGAGTCGGGCGTGGGCTGCCAACTCTATGAGGACAAGATCCCCTTGGATCCCTCTACCGAAAAAATCGCCAAAGATTTCCAAATCGTCCCTTCTGTGGCAGCGATGAACGGCGGTGAAGACTATGAACTGCTCTTCACCATCGACCAAAAAGACTACGAAAAGATACAAAAGATCGCCGAAGACGTCACCGTCATTGGCTATATGACCCCCGATAAAGGTATCGCTGAGTTGGTGACCCCCGACAATCATGTCATACCACTGAAAGCTCAAGGGTGGAACCATTTTAGAGTTGAGAGTTGAGAGATAAGATTAAAGCGATATTGGCTATTATACCCACTAAACCTGGGGTTTATCGTTATTATGACAAGGACGGTACCATCATCTATGTGGGTAAAGCAAAGAACCTAAAACGTCGTGTATCGAGCTATTTCAACAAGGAACAGACGGGCAAGACTAGGGTCTTGGTGAGCCGTATCGACGATATCAAGTTCATCGTAGTGGAGTCGGAGTCCGAGGCATTGCTGCTTGAAAACAACCTGATCAAAGAGTTCAAGCCTCGATACAACATCATGCTCAAGGACGATAAGACCTATCCTTGGATCTGTGTCAAAAACGAACCGTTCCCTAGGGTGTTTTTGACTCGTAAGAAACTCAACGACGGCTCCGACTATTACGGTCCTTACCCTTCAGTACGCACTGCTCATCTTCTTCTTGACCTGTTAAGTCAATTGTACCAGATTCGGACCTGCAAGACTACATTGACCGAAGCAAGCATCGAGAAAGGGAAATATCGGGTCTGCCTTGACTACCATATCCATAAATGCGGAGGGCCTTGCGTGGGAGAGATCTCGAAGGAAGACTATCGTCAGATGATTTCGCAGGTCAAGGAAATCATTCGGGGCAATTTGCAAGGGGTACTCAAAACCTTGAAGGCGCAAATGATGGATTATGCCTCACGCATGGAGTTCGAGGAAGCTCAGGTCATCAAAGAGAAATATGAGTTACTGGAGAATTACCGTAGCCGTTCCACGGTGGTCAGCACGACAATTCATAACGTGGACGTGTTTTCGTATGTTGATGCCGAGAGCTTATTTTACGTGAATTACATGAAAGTCGTTGATGGTGCCGTGGTGCATTCCAACACTGTGGAGATGAAGCGGAAGTTGGACGAGACACCGGAAGAGCTGCTCTCCTTGGCTGTAACGGAGCTGAGGCAGCAGTTTGAGAGCCATTCCCCAGAAGTGGTCTTGCCCATGAAACTCGATTTCGGCTTAGGAGATGTGGAGGTGACGGTACCCCAACGTGGCGATAAGATGAAGCTTCTGGAGCTCTCCCGCCGCAATGCGGTCCAGTATAAGATGGATCTGGAGAAACAACGTTCATTGGTCGATCCTGAGCGTCATCAGAAACGGGTCCTCAACCAACTCAAAGAGGCCTTGCATCTGCCGAAGATGCCTGAGGTTATCGAGTGTTTCGACAACTCAAATTTCCAAGGGGACTATCCCGTGGCGGCCATGGTGCAGTTTGTCAACGGCAAGCCCAACAAGAGCGCCTATCGTCACTATAACATCAAGACGGTAGTGGGGCCTGATGACTATGCTTCGATGAAGGAGGTAGTACGTCGGCGTTATTCGCGCCTTATTGATGAGGAGAAGCCGTTGCCTGACCTCATCGTCACAGATGGAGGCAAAGGTCAGATGGAGGTCGTTCGCGAGGTTGTGGAGGACGAGTTACATGTCGATATCGCCATTGCTGGATTGGTCAAAGACGACAAGCATCGCACCCGTGAGTTGTTGTTCGGTTTCCCTCCTCGTACGGTGGGTCTCCGTCCCGACTCGGAAATCTTCAGGTTGATGACTTTCATGCAGGATGAGGTGCATCGTTTTGCCATCACCCATCACCGCAAGAAATTCGAGAAAGGATTCTTGCATTCGGAGTTAGCCGACATCAAAGGTATCGGGAAGGCCACGGCGGAAAAGCTTTTGCTGGAGTTGAAGTCCGTAAAAGCAATCAAGGAAGCCTCGCTTGAGAGCTTAGCTTCCTTGATCGGTCCCGCAAAGGCGAGATTGGTCTATGACCATTTTAATTCTTTTACTGCAACTTGAAGTTGACAGGGAGGATGTAGCTGACACGCACGGCCTTGCCACGTTGTTTGCCGGGTTTCCATTTCGGCATGGCCTTCACCACGCGCATAGCTTCTTCGTCGCAACCACCACCGAGTGAACGCATCACTTTCACGTTCGACACGTGGCCATCGGGCTCAACGACGAAGTTGACGAACACACGACCTTGGATGCCGCTTTCACGGGCCATCTGCGGGTACTTGATGTTCTTCTGGAGGTATTCCGCAAGTTTGGCGGTGCCGCCCGGGAAGTCAGGCATCTCTTCCACGATGGTGAAGACTTCCTGTTCGACGACTTCCTCTTCCACGACTTCGGGAGCGACATACTCTTCGATGACTTCATTTTGGTCAACTTCAGCATTGATCTCGACGTCTTCGACTTCTACGTCATCTTCCACGACTTGGATTTGGGTGGTTTGCTTGGGAACTTCCACAGGCTGAGGTTTCTGCTCTTGTTTGGTGATCTCGACCATCTCTTCTTCCACGACCTCAACGGTTCTTCCGATATCGGAGAACTCCCTCTTGTCGTAGCTCTTGATTTCGAACACCAACCAAGCCACAGCCAAGCTGATGATTAAGCCTATCTGCGTGAACATCAATTTCTTGTTCTCGAGATTCGCTTTCGGTGATTTCTTCTCTTCCATGGTTATCGTGTTTTTTTAATTCATTCGCATTTTTTCCGATGCGAAATTAGTAATTATTTATTTATGAAACGACTCATTTTTCAATTTATTTCTGTTTTGGTTGAAAAAATAGAAAAATAAGACTCCGAGAAGGGTCCCAACGGCATCGGCAAACCAGTCATAAAGGCTGCCAACCCGTCCAGGGATGAAAGCTTCCTGCATGATTTCGGTCAGGGCTCCGTAGGCTAGGCCGACGGTGAGCGTGATGATGAGTGCTTTTCTTCGGTATGCCTTGTCTCTATCCTGGTAAGGCTTGCGGTATCCCCAAAGAGTGATGTAGGCAAAGGCAAAGTACATCAGCAGGTGCGCGAGTTTGTCCAATCCGATGATGGTTTTGGGCTTGGGCAAAAAGGAACCCGGAAGTCCCGTAAGCAGCAGGATCACTGCTGCACAAAAGACTCCCGGGTAGATGTTCCTTGTGAATCGGTCTAACGAACGGATCACTGGATCTTAGCTTCGTAAGCGGCAGCGTCAAGCAGGTTGTCCAACTCGGCGGGGTCGTTCACTTTGATTTTCAACATCCAGCCTTCACCATAAGGATCGGTGTTGACCAGCTTGGCGTTCTCTTCGTCGGCCAAAGTCTCGTTGACCTCAACGATCTCGCCAGCGACGGGCATCATCAGCTCGGCAGAGGTCTTCACAGCCTCGACAGCGCCAAAGACTTCCTCAGCTTCGAGGGTCTCGCCCACGAGGTCTGGGTCAATGTCGATGAAGGTGATGTCACCAAGTTCATGTTGTGCATAATCAGTGATGCCGATGAAACCGAATTCGCCTTCCAGACGGATCCATTCATCGTCTTTCGTGTACTTCAGATTTGATGGAATGTTCATTGTTATTTGTTATTAAACTGTTGCGTTTTTCGAGTCCAAAATTACATATTTTACGCTTCGCTTTCACACTTTGCTGAAAAAATCCTTATTGTGCCAAGTTAAACCTGATCATCACACCGGCAAAGGTGGTCGAAGTGGGGAACGAGGTGGAGATGAACGGCGTGTTCATGTCGCGCTTGAAGAAGGCTTGCGCACTCAAACGCGTGCTGAACTGGTAGTCACCAGTGATGTAAATGTTGATCTTGTTCTGACCAGCCGAAACCTGATTGTTGTTTTCGTCAATGCGGCGTAAGATGGTCTTGTCGTGCCTGAATCCAATGTCAACCTTGAGCACCAGGTCGTTGCTTACCGTCTTCTTGTTGTTCTTGCCTCTTGGACCTGCCGTCAATGATGAAATGTTGAACGACAAGCCTTTGATGCGGTAACCTGCTCCAACGACAATTTCTTGACCGTTGACTTCGGTGAGCTGGTTGTTGGAGAAGCTGATGGTCAACGCCCTCGACTTCTTGTACTGTACGTTGGCGGTCAAAGTGTTCTGGAAACCGACGTCAACACCAATGAACGGTGCGAACTGCTCGTTGAGCACCATCTGTTGGATGTCATATCTCGGAATGATATTGTCGGAGTTCTCAAAGGTTTGGATGGGGTTGTGTTCGTTGTAATAGACGTTACTGGCCCAACTGTTGATGGTGTATGTCGAACGATAAGAATGCGTGATGTTGATGCTCTTGAAGATCTCGGCCAATGCAGGGATGTTGGTCAATCCGTTATAGGTGAGATTCCAGTTCGGGAACGGGATCTTCTGGAACGGCGTGAGGCTGATCTTCGAAGCGTCCTCGCCAGAGTAGGCGGCGAGGAACGAGTACATCAACACTTCCATGTTTGACGATCCGTAGCCCTTCGGGAAACGATCACCGGCAATAGTGTCGAAATAATACTCCTGAACGTTGGCCACCCACTGTGGGTTGTTGCGCGCGATGCGGTCGGCGATGATGGATCGGTTGGCCAACATCTGGTCAAACAAAGGCGACCCTACATTGGTGTTCACATCGGTGTTGCCATCGTCATATTCCTTGACAAAGGCAGTCTTGAGCAGCATGGTACTGATGCTGAAGTTACCTCCGTTGGTGGGCGTGAAAATCTCGAAATCACCAGAGGCATTGGCCCTGAAGTACTGCTGGAAGTTCTCCGTATAAGTGCGGTTGCCCTGGATGTCGAGCTTGAAGCCAAAGAATGGCTCGCAATTGACACGGTAATTAAAGGTCTGTGAACTCCTGTTGATGTAAGGTTCGCTCAAGATGGAGTCTTGGGTAAGCCAGTCGTTGACCACAGCCTTGTGGAAGATCTCACCGGGAGCGCCAGCCACGAATCCCCAGCCAGGGGCCTCGAAGGCATTGTCCATGCCTAGGAAACGGGCCTTGGGCATGAACCCAGGCAACACCTGCCCACCGGTGATCGAGTATGTCGCTGAAGCCTTCTTGACCATGGTGAGGATCTTCAACGATCCGTCGAGTATCACCTTGCCAACATTGACCTTCGGGGTGGTGTTGGTGCTGTCAGCAGCCTGTTTCTTCCCGTCCTTGTCGTCTTTCGAGTCCTTGCTGTCTTTCTTTTTGCCATTGTCGTTCTTGAGGTTGCCTCGGTTGCTTCGCTTGTTGGAGTTCGCGTTGAGTTTCTTCAGATAAGGAATGGTGTTATAGATCTTTTGGAAGTCAAGCGAAGCGTTGGCTTGAATGGAGTTCGAGTTCTCAATGGTGTTGCCTAAACGATCTTGGATGGTCAACGCAGAAGCAGTCCAGAAGTATTGGCCTTGGTAGCTGGCATTGGCTGTGACCCAACCCAAGAGAGGAAGCTTGTTGATGGGCACCGTGTAGTTGACGTTGATAGTCTGGTGGAACCTCGACATCGAGCCAAGGTGCTTGAGTTCGTTTCGTATGGTGTCGCGGTTCAATTTCCATTCCTCGGTTCCCTTGTCAGGATTGCCTGCAGGTTCATAAACGTATGCCTTGGCTTCGGCAGCGTATTCCAAATTCAAGCCTCGGGTGATGTCGTATCGGAACTGGAAGTTGCGGTTCCAATCCCATTGTTTCGAGAATGTCGGGTTGATGATGATGGCTCCACCGCTCTTATTGCGTAACAGCTTCTCCGAATAGTAACGATACATTTCCGTGTTGAAGGTAATGCTCTTCGGGAGGTAGTAGAAATTGAAGTCTTTGATGAGGGCGAGGTAAGATTTTGAGGCCCATTTCTTTTGTGCGAACGGCGAAATGTTCTTGGGGTTGCCTACGTAGTTGTAGCCGAGGCTTCCGCGATAGGTCTTGACGTTGTAGTATTGGATGTCGGTATTCTCCTGGTTGGTCTCGCTATAGGAGAAGGAGAGGTTGAAGTTTTCGATGTCATAGATGTGAATGGTGGGCATATTGCCTCCACGTCCCAGACGGTTCGGGTCTCGGGTGTTCGACTTGCTGTTGTCGGGATTGTCTTGTTGATCCTTGTTGCGGTTCCGCTTGTTCTGGGTCCGTTCTTTCCTGACGTTCATCAAGTTGATATTCTTATACTGAGTCATGTTGTGGACGATGGCGGTCAGTGAGTCGCGTTCCTGTTGGGTGTTGAGCGCAGCCAGAGCGGTGTTAAGGCGGATGTCAGGGTCGTAGGGGTTGTACATTGGGGTGGTGACGTTGCGTCCATAATCGACATGGAGGGGCAGTCGAAGTCCGGTGTTCTCCACAAACTTGCCAAGTTCGAGGTCGGTTGACACACTGAATTGTGAATTGGCTTCGAAAGTATTGGAGGTGATGTCGCTGTCGAGGGCGGCGAAGCCTCCAGAGCTATAGGAACCGCTGACCACTACACGTCCCAAGTCAGCCAAAGTGGCCTCCAAACGTCCTGTTCCAGCGTATCCACCGTTGCTGCTCAGCTCGGTAAGACGCAACTCGTTGATCCAAATGGTGACGCTCTTGGCTTCTCCATCGTCGAAGTTGCTCGCCAACTGTTGCCGTTTCGGATTGCGCACACCGACCATGATGGCTTCTACATCACTGATGCTCGGGTTACCAATCACCTTGATGGTGTGATAGTAGTCCTTGCCATCGACGGTGCCTTTCTTGAAACGCTCAGAATAGATGAAGTTCAGTTTCACGTCACTGCCAGGTTGGTTCATGGCAGCATTACGGTTGGCTTTCACCGTGACGAGGTCTTCCAAAAGAATGTCCAAATTGTTGATTTCTGGCCAGATGGCGTCTTTGTTGGTGTAAGCCGTGAACCATGGAGTCATCTTCAACGGAATCTCGTATTCGTAGTAGTTTTGAGTGAAGTCGGTACCCAATCGCATGAATACAGTGAGGTCTTGGTCATTGAGCACGTCTTCCTCGTTGACCTTCTCAGCGTGGACAAACATCTTAAGGTATTTATACTGCCTGAGGTCAAAGTCCGTGGTCTTGTAAATTGCCCTTCCGTCGCCATCAACGAGGTTCTGGACAGTCAGCTGGAGCGACTGCTCATTGAGCTTGGTGACGGCAGTGGTCCCCACCAACTGCTCTTGCGTGATTCCTGGCGGGATGACATAAGGTACAGGGGAACGGCGACCATTCTCTTCAATGTTGACGGCTGAAACATCCAGCGAGGTGGCATTGGCAATGTCGTTGGGCTGGTACTCACCCGGGGCTTGGATGCTCTGCGTATAAGTCCTCCATTCACCCTTCACAAGGTCGAGCGTGGCAAAACGCAAGACGATGGGGTTCTGGAAGCCGCGGACAAACATTCTCATGAAGCGGATGGATGAGTAATCGTCAATGCGACCGATGACCTTGTCGGGTTGCTTGATGGGCACCCTGAATTGGTACCACTTCACGCTGGTGACTTCACCGTTGGCTAACACGATGTTGTTGGCTTCGTAAATGTCGGCGATGTGGTTCTTTCCCACCACCATCTTGTTCGGGTCGAGTTCAATCTCATATTGATAGTAGCGTTCCGATTCGCTCAAGGTGTTGTCGGAGTTGATGTCCTCACCATCGGGCAAGGTGGTGTTACTAGTGGTGTACGACTCGACGCGTTGCGATTCTGAAGGTGAGTTGCCTTCAACGCCGTTGTAATTCTTGTATCTTTCGAGGATGCTGCGGTGAAGTTCATCGTCATTCCATTCTGATGACCTGAAGTAATGGTAATTGTCGCTCGATGGGTCTTGGTAGGCCTTCTGATATACTTCGGAGCTTTCACCGAAATAGTCTCTGATGACATTCAGGTAGTCCTCTTCAAAGAAAGTGCGCTCGTCGGTGTCGCGCATGCCGTCGAAGCCGACGTCTTGATATTCTCTTGCATCGGGATTGGTGCTGAAGGTCCCCACCAAGTCTTGCATGGTAGGCACACGGCCCCAGATGGTGGTGTCCACATTGGTCACGTTGTTGGTCTCAGGCAATCCGTTCTCATAGAACTTGCGTCCGTCACGAAGAATATCCTCAGAGATGTCACCCAAGTTGATGTAAAGCTTTCCGGGGTTGTCTTGGTATTCTGGATCAGCAAAGGGGTCCATCAACCAGAACTCGACATATTCAATGTTGGTAGCCTCGAAGTCGGTAGTTTCCATCTTTCGCATGATACCAGCCCAACGGTTCTGTGGATTGTTGAGGGCGCCTTCCTCGGTGACACCTGAGGAGAACTGGTTGGGCATCACATCGTAGTTGTAAGGACCTTTCTCAGAGGGATAATAGGCCAAGTTGAGCACGGAGACGTTGGTCGGGGTGCCCGCCACGATGTCTTTGGTGGGGAAGATCTCGTTTTCAAGCACCTGACGCACACTGTTCTTTGAGAGCTCGTCGCTGCTGATGTTTCTCGGACGGATGGTACCATTGCGATCATAGAACACGTTGTGGTCGATGGTGTACCAAGCGAGTTTTGCCCTGTTCTTGCCGTACGCCCAGTCGGTGTTGGGGGCGGCTTCAGGGAACAAGTCGGTCTGGTTCTGCGGCGTGCTGGCGAGATGCCATTGTCCAAACATTCTCAAATCGATGGTCGATTTGGCCCCTTCAAAGTCGTCAATATAGGAGGTGCCTCGTTCGCTAGCCGACTTTGAAAGGCCTGGGATGAACCTCGCAAACTCACCGTCGATGTTGATCCTCGACGGAGCCTTGGTGCTGATGCCGGGCAGCTTGTCGATAAAGTTGGTGAGCCAACGCGCCTCGGTGTGGTAGCTGAAATCAAAGCCATAAATGGTGTTGGCGATGGCTTCCTCGCCGTAGTTGATCTTTTGGGTGTAGGACTTCTCTCCCAAATAAAGGACGGTTCCCCCCAATCGTAAGTCGGGATTGAACTCATGCTCGACACGGGCTCCCAAGAAAGTCTTCTTCAACGCACTGAAACCTGAGTTGCTCTCCAACGAGATGTTGATGGGCGTTCCGGAATTGAGGATGCCCTCGTTGATGATGGTCACGCGACCCAAGGTGTAGTCAACAGTATAATCGACATTCTCCATCAAGGTACGACCTCCAGCAGTCACGGTTACTGATCCTTGAGCCACATTCATGGCGTTAAGACTGATTTCACTGCCCGATTGGGAAGAATAAAAACCTTGCAGTGTGAATTTGTTCTTCTCGGAATATTGTTCAGCCGAGGTTTTGGTCATTGTATAAAGGGAGTCGAAAGCGTATTTGTTTCCCAAGTCGGGATCCTCGGAGAACACCTGGTGCAGATGGCTTCCGAAGGGTTCCAGCACGGGGAAATAGATACGGCCGTTCGAGGCGTTGATGGTTCCGCCACCGGTTTGTGCACCGTTGAGGAAGTCGAACACACCATCGCCACCAGGAATCGGGTTGTTTTGTTGGGTCAAGTTATCGAGTTGCATCAGGTGCAACAGCGACACGCCCTTCACGCCTTGCGGCCCTTCGGTGAAGTAACCCATCGGGGTACTGTTGGAGTTGCCGTTGTAGAAAATGTTGAGCATGAAGTCGGTGGAGCTGATTTGGTAGGCCCTGATGTTATAAACGTTTTTCATCATCAGGTTCCAAATGGGCATCGAAGTGTTGACGGTGGTGCCCCTCAGCAGTTTGGCCACCAATACCTGCGGGGTGTTGATGCCTTGGTCGGAGAATTCACCCACTTGGTAAATCTGGTCACTGCCTACAATGGTGTATTGGTAGGCTACGGCCAGCGACTGGTTGGAGTTAAGGTTGACATTCAAAGAGATGAAGCCCAACTTAGAGTTCAGGGTGTATTCCGACGCACTCAATCGGCGTGCGTTTTCAATTTTCTCGAAGTCGCGGCCTGAAGCCATATATGCTTGCCTTCCAATGCGTAAGGGGTCGCCTGTCATGTAGTTGGTCACCGAACTGATGTTGCGAATTTGGGTGGTGTCGATTCGGGTCAACAGGTCGTTGGCTGCATTGCGGGGATAAATGGTCGCTGTGTTGGCTGGCGAAAGCTCCGGACTATAGATCCATTCGTTCTTACCTTCACCTAAATCAGTGAGAGCCAAAATGTTACGGGTATCTTGGGTGGAAGAGTTGGTGTTGGTAATCCAGACTTCGATTTTGGTGATGTTGATGCTTGAGGTCACCGTGGGCAGGGTAGCCAAGGCACCTTCGTATTGTTCCCTAAAATACTGGCTCAGGAAGAAGTGTCGGTTCTCTTCATAGTCAAGGCAGCTGATGTTGAATTCGTTGGTTTGGGCACCGCCCTGAACTGCGATGTTTTTCGATTCACTCTCTTGATACGAGACCACAGTGGAGATGGTAGTCTTTCCGAACTTCAGCTTCGACTTCAAGCCGAACAATCTTTGGGTACCGGTGATGAGGGTGCTGTTGAGCGGGAAGCTGACGTCGCCTGCTTCGAGAAGTTGGATGATCTCGTCTTCTTTACCCTCGTATTTGAGCTTCATCAAGTCCTCGTAATTGAAAGTGGCCTTGGTGTTTTTGTTGATGTTGAAGTTGATCTTGTCGCCAATCTTGGCAATGACGTTGAGTTGGATGTCTTGGTCGAAGTCGAAGTTGGTGACGTTTTTTTGGCGTTCGGTCATGGCAGGGTCGCCACGGTAGTTGTGTTTGATACCGAAGGTGAGGTCAACGGAACCTTGTGGCCTGATGTCGATAGTGTTGCTTCCGAAGATGAGGTCAAAGGCTTCACCGCCGACATAGATAGGAGGGATGATGGAGTTGCCGTCGGTGGTGGAACGTGAGTCGCGTTGCCGCCGTTCTTTCCAATAATCCATCACGCCTTGACGGTTTTTGTAGTTGAAGTAATCGCTTTGGCTCATCGTGGTCGGCATCGTATATTCGAAATCGCCGATTTTGTTTTTGAAGGTATATTGTCCAGTCACTGGGTCGTAGATGACCTCATGGGTGATGTTGGTCGGGTCTTTGAAATAAAGTGGCGACTGGTTGTACAAACGCTCCATGGGGTCGCCATTGTCAACAGGTATGGGGTATATCAGTTGGGTCGTGTCGCGCTGTTGGGCGAAAGCCGGCAACAGGGTCGCAAACAGAAGGAAGAGTGTGATATATCGTTTCATTAAAGTACTCAAAGTCGATGAATAAATTGGTTTATAATAACTTGAGAGCTTCGCGGATCAAGAGCTCCACCGAAGCGTCAGGCTGTTGTTTCAAAAGTTTGTTGAGGGCCTTGTCAGCAGCGTTTCTGCTGAAACCCAAAGTTACTAATGCTGTTAACGCTTCAAGTTTCTCGGTATTGTTAGGAACACCGACTATTTCTTCCACGAAGTCGGTCTTCCTCACCTTGTCCTTGAGGTCAACCACCAGACGTTGCGCTGTCTTGGTTCCGATGCCCTTGACCCCTTGAATGGTTCGGTAGTCCTCATTGGCAATGGCCGTGCTGAGTTCGTTGACGGTCAATGACGACAAGATCAGACGTGCCGTGTTGCATCCGACACCGCTCACCGTGATCAGCATCTCAAACATGTCGCGCTCTTTCACAGTGTAAAAACCAAACAAATTGTGGGCGTCCTCCAACACCTGAAGATGGGTGTAAAGCCGTACCTGACTTTGCTCGCCGATGGCTGTGAACGTATTCAACGTGATGTTGATGAAATAACCGATACCGTTGTTGTCGATCACCGCATAAGCAGGTGTCAGTTCAGCAACTTTTCCGGATATGAAAGCGTACATATAGCTCAGTCGATTTTTAAACTGCAAAGATAGTAAACTGCATCGTATTAACGATGTTTTTTTTGTTGATTATCTCTTTTTTTTCAAAAATTTTTGTTTAGTTTTGCATCCGAATTCAATACGGGGGGATACGACATGATCAACAGTCTCAAAATTGGCGAGATAACTTGGCGCCACCTGAACAACCCTAGCGAAGAGGACTTCGAGTTCCTCAAGGACCGTTTTCACTTCCATCCCCTCGACATCGAAGACTGTAAATCGGTCAACCAACGGCCCAAAATCGATATCTACGACGACTATTACTTCCTCATCCTGCATTTCCCTAACTTCGACCGCCAAAACAAGTTCGTGAAAATCAAGGAAGTAAAACTCTTCTGGGGTAAGAACTACATCATCTCAATAGAGAAAAACCCTTGGGGAGTGTCGCAACTCTTTGATGAATACGAAGAAAAGATTCATAACGACGAGGAAGTCAGCATCGAAAGCTCTGATAAACTGCTCTATCGCATCCTCGAAAAACTGATTACCGAGTCTGTTTATCTGCTTCGCAAGGTGGGCCTCGACGTGGAATTGATCAACCGCGAGCTGCTCCAAGAACGACAGGTCAAGATCATCGAACGCATCTCCGTCACCCGTAAAAACCTCATCCTGATCAACACCATCTTCAAACCTCAACTCCGCCTCTTCCAAATGTTCGAGAACGGCAAAATCCGAGGCTTTACCGAAGATATCGAATACATGGAAGACTACTGGGGAAACATCCTCGACTACTACCAAAAGGTATGGGATATGACCGAGGACTATGAGGAGCTGATTGAAGGTCTCTCGCAAACCTTCGATTCGATGCAGACCAACAAGACCAACGACACCATGAAGATCCTCACCATCATCTCCTCCATCATTCTGCCGTTGACCTTCATCACAGGCTTGTATGGCATGAATGTCGATCTTCCCTTCCAATCCAAGTCGTGGGCCTTCTATGGACTGATTGGTGTGATGGTACTTGTGGGTATCATCTTTATTATCGTCTTCAAGCGGAGAAAATGGATGTGATTCCCTTCATGATGGCCTCTGTTGCCCCTAACTGTGAAGCTAGATAATCCTTCCCTGTTTCCGATGCCTTTGATGCAAACAACGGATCCTGGATGAGCCTGTCAAAAATAAGGCTCAACTCGTCTCGGCCATTTATAGTGAAAGCTCCTCCTAAACGCACCAGGTCAACCGCTTCCTTGAATTGGGTGTATCGTGGACCAAACACCACGGGACAACCAAAGGTGACGGGCTCCTGAATGTTGTGAATGTTGACCCCAAATCCCCCACCGATATAGGCAAAGTCTGCATATTGATATAATTGGGATAATATTCCTATTGTATTGATAACCAATATTTTACATTTTTTATTTGGGTTAAGCTCAGTGTAAAGCTGATAGTCGTCGAGCTTGGCGGTGAGTTGCTGAAGATGTTTCGCTGAGATATCGTGGGGGGCGATGATCAGGGCATGTGTCGCTGGTAATTGTTGAGCATATGGGATCAACAGGCTTTCATCAGGAGGCCAAGTGCTTCCAGCGACGATGCACGCCCTTCCGTTAAGGAAAGCCTCCACTTCGGGGAAACGTTTGGCTTGTCGGGCGATGGCGGCTACACGGTCGAATCGGGTGTCACCGCAAAGGGTCGTGTTGTGGTAACCCGATCCATTCAGCAAATTGAAAGTGGTTTGGTCTTGGACGAAAAAATGGGTCACCGCCTTGAGTTGCTTGAGGAACCAACGTCCAAGGGGTTTGAAGAAATACTGGTCGGGGCGTAAGATCAGCGAGATGTAAAACAATGGAATGCCGTTGTCAGCCACGGCCCTCATGTAGTTGAACCAGAACTCGTACTTGATGAAAAAGGCAGCGATGAAGTGATGGCGATTGACCCACTGTTGGGCATTGGCTGGGGTGTCAATGGGTAAGTAAAGTACTTCGTCGGCCAAGGGATAGCTCTTCCGTATCTCGTAGCCGGAAGGGGAGAAGAAACTGAGGCAGATCTTGATTTCAGGATGCGAGGCTTTAATGGCTTCAATCAAGGGGCGACCTTGCTCGAACTCTCCCAATGAAGCAGCGTGGAACCAAATCCAAGGGTCGTCGCCCAAAGCGGCAACAGGGAAGGCTTTTCTTCCTTCCACCCATTGTCTCGCCTTGGTGTTGCCAAACAGCGCAGCAAGCTTGACGCCCAGGGCATAAGTGCGAATCGCTAAGGTATAGACGCCGCGCATATGGAATGGTTTAATAGTAGTAATAGGCGTCGGGCTGACGTTGGTAGGTGGGGATGTTCCAACTGAGACGGACTCCGTAGTACAAGTCGTTGAAACGTTTGCTTCTGTCGTTATAGCCCATGATGTGAGGCTCGCCCTCCTCATCGTAGAACACCCGGAAGTCATAGTCTCTCAAATGCCTGGTGCGTGCATAGGTGACCTCGAAAGAGACAGAGAAATTGAGCACCCTCGATTCACTCATGAACAAATAGCCCGTTTCGGCATGGAGAGCCAAGCCACCTCGTTTTTGGTCATATCCGTAACGGTAGTCCTCAATGAGTTGAAGAGGGTCGTTCATGGCCTCTGGCTGATATTCGATACGGATGCGGTTGCAAAGATATCCGATGCCGCCTTGAATGAAAAAACCGCTGTTGGGGTTGGGCTTGAATGAAAAGAGTTTGCCAATCTCGGCTTGAAAATGAAAACCGCGCTGAAACAAGGCCAAGGCAGTAAAGAGTCCCCCGTTTCCGATAACCTCCCCGGCAGGGGTGGTAATGCCTTCACCTAAGATGGAGATACGGTCACCTTTCAACTGATCACCGAAAATGAAGTTGCCGTTGGCGGTGAACATCACATTGCTTCGGGTCTTATAAATGAAACTGCCACCAATGGTGTTTGTGAATCCAAAACTGCTCTTCGTGTCCATGCCAGTGAATTGAGCGCCGTAAGTGACTTGGAACATGGCCGTTGGAATCACCTCTGTAGCAATGTTCCGCGGAGTGGTTTGCGCCAACCCAGCAATAACACCAAACAAAATGAAGATGATAAGGAAGGTCGTTTTTCTCATGGTCGGTATCGCTTTCTAAAAATGGATATTGCCTGCAAACTTACTAAAGTTTTGCAATATCTTCTTACCTTTGCAGCGTTTTTTTAATCATCATGGAAACAGAAAACTATAACCATTCCATATTGCCCAATGGCATTCGTCTGCTACATCGGCAGAAAAAAGGGGAAATCGCTCACCTGGTCCTTGCCGTGGGCACAGGCTCACGCGATGAGCGCATCGAACAAAACGGCATGGCGCATTTCATCGAGCATACCATCTTCAAAGGCACCAAGAATCGCAAGCCTTACCATATCCTCAGTTGTCTCGACAACGTGGGCGGTGACCTCAATGCATTTACCACCAAGGAAGAGACCTGCCTGCAAGCCTCTTTCCTCAACACTTATTATAAACGCGCCATGGACCTCTTCGCCGACATCGCTTTTCAAGCCACGTTTCCCGAAAACGAACTGGCCAAAGAGAAAGAGGTCGTGATTGATGAAATCAACTCCTATCTCGACCTTCCCTCCGAGGAGATCTATGACGTGTTTGAGGACACGGTGTTCAATGGCCATCCCTTGGGCCGAAACATCCTTGGCACCGTCGATCGGGTGAGAGGTTTCAGGCGTGATGACATCTTTACCTTCATGAAGGAAAACTACAGCACCGAGTCGATGGTTTTGGCAACGATTGGCGACATTGGTTTCAAGGAATTTGAGGCCATGGCGATGCGTTTCTTTGGCACTCAGCCGGCTCACCGGATCCCTGTGCGCCGTGCTCCTTTCGAGTCGTATGAGCCACGCAAGGTGGAAATGGAACGCAACAACCACCTTAGCCATTGCATGATCGGTGGACTTGCGCCTGAGTTCGTCCATCCTCGCAAACGGATCATGGTACTGCTGAACAACATTCTCGGTGGGCCCGCCATGAACTCGCGCCTCAGTCTCAACATCCGTGAAAAGTACGGTTTTGCCTACACTATTGAATCGCAATATAACGCCTATTCCGACACGGGCTTGTGTAGTGTGTACATGGGCGTTGACCCCGATTCGCTTGACAAGGCTATCGGTTTGGTGTTTAAGGAATTGGATAAACTCAGAAATCAACGTATGGGCACCATGCAGCTTCATCATGCCAAGCAACAGTTGATGGGTCAGCTTGCTTTGGGACGTGAGTCGGGGATGAGTGAACTGCTCGCCATCACCCGGTCGATGCTGATGAATGAACCTATCGAGACGGTTCCCGACATCATCCACACCATCGAAGTGATTACCGCCGACGACTTGATGGAGGAAGCCAACAGGGTGTTCGACCGTGACCGGATGACGGTGTTGGTCTTCAAAGGCGCGAAGTCATGACCGACCTTACCCAAGCCATTGAGGAGTATCTGGAAAAACACACCTCGCCGATGGACGAGGTGCTGGAGTCGCTGTATCGGGAGACCTACCTCCATGAGATGAACCCTCGTATGGTGTCTGGACCGGTACAGGGGCGGTTCTTACAATTCATTTGCGAAATGCTGCGTCCGACAAAGGTGTTGGAGGTAGGCACCTTTACTGGCTTTGCCACGATTTGCATGGCTCGTGGAATGGCGAAAGACGGCCTGCTCACCACCATCGAGGCCAATGAGGAGTATGAGGATGTAATCCGTAGGTATCTGGCAAGAGCCAGTGTCGCCGACCGTGTGGAACTCATTGTCGGTGATGCAAAACAAGTAATTCCTGGCTTGGACGGCTTGTTTGACTTGGTTTATCTGGACGCCGACAAGGTTAACTACCCGTTTTATTATGACTTGTTGGTTGACAAGATACGTCCTGGAGGTTTTCTCTTGGCCGACAACGTGCTGTGGAACGGTAAAGTGCTTGATATGAGGGCCAGGGAGCGCGACACCCAAGCCATACAAGCCTTTAACGACCAGGTGCAACAAGATTCTCGCGTAGAGAACGTGATGCTTCCTCTACGTGATGGGATGATGCTCGTGCGGAGGGTGGTCGATTGAAATGTCGATACTTCTCTGATGGCCGAATGGTCATCCATGGGTCAAATTTTGCTGATTAAATAGAATGACAAACTTTGTTTACATTGAAAAATCCGTTCCATTTTTTGGGTGCATCGTCTGCATGTGTAGTAAGGTTCCTGAAGCAGTACGCATATGTCCAAACTCTTCAGCTGCAACAGAAACAACAGGCAATAGTTCCATTCCTTCTTGCTCATGGAGGGATGATGTGCTTTAAGTGAAGGGTATAGGTAAGGAAAGAATTTGTCGATGGTTTGGGAGAGCGAAATCAATTGCTCTGTTGACAGTGCGTATTTTTTGTAACGGCTCACCTCCATGGTTGTTTTCAAGGATGTCTTTGGATCTTGGTGAAGTAATTCGACCACCCCAAGTATCTCTTTGCAAATTGGCGCTTGTAGCAAGGACTCATAGTTTTCGGTGCCTTTTTTTATAGGGTGTCGTTCTGACGCTTCGTCGTTAATCTTCTGTTCCTTAACTTGTGCTTTTTGGTTCCCGAGCTTTTCTTTGTTTTTGTATCGTCCCAGAAGGGCTCTCCGTTTCATTTCGTTAGCGAATCTTTCCTCTTTTAGCTGACGCTCTATCATTAGGCGCTTGTTTTTGCTTCTATGATAAAGATAAAGTATGGCCAACAACAAAAGAAGGAGACCGCCTAAAACCAGTGTCACTTGTCTCAGAATATGCCTGATGCTTTCGTCATGTTGTTGTTCGGTCCTTTTATGGATGTGGTTCATGTATAATTCCGACAATTGGGATTTAAGGGTGCCATGTTGTTCTTCTATAGTAGCAAAGGATACTAGATAGGAGTTGTACTCTAGGGCCTCATCTTCCCTTCCTAACGCAGTGCAAATGTTGGTCAACCTCTCGGCCGCCAACTTTTTAGCATTCCTCCTGTCGGTGTTTTCGTAAACGATATTCAGGTATTTCCATGCGCTGTCTAAAGACTGCACGTCAAAATAAACACCTCCGAGGGTTAAACAGCGGGCGCAGGACTCCCTCGTGCTCTCTGCTTTGGAAAGCAATCCATAAAGAACATTCATGATGGAATCGTTTAAGCCTTCTTTTTGATAGGAGAGGTGGGTCAAGTGGGCTTCTATATCTCTATGCATAAGGCTGGTTGTTTCATTGAGGCATTCCATGGCCGAAGTGTAATAATAACCTGCGCTGTCTAAATTCTGTAGCATTTCATAGTGTAAGCCCAACTCATCCATCATCCATGCCCTGTGCCAGGTGGGTGATGGGGACTTTTCATAGTAACCCAACGATTGTTTGGCAAAATAGATGGCCTGTTCTGGGAGATACTGGTCAGAAAACAAAACGGTGAGTCTTGTGTAAGCCAGCGCCATGAACTGCGCTTTGTGCCCCACCAATTCTTTCTCCTTGAAGTGGTCTTCCATGATTTCCAGGGCCTTCAGGTATTCCTGGCAGGCCTCCGCCACGCTGTCGTTCTCGTAATAGCCCACCCCGTTGATGTAATGGGCGCGGGCGGAGAGAAAGGGCGTCGCACCGAACCCGTCCACGATGTCCAGCAAAGCCCCATGGTTGGTCTGGGCATAGTCGTTCTTGTAGAGCAGCTCGGCCAACAGCAGCTGGGCGTAAGGGTCGTCGGGACTAAAACGCTCCTGCAACAACACGAAGGCGCTGTCGGGACGGCTCCACATCAGGCTGTCGATGTCGGCCAGCACGGACGGCTGCTCCTGTATTGACGCAACGCGTGCGCCTCCACCTACTGGGGATGGACGGCAACCCAGCAGGAATAATAACAACCCGATGACGGCAAGGGATACTTTCATGACCGCAAAAATAGCAAAAAGAACGACATGCCTATGACTAAGGTTGGTGTTCCTCCACCACATACTCCCCGACGGTCATGGTGTCGCGGTCGAAGCGGACGCCGACCTTGACGACGTGACGTCCGTCGGTCAGGTAGGGGAGGAAGTAGCCCTTGCCGTTGATCTGGTCGAGGGCCTCTTGGGCGGAGCCGTTCACCTTGAGCTCGAAGACCCAGGTGGTGTCGGGCATCGTCACCACGAAGTCGATGCGGCCGTTGGCGCACTTCACCTGGGTGCGGGCATAGACGTTGAGCATGTTGAAGATGAGCCAGAAGGTGTATTCGTAGAAGCCCTCGTAGTTCTTCACCTCCGCGAGCTTTCTCTGGAACCCCTCCACGTAGGGGATGCCGGAGAGGAAGGCCTTCATCTCCTCCATGGCCGTGTCGAGGTCGGCCTTGCGCAGCGCGCGCCAGAACTTCATGGCGAAGCCATCCTGCACCATGCTGCTATCCAAGCCAAGGTATGTCGGTATCAGACCGTCCACAAGTCCGACGCGCACCTCGTTATTAGGTATGGACAGGACATAAGAGTTGGTTTCCTTTTCATATTCCTTGATGGTGAGGTAGCCGCTCTGGTAGAGTAAAGGCAAAGCGTTGGTCATCGCTTCAGTGGGGCGGTCGAAGGCCGAGGCGCTGGCCTCGATACGGTCCATCGAGGTGATGTCGGTGCGGAAGAGCCGCATCTGGCGGATGAGGAAGGTGGGCGTGCCGCTCTCGAACCAGTAGTTGGAGACCTCACGCTGGTTGAAGCACTTGAGAAGGCTGAAGGGGTTGTAGATGTCGGGCGAAGCCTTGGCAAAACGGTATCCGTCGTACTGGCGCTTGAGTTTCTGGCACATCTCCTCGAAAGAGAGCTCCTCATGCTCGGCGAGCATCTGTATATCGACGGCCATGTCGGTGAGCAGCTCGTGCTCGGTGATGCCGCAGATGGCGGCGTATTTCGGGTCGAGCGAGATGTTGGTGAGGTTGTTGAGGGTGGAGAAGATGCTCAGCTGGCTGAACTTGGTGATGCCGGTGATGAAGCAGAAGCGTATCATGGCCTCGCTGGCCTTGAGGGGCTGGTAGAACTCCTGCATGACGCGCCTGAAGCCCGGCAGCGTCTCCTCCTCGTGAAGCACGTCGAGCAGCGGGGCGTCGTACTCGTCGATGATGACGGCCACCTGCTTCCCCGTGCGCTCGTAGGCGCGGCGGATGATACCTCTAAGCAATGCCCCAGGCAACTTCTCATCCTCGTCGCGACCATACTTTTCCGCCATCGGCTTCAACATCAGCATGAGGGCGCTACGCAGTTCTTCGGCTGTCAGCTGGTTTTTCGCCGAGCTCACGTCGAGGTGGATGACGGGATAGCTTTCCCATTCCGTCTCCAAGTCCATGATTTTCAGTCCCTCGAAGAGTTCCTTCTGGCCTTTGAAGTAGGAGTCGAGCGTGGTGGTGAGCAGCGACTTGCCGAACCTTCGGGGACGGCTCAGGAAGACGAAAGGGCTCTCATGGGTCATCTCCCAAATCAAGTCGGTCTTGTCGATATAGACGTAATGCTCTTTCCTCAGCCTCTCAAAGGTCTGTATTCCTACGGGGTATCTTCGTTGTTGCATGGCGTTCGTGGTATTTTATTTCGCAAAGGTACACATTCTTTTGCGACCATGCAAGTTTTTCAGGAGGAATGTTATGCTGATTTGCGGGCGTAAGGGAAAGCCCTGGCCGGCATGGCGCCGCCCAGGGCTGGGTATGAGGGTGACAAACGAGATCACTTCTTAATGACGGTGTCGGAATAGGTTTTCCCGTTGTCGAGGGTGACCTTGACGGTGTAGAGGCCGGCTTTGAGGCCTGTCGTGTTGACGGACTCAAGAGAGGCCGTTTGGCGCATCACGAGGCGTCCCTGTGCGTCGTATAGCTCCACGAGGGTGGGGGTCACGTCGGGCGAGAACTGGATGCCGAGACAGTCGCCCACGGGGTTGGGATAGAAGGCGTAGGGGCGTATGCCCATCTCCGTCTCGGGTGTTGAAAGCGTGCCGTCGGCAAACACCTTCAACAGGAAAATAATAGGATCCGAACTGTTGCTTTGCGATGCTTTATCGTTTAAATCAGAGTGGTAACAATAGCCACCGATCAGGCACCCACCATCGGAAATGCTGACAATGGATTGGGGCACGTACACCATCATGTCATTCTCAGGCTGATATTGGTTCCAGAACCTTTTCCAAAGGATGTTGCCGTCAAAGTCCATCTTTACCACCACAAAGTGGTCTGTGTAGTCGTACCCCATGCCATAGTAATCACCCACCCTATAGAAAAACACGAAGCCGTCATCGCCTGAAACGTCCGAGCATTTCAATCCCTGTGTGATTCTAAGCGAGTCCAGGCCTTGCCCTTCCACTGGGCTGGCCCCAACAGTGCAGTAGGTTGATATATTCCCCTCTTCGTCAACCTTGATGAAGCCTATCACCCCTTCGCTATGTTCCACTGCTGAACCGCCATAGATAACGGAGTTATCGCTGACAGGGTGGGCGACACTGATCCACGTGATTCCAAAACCGGAGCCATCCTCAGAAAGGGAGTAGTTGTTTTGATGAATGGAGGTTCGCCCCACCATTTCCAATTCCCTGTTGAATTTAATCAAATGGGGACTATAGACATGATCCCCCTCATTCTGGTCACAAAGCACATGGCCTATAGTCTCGCTTCCATCGCTGTATTGGAACATATCAGCATAATCGAAATTTAATGAAGTCTCAGGATATTCAAAGAGACCCTCAAGCAATCCTTCTGATGATATTTTGATATATAAAACATGCGAAAAAGGCGTCGGATTTGAAGGGTATTCATCGTAAGATAAGAAGCTAAACACCTCACCGTCAACTACTATGGCAGACCTAACATCAAAATGTTTATGGTAATCATCGGGAAGAGCTATCTCCCTTTGCCAAAGCAGATTCATGTCGTAGTCGAACTTAGCCATGAACAGGCGGTCATAGAGGCAGTTGCGGTCGTAAAACTTGCCTAAGGCAAGACACGTCCCGTCTTCAGGATTCAGCATCAACCTTGACACAAAGGTGTAGCTATCCCCATATCCCAAGGCCAGCGAGTCAAGCACTTCCCCTTGGGACGAGAGCTTGTAAACAATGGGAGGGAAAAACTCCGATTCTGACATATAAAACATCTTGGGTTCGTATGGGTTAACCGTGACTAAGTAGCTTTCGTTATTTGGTATTTCCAAAGGGAAAAGCCGCGGCTCCACTTTCCAACCCATACCTGCGGGTTGTGTGGTGAAAGGGATGGGGCGTTCAAACAAAAAATCCGGTTCTTGAGCCATAGCCTGGTAATCTATCAGAAAGGCCATGGCAATAATGATTCCCGTAGTTATCAAGCTATTTGTTTTCATGGCTGTTCATTTTTAGTAATTATTAAACTAACGGATCCGTTCCTGTACAATTAGGCTTGGCGTGACGTAGTTTCAAAATCCAATAATGCTCACAACAATCATTGGAAAATAGCTGTATATAAACATCCAGTAGAACATGGTTGTAGGGGACGTTATTATTCCAAATGTTGAGAATATACGAGAAGTGCGCTTCCATCTCTTCGTGAGTTATGCATTCTGAGTTGGGGTTGTTGCCGACATAATAAAACAGTCCATACTCTCCTGTGATTGGATCTTGAGTCTGATTTCCAAAAATATAACAGTCATCACCATCGGTATAATATACCCTACCGCCATTGATGCAATCCACTTCCGACTGGGTCTGCCATACCCAGTCCTGTAAAACTTCTGGAGCACCCCGTTGGCCTACAAATTGTCCATCGCAGGTGCCAGCTCTGCGTCCAGGCCTCCAATCCAAGGTGTCGTGAATGCCAATTCTTGTCCCAACAAATCCCCTATAGATGACAACAACCTCAACTTCTTTGTTGTTTTCATATGCGTTTTCCAAGTCTCTAATCTCGCAGGTGATGTTTTGAATGCTTTTTTCTGGCAATAACGTGTTGTTGTAACTATCGATGATGTCTCCCACCAGCGTATTGTAGGCACTTGCCAGTTGCGACAGCCTCACTGTTCCATTATTGTTGACGCTCAGCTTGGCATGGATGGTGTCGCGCTGGAATACATCGGTTGGGTGGTTGGCGTCGCCAAAGTCGAAGTTGAGCAGGTTGCCCAGGTCATGGCAGGCTTGGTCAAGGCCCATGGCCGCATCTTCCTTTTCTGATGAAAGCAACTTGTTTTTAAACGCCATCAGATAACTGTCCATATCGATGACTTTATGGACCGTTTGTTTCTGGTTGTTAGGAGTTTGCTCTTGGTTGTCCTTCTTGCAGGAAACCACAGCGATGGAAACCATCGCAATTACCATCATGGTAAACAAAGAATTCTTTTTCATAGTGAAGGTTTTTTATTTAACAAACATATAATTATTAATTAATCAACTACATCAAACTTGACGTAATCTACACTATTGATTTATCCTATAATACATCTACAGCAACAGCCATGTATTTTCCATACTTCTCATCGTAAAAGGCAGCATATATGCCTTCTCTAATAATGATAGTGTCGTTTTCAACTTCGACAGGTTGGCTTATTATAAGGTATCCCTCATCAGTAAAGCCATTTTCGTCATTGGTTGGAATAATGACCAGTTTATCATCAATGAAAAAACATCTGGCATTCGAATAAGCTTTAATGCTATCCAATTTCGTCGCAGAACAGAGTCCAACATAATTGCTATCACAGTCACCATTTATCGTTCGCCAAAACCATGTGATTTCATATTCTGGATCCTGTAAAAAACGATCACGACATTCACATTCCTCTATCACTTCATCATATAGAAAAGTATAGTCCTTAACAATTTGATTCTTGATAAAGGCGTTTCTATCCTCCTCAACAATTACATTTTGTTTAGTGTTTTCCTGGATTTGTTCTTTCCAACAACTGCTTTGAGTAACACTAAAAACTAAGAGCAGACTAATTCCCAATATTACTGTTTTCATAAGGCTAAGTTTTTTTTTTCTCGATAATATGAAATTACCATGCAAAAATAATAAATAATTATTGATATACAATAATTTTTTTATGTTTTTTAATCTTTTTTTTTGCCTTCAAAAATAATGTGACATTTTGTCAGATTTTCGTATCTTTGCCGCCTCAATTAAAATAAATAAAATGAAAATCTCCTATAATTGGTTGAAACAATACGTCAACTGCGATTCTCCAGCGGAGAAAGTCAGCGAGGTGCTGACCTCCACGGGGCTGGAAGTGGAAGACCTCATCCCGTTCGAGTCGGTGAAAGGCTCACTCAAAGGTGTAGTGGTGGGCAAGGTGCTCACTTGCATTGCTCATCCCAACTCTGACCATTTACACATCACCACCGTTGATGTCGGTGGCGAAGAGCCACTGCATATCGTGTGTGGAGCACCCAATGTGGCAGCAGGACAGAAAGTATTAGTAGCCACCATCGGCACTGATCTTTGGATCCACGACGAGCATATCACCATCAAAAAGGGCAAGATCCGTGGCGAAGTATCCGAGGGCATGATTTGCGCTGAGGACGAGCTTCAGCTGGGTGAGTCGCACGAAGGCATCATGGTGTTGCCCGAAGACTACGAAGTGGGCAAGCCCGCTGCATTTTACTTCCCCGTTGAGAACGACTACACCATAGAGATCGGCCTCACTGCCAACCGCAGCGATGCCACCTCACACATCGGCTCGGCCCGCGACCTCGTGGCCGCTTTGAACCAACGCGAACAAACCACGAAATATCACCTCATCAAGCCCTCTGTCGAGGACTTCAAGGTGGAGAATACCAGCAACGACATCGAGGTTGTGGTCGAAGACACGGCTGCCTGTCCGCGTTACTCTGGACTGACCATCAGCGGTGTCAAGGTGGGACCCTCACCCGATTGGCTCAAGAACCGTCTTGCCGCTGTGGGCATCCGCAGCATCAACAACATTGTTGACATCTCCAACTACGTGCTGATGGAAGTCGGACAGCCCATGCACATCTTCGATGCCGACAAAATCACGGGTAAAAAAGTCATTGTGAAGTGTTTGCCTGAAGGCACTCCATTCATTACCCTTGACGGTGTGGAGCGCAAGCTCAACAGTCGCAACCTGATGATCTGCAACGCTGAGGAGCCCATGTGCATCGCCGGCGTGTTTGGCGGCATCAAGTCGGGCGTCACTGAAGAGACCACCAATGTCTTCCTTGAGAGTGCCTACTTCAACCCTACGAGCATCCGCAAGACGGCCAAGTTCCATGGCTTGCAGACCGATGCCTCGTTCCGCTATGAGCGTGGCGCCGACCCCAACATCACCCTTTACGCTTTGAAACGCGCCGCCCTTCTCGTCAAGGAACTGGCAGGCGGAACTATCACGTCAGAGATCAAGGATGTCAAAAACGGTGACTTCACACCGGCTCGTGTTGATCTGAAGTTCGAGTTGCTCAACCGGGTCGCTGGCCAAGACATCGATAAGATCCAGGCGGTCAACATCCTGAAGAGCCTTGAATGCGAGGTCGTTGAATGCGACGAGACTCATGTCGTCATCGATGTTCCTACCTGTAAAGTCGATGTGACCCGTCCGGTGGATGTCATCGAGGAGATCCTCCGCATTTACGGTTACGACAACATCGCCATCCCTTCGCGCATCCACACCTCCATCAGTCGCGCCAACAAACCCAATGCCGACAAGCTGCAACAGAAGATCAGCGACATGCTCGTCGCCAACGGCTTCTACGAAATCATGAACAACTCTCTCACCAAGTCGGCCTACAGCGAGGCTTTTGAGGCTTTCGACCCCGACCGCAACGTGAAGATCATGAACCCCTTGAGCAGCGACCTCAACGTGATGCGCCAGACCTTGCTTTGGGGTGGTTTGGAAAGCATTGCCTTCAACCAAAACCGAAAAGTGGCTGACATGAAGTTCTTCGAGTTCGGCAACGTCTATTTCTTCGACTCGAAGGCCGTTCAGGATGCACAGCACACCCTGGCACCTTTCTCGGAATACTATCATCTCGACCTTTTCCTGACCGGTAATCGGCAGGAGGAACTTTGGAACCATCAGCCCAAGGCTTTGGATTTCTTCGACCTCAAGCAATATGTGATGGGCATCTTGCATCAGATGCGCGTTGACCAAGGCAAGCTTGAAGTCAAGGAAGGCAACTTGGAGCATTATGAATACTCCCTTGAGCTTTACCTCGATGGCAAGCGTGTGGCCACGATGGGCAAGATTGGCAAGAAGGCTTTGAAGCTGTTCGACATCAAGAAAGAGGTGTTCCATGCCACCTTGTGCTGGAATTCGCTGATCAGCAACTACGGCAAGGCTCCGGAGGTTCATTTCGAGCCGCTTTCGAAATTCCCGTCGGTACGTCGCGACTTAGCCATGATTTTCGACAAAGGTGTCACTTTCGAGGAGGTGAAGAAGGTTGCTTTGGCCGCTGAGAACAAGATCCTCCAGTCGATGAGCCTCTTCGACGTTTATGAGGGAGACAAGATCCCGCAAGGCAAGAAACAGTACGCCATGAGCTTCATCCTGATGTCGCCCACCGCTACCTTGACGGACAAGGCCATTGAGAAGGCCATGGCGAGGATTCAGGGAGCCATCGAGAAAGAACTCAATGGAATTTTAAGATAGTTAAAAGTTGGTCAGTTGGTCAGTTGTTCAGTTGGTTTAAAAACTGAACAACTGAACAACTGATTAACTGATTAACTGAAAACTTACCATCCATGGACGTACAAAGCATCAAACGGACCTTCGGCATCATCGGGAACGACCCGCAGCTACTTCATGCCATTGAGATTGCGGCGCAGGTGGCCAACACCGACCTCACCGTGCTCATCACGGGAGAGAGTGGCACGGGTAAGGACGTGTTTCCGAAGATCATTCACCAAAACAGCGCACGCAAGCACGGACAGTATTTCGCCATCAACTGCGGTGCCATCCCCGAGGGCACCATTGATTCGGAGCTGTTCGGTCACGAGAAGGGTTCCTTCACGGGGGCCATTGCTGAGCGCAAAGGCTATTTCGAGATTGCCAACGAAGGCACGCTCTTCCTCGACGAGGTTGCCGAGTTGCCTTTGTCAACGCAAGCTCGGCTCCTTCGTGTGTTGGAGAATGGGGAATACATCCGTGTGGGCGGTTCCAAGGTGATGAAGACCAATGTGAGGGTCGTCGCAGCCACCAACGTGGATCTGCCCCAGGCCATCCAAAAAGGCAAATTCCGCGAAGACCTTTACTACCGTCTGAACACCATTCCGATCCACATCCCTGCCTTACGCGAGCGGAAGGGTGACATCTATCTCTTATTCCGCAAATTTGCCTCCGACTTTGCTGAGCGGAGTCACATCCCGGTCATCACCTTGACCTCAGAGGCTGTCAAGGTACTTGAAAACTATCGTTGGGACGGCAATGTGCGTCAACTCAAGAACGTGACGGAACAGATCTCCATCATCGAGCAACAGCGTGTCATCACCGACCTGGTGTTGGAGCGTTACCTGCCCAACAAGATTGACAACGCCCTACCGGTATTGTTCCAAAAAGAGGATATTGCCGACGGAATGTCGGAACGTGATTTATTATATAAGGTGTTATTCGAGATGAAACACGATATTGCCGAGCTGCGCAACACTGTCAACGAGCTCACCACGCATCAAGGTATCATCAACACCAACTACATCGAGCCCACTCCGGTAGCTCACATCAACGAGGCCGTTGTCAGTCGTGTCAGACACGAGGATCCGGTCACCATCGAGCCCGACTATACCGAGATCCTCAGCAACGAGGAGGAGCATATGGAGCACACCCCGGAAACGCTGTCGTTGGAGCAAAACGAGATAGAGATGATCCGGAGGGCCTTGGAGAAATACAACGGCAAACGCAAGGATGCCGCCAAGGAGTTGGGTATCAGCGAGCGGACTTTATATCGTAAGATCAACACTTTTGGCATCAAATGAAGAAGCTGAGACTCCATATCGTCTGTTTGATTGTCGCCATCGTTTGTGGTGGTTGCGGCATCTATTCTTTCTCGGGGGCATCCATCCCACCCGAGGCCAAGACGGTATCGGTTCAGTATTTCCCCAACCAGGCGCAACTCATCAATCCCACGCTAAGCAACGACTTCACTACGGCCTTACGCGATGCCATGATGAACCAGACCTCGTTGGACATGGTGGAGTCGGGAGGCGACCTGGCTTTTGAGGGCGAGATTACCGACTACAGGACGACGCCGGTGGCCATCACCGCCGGACAGACCGCTGCCTTGAACCGGCTCACCATTACCGTCAATGTTCGGTTTACGAATATGTTCGACGAGACCAAGAACTTCGAGACGAAGTTCTCACATTATGAGGACTACCCGAGCGACCAAGACCTGAATGCCGTTCAGGAGTCGCTGACGGGAACCATTATCGAGGCCTTGGTCGAAGATGTGTTTAACAAAGCTTTGGTCAATTGGTAAGCGATGGACAAGACGAGTCTCATAGGATACCTTAACCGGCCCGACACTCTGACAGGTGATGCGGTCCAAGGTGCACAAGCCTTGGTCGAGCAATACCCTTATTTTGGGGTGGCGCAATGCTTGTTGGCCATTGCCTATCAGAACGAGGGTGACGAACGCTATGAGGCTCAGCTGAAGAGAGCAGCAGCCAGCATTGCCAACCGCAACAACTTGAGGCTGTTCTCCATGCTAGCCAGCAGGAGGCAACCTGTGATGAAATCGGAATTGGTTTCAGAACCCGCATCAGCATCCGTGTTGGTCGCTGAAACTCCTTCTGTCACCCCTATTGTTTCTGGGGAGAGCGAGAGCTTTTTCAAGTTCATCGAGTCGAAGGGGGTCGGCGAAGGGGAGACAGAAGGTCCCGTGATTCCGGAGAAGATGTTCATCATTCCGGAGATCGACCTGAGCAGCACTCACGAAGAGCTGTCGGCTGAGTTGGCTTTGCTTGACGAGAAACGGAAGTCGCTCGACGAGTTGAAAGCCATTGTGGCGGCAAGGTTGAGGGAGATGGAAGAGGAGAAACGGCAGCAAGAGCAGGGCGAGTTCCCGAAAAAGAAGTTGAGTCGAAAAGAATTAATCGACAAGTTCATCGCTGAAAATCCGAGCATCTCGAAGCCGAAGGCGGAGTTCTACAATCCCATCTCCGTAGCGCAAAACAGTATCATTGACAAGAATGACATTGTGAGCGAGACTTTGGCTAAAATCTATGAAAAACAGGGCTATTTTGAGAAGGCAATTTCAATCTATGAAAAATTAAGTTTGAATATTCCAGAAAAAAGTGTTTACTTTGCAGCCCAAATCGAACGCATAAAAGAAAGTCAAACAAACAACAAATAAAAGACATGTACACAGTAATCGTTATTTTAATCCTGGTTGTCAGTGTTTTGCTTGGGTTAGTCGTCTTAGTTCAGAATTCCAAAGGCGGCGGTTTGATCTCTAATTTCGGTGGTGCAAACCAGATGATGGGTGTTCGTCAAACGACCGACTTCCTGGAAAAAGCCACGTGGACCATGGCCATTGTTTTGGTGGTCTTGTGTCTGTTATCGAGCATGTCGATCCCGAAGAATGTCAGATCTGGCGCTGTCCAGGATTCGCAAATGCGGGAACAGATCGAATTGGCTACGCCTGCAACGACGGCTCCGGCTGCTGAGGCTCCGGCTGCTGAGGCTCCTGCCACCGATGCTCCGGCTGAATAAGCTATAGATCAACATCAGCGAAACAACTGTAGAAATGTCAGAATGTCATACATTCTGACATTTTTTTTGTTTTAAAGGTTTGGCACGGATTGTGACTAATGCCCGCCGTCGATCTTATTTTGGATCTAAAATCATAAAACATCAAATATCATGTCAAAATTAGCAATCAAACCATTGGCTGACCGCGTGGTCATCGAGCCCGCAGCAGCCGAACAGAAAACCGCCAGCGGAATCATCATCCCTGACACCGCCAAAGAGAAACCCCAACAAGGCACCGTCGTCGCCGTCGGTCCCGGCACCAAAGACAACACCATGACTCTGAAAGTGGGTGACACTGTCATCTACGGAAAATATGCCGGCACTGAGTTCCATCTCGACGGCAAAGACTATATGATTATGCGCGAAAGCGATGTGATCGCAATCATTTAATTAATTAAGAATTTAGAATTTATAATTTAGAGAGATAGAGATATGGCTAAAGATATTCTTTTCAATATTGAATCGCGCGACGGCTTGAAGAAAGGCGTCGATGCATTGTCAAATGCAGTGAAGGTGACTCTGGGACCCAAAGGTCGCAATGTAGTCATCGAAAAATCGTATGGCACTCCCCAAATCACCAAGGACGGTGTGACGGTCGCCAAAGAGATTGAGCTTATTGACCCCGTGGAGAACATGGGTGCCCAATTGGTGAAAGAGGTGGCATCCAAGACCAACGACCTTGCTGGTGATGGCACCACCACTGCCACTGTCTTGGCTCAGAGCATCGTGGCTACGGGTTTGAAGAACGTCACCGCAGGTGCCAATCCTTTGGACCTGAAACGTGGTATTGACAAGGCTGTGGCTGCCGTCGTGGCCTCACTCAAGAAAATGTCGGTGAAAGTTGATGGCGACAATGAGAAGATCAAGCAAGTGGCTACCATCTCGGCTAACAACGACAGCACCATCGGTGGATTGATTGCCGAGGCCATGGGCAAGGTCAAACAAGAAGGTGTCATCACTGTTGAGGACGCCAAAGGCATCAACACCTACGTCGATGTGGTGGAGGGCATGCAATTTGACCGCGGCTACATCTCGCCTTACTTCGTCACCAACACCGAGAAGATGGAAGCCGTGTATGAGAATCCTTTCATTTTGATCTACGACAAGTAGATTGCCGTGATGAAGGACCTGCTGCCCGTGCTTGAGAAGACGTTGCAAACTGGCCGTCCGCTGATCATCATCGCCGAGGACATCGACGGTGAGGCTTTGGCTACTTTGGTGGTCAACCGTCTGCGTGGTTCGTTGAAGGTAGCTGCCGTCAAAGCTCCTGGCTTCGGTGATCGTCGCAAAGAAATGCTTGAGGACATTGCCATCCTTACGGGAGGCACTGTAATCAGCGAGGAGAAGGGTTACAAACTCGAAGATGCCACGCTGCAGATGTTGGGTCAAG
>JAEEGG010003673.1_pt1 | contig 38085 bp, 34 predicted proteins | sample 9134161 | NCBI WGS metagenome assembly JAEEGG01 (sample SAMN16246543, study PRJNA631951) | gut metagenome | biome: gut microbiome; feature: rumen; material: CR-attached | host: Bos | place: Iran: Karaj | collected 2018-10
GCTGGGCCAATTCAACCTCTTCTTCAGCCGAAATCAGCTCAACCTTACCAATCTCTTGCAGGTACTTGTCGAGAGACGCGGTCTCACGGTTCGTCACCTGCTTCGTAATCTTTAACTGCCTCATTTATGTTTGTTTAGTTCTTTGAATAAGTTCTTTTTTTGTTCAGGTTCGAGCGGATTTGCAATTCGCTCGCGTTGAAGTGGGGATTTGAAATCCCCTTTTCGCTACTAACGGATTACAAATCCGTCAGAACTATAGCTTATGTAAAGCCTGGCGGATTCGGAAATCCGCCAGGACTCCTTATGCTCATTAATGTCTGCGGGGACCGCCGCCGTTGCCGCCATGGTTGCCGCCATTGCCGTGACCACCATGACCACCGCCAGGACGCGGGCCATTGCCATGGCCGCCAGGACGATTGCCACCAGGACGCGGGCCGTTGCCGCCCTTCTTCTCCTCATAACCTTCTGGCTTGGGGAGCAGGGCACGGTGCGACAGACGCAGCTTGCCGGTCTTCTCATCAATTTCGACAAGCTTCACATCGATTTCGTCACCTTCCTTCAGACCAGTCTCTTCCATGCTCTCGTAACGCTTCCAGTCGATTTCGGAAATGTGGAGCAGACCATCTTTGTTCGGGATGATCTCCACGAAAGCGCCAAAGGCCATGATGGAAACAATCTTGCCATGGTAGACCTCGCCAACCTCGGGTACTTGAACGATGGCTCGGATCTTGGCCTTGCAGGCTTCGATGTCTTCCTTGTTCTGCGAAGCAATCTCCACAATACCTTTCTGCTCGTCTTCGGTGATGACGATGACGGTGTTGGTCTCTTTCTGCATCTCTTGGATGATTTTTCCGCCAGGTCCAATGACGGCACCGATCATATCCTTCGGGATATACATGGTCTCGATGCGCGGCACGAACTCCTTATAATCAGCGCGCGGCTCGGTGATGGTCTTGGCCATTTCATCAAGGATGTGGAGGCGACCCTGGCGGGCTTGCTCCAGAGCTTCGGACAACACTTCATAGCTAAGGCCATCAACCTTGATGTCCATCTGGCAGGCGGTGATACCGTCGCGGGTACCTGTGACCTTGAAGTCCATGTCGCCGAGGTGGTCTTCGTCACCGAGGATGTCGGTGAGGATGGCGTATTTGCCAGTCTCACTGTCAGAGATCATTCCCATGGCCACACCTGCGACGGGCTTACGCATCGGCACGCCAGCGTCCATCAGGGCGAGGCAGCCACCGCATACAGAGGCCATCGAAGAAGAACCATTGGATTCGAGAATGTCGCTCACGATACGGATGGTGTAAGGCATGGTCTCATCGTGCGGCACCATCGTCTTGAGGGCGCGCTCGGCGAGGTTGCCGTGACCGATCTCGCGGCGGCTGGTGCTGCGTGCTGCCTTGGCCTCGCCAGTGGCAAAGCCGGGGAAGTTGTAGTGCAGCGTGAAGTTCTTGGTGCCTTCCACCACGGCGCCGTCCAAGGTTTGCTCGTCGAGCTTGGTGCCGAGGGTGACGGTGACCAGAGCCTGAGTCTCACCACGGGTGAACACAGCCGAGCCGTGAGCCTTGGGCAGCACGTCGACTTCAGTCCAGATGGGACGCACCTCGTTGGTCTTACGGCCATCGAGGCGGATGCGCTCGTTGAGGACAGCGTTACGCACGGCCGAGCGTTCCACATCGTGGAAGTAACGCTTGGCGAGCGGAGCAACAGTCTCAAGCTCTTCTTCGGTATATTTTTCGAGATATTTGTCAAGGATGCCGCTGAAGGTCTCTTCGCGGAGGTGTTTGTCGGCGCAGCCGGTGAGGGCGAAGTCGTAGCAAGGCTGATAGCAGTTGGCTTCGATTTCGGCGCGGAGGTTGTCGTCGTTCACCTCGTGGCAGTATTCACGCTTGGCCTTGTTGACCTGTTCCATAAGCTCAATCTGAGCTTGGCATTGGATCTTGATGGCTTCGTGGGCGGCTTTCAGGGCGCCGAGCATCTCTTGTTCGGACACTTCCTTGCATTCGCCTTCCACCATGCAGATGTCTTTCATAGAGGCGGCCACCATCAGTTCGAGGCGGGCTTCCTCCATCTGGACGAAGGTCGGGTTGATGACGTATTCGTCGCCGATGAGGGCCACGCGCACTTCCGAAATCGGGCCATGGAAGGGGATGTCGGACACGCAGATGGCGGCAGAGGCGGCCAAAGCGGCAAGAGCGTCAGGCGTCTGCTCCTTGTCGTTCGACAGGAGGTTGACTTGCACGATGGTCTCAGCATGATAGTCATCGGGGAACAGTGGGCGCAGGGCGCGGTCGATGAGGCGTGAAATCAGCACTTCGTAGTCGGAGGGCTTGGCCTCGCGTTTGAAGAAACCACCGGGGAACTTGCCCGTGGCGTAGTATTTTTCCCTATAGTCGACAGACAGGGGGAAGAAATCGGTTTCTGGAGCCACTTCCGTTGCGGAGCAAACGGTGGCTAAAATAACGGTGTCGCCGCAATGGAGCATGACTGATCCGTCGGCTTGCTTGGCGTAACGGCCTGTGTTGAGCGTAATCTCTTGACCGTTAGGCATGTGGATGGTTTGTGTAAATCCAGTAGGACCCATGATAATTAGAATTTTTTACTGTTTTCTCTTTGCTTCTTAAACGTATCGAATTGGGTGCAATAAATAGCAAAAAAAAGGCAATGAGTATTGCCTTTTTCTTGCGTTCCGCTTAAGGCGGGCAAAAGTCTTACTTTCTGATGCCCAATTCCTTAATGATGTTACGGTATCTTTCGATGTCGGTTCTCTTCAAATAATCGAGAAGTCTTCTTCTCTTACCTACTAAGCCAACCAACGCACGTTTGGCCGCCACATCCTTGTGATGGACTTTCGTTTGCTCTGTCAAATGCTTAATTCTGTAGGTGAACAAAGCGATTTGGCCTTCTGCTGAACCAGTATCGGCAGCGTTCTTGCCGTATTGGCTGAAAATCTCTGATTTCTTTTCTGCAGTTAAGTACATAATTTTCTTCTTTTTACAATAAATTTGTTGTTCTAAACGGGCTGCAAAGATACGACTTTTTTGGAAAGTAGGTGGGGTTTGACCTAAAAAAATTAAATTTTAGATTCAACAAGCAAATTATAAGAGAGCGGCAGGGTTGTTGAATCTATAATCAATAAAAAACTTAGAATAAATTCGCCCATAAAGAAAAAACTCCTATTTTTGTAATTTCATTTGGCGAAGTGCCGTATTAGAAATCAAATAAGTATCACTAATAAAATCAAGGTACCATGAACTTACAAGTAGCTTATTCGGAAATTGAGAAATTCATTTCCAAGAAATTCCAGATGGACATTAAGGTCGAAGGTGTCGGTGCAAACAACACCGCTCGTGTTTCATTGTCGGGTATCACTGCCGATTTGCGGGCAGCCGAAATCAAAGACAGCGATATCACTTTTGAACTTGGGTTCGAGATAGGTAAGATGATTACATCGGAACAAGCCACTCGTTTTACCATACATTTGAAGGATATTGAGGCTTTGGCATCGGTGTTGGACTTGCTCGCGGTCAAAGGAATCAATTTCCGTGAATCGGGTCTTGATGTAGAGGTCGATGTGCTGGAGTAAAATGTCGAACCCATAAAGTTACACAACGATGAATCTGCACATATCTTATCAGGAACTCAAGACGTTCCTCAATAAAATATTGAATGGAACCGTCATCATCAGCAAGATAGAGTATGTGAAGGAGAACACCATCAGTGCTCGTGTCAAGAAATCCATATTGGCGGCAAATGCCGAACTGTGCTTGGTGGAGCTTGTCGGACACGACATTGTAATCGACATCCAAATGAGTGGTCTTTTGGGTGTGGCTCGTTTGGGACAGAATATTCTCACAAAACAACGCGATGATGAAGAAAGCACTTTGGAGAAGATTCTTGGTGACGCGGAGATGAAAGGCTTGGTGACCATTGACGAAGAGAACCGCAGTAGGCTAACGGTTCACCTTGACAAAATAGAAACGTTAACGCCAGTCCTTGAGTTGCTTGAGGTTAAGGACCTTTCTTTCGGCGAATCGAATATTGGCCTTATAGCTGAAATGCTGTAATACGACTTGGATTTATTCATTCTAAAAACAAAGCAAGTGCTTGAGAATCAAACACTTGCTTTGTTTGCGGAGAGAAAGGGATTCGAACCCTTGGAACGCAAAGCGTTCAACGGTTTTCGAGACCGCCCCGATCGACCACTCCGGCATCTCTCCTTGCTGCCATAACAGGCAGGGTCTTACATTATAAAGGCGACTTGCGCCGCCTTGCGGAGACAGAGGGATTCGAACCCCCGAAGCCTTTCGGCTTAACGGTTTTCAAGACCGCCGCTATCGACCACTCAGCCATATCTCCGCTGCAAAAGTACAACATTTTTCGATAGGTCAAGAAAAATCACGAAAAAAAACTTTTTTCTGCCGAAAAACCCTATCTTTGCAACACTGAAAAATAGGCGGTTTTATGAAGGTAACGCAGGTTTCACTTCCTTTGTTTTTGCTCTGTGTAGCACTGTTTTGTGCTTGCTCAAAACAGGAATCGGCGTTCACACCGCGAAATGCGCCTCATCATTTCAAGGAACTGAAAACGGTAGAGACTTTGTTGGAAACGGACCCTTCTTCGGCAGCCGATAGCTTGGCCGCACTTTGGGAAATGGCTTCAAATACTCCATTTACACCATTGGATGCCAATGAGTTGCAGTTGCGTGAGGTGCAGGCGCAGTTCAAGAACCGTAACCTTTCGGAACAAAGCCCCGACCTGCTGTCCGTCATCGCCTTTTATGACAGCGTGGCCGAGCAATATCCTGAGGATGCCGAATTACTGTTCCTTCGCGCCAACGCTTATTATTATAAAGGTGTGGAGTATGCCTTCCTTCAAGATGATGTGATGGCCTTCACGCATTATTTACGTGCCTTGGGCCTGATGAAACCCTTTGAGGCAAGAGAGGAAAGCTCGCAAGAATCGCGTTTTGTCGCTTTGACTTACACGCGTTTGTCGGAAATCCTGTATCGTTATGGCCTCTTTGAGCCTGCAATCGAGACATGCAAAGAGGCATCTTCGCATTATTCCTCTGATGCTGATTTGGCGGCCATGATGCGTTTTGAGGCGGCTATCTATCAGGCGCAGAAGGATTATGACAGGGCTTTGGCTCGTTTTCAGGAGGCGGAACAAAAAGTTTCTGTCGGGGAGGGCATGATTCAGCTTTCGTTGGGCGTGAAACTGATTGAGCTTCAACAGTATGACTCAGCAGTTCCTTATCTGAAAAGGGCTTTCACGACAGGAGACCGTTTTGCGCGAGTGGATGCCGCATCCAAATTGGCGGAGATTTACCGTGACAATGGCAACACGGATGAGGAGCTGTATTATACGCGCTATTACGTTGATAATGCGATGGGTGAGACGCGATTGGCTTCAAGGAAAATGGAAATCGAATACCTCTATGAGGACTTCAATCATCCGAAGAACGTGACGGCTACGGAAAACAAAGCCCAAAACTCGCCGATACTTTGGATAGTGCTACTTTTCTTTGCCTTGTGTTTTATGACTTACATCATCGTCCGTAACCGAAAGCGTATCAAGCATATAGAGAGTAAGATTTCAAACATTGAGTTAAAGCACGAACAGGAGAATGCGGTCAAGGATCAGGAAATCGAGCAGATCGCGCAGCAGTTGAGTGATACCCGCGAGCAATTGGAAAATGCCGCCAAAATCGATTTTGACGAGGCTTGGAAAGCGTTTTCGGAGAGTCCCATTGTGAAGAAGATCAAGCAATCGGTGGAGGGGAAGGACATCATGATTAAAAGCGTGGGCGTTTATCCCAAACTGAAGCTGAAGGAGATGGATTATATCGAGTTGGTCAGGGAGGCCAACCGTTGTTTCCCCGATTTTTCGTCGCGCTTTCTGAAAGATTTTCCCGATTTGAACGTGGCAGACCTCAGGCATTCCTGCTTGGTGCTTTTGGGCCTAAATGATGCTGAGATAGCGGTACTTGAGGGAATCTCCTACAGCGGCACCAACCGCAGAACAAAGAAGATATTGGTGGCCATTGGGCAAGGAAACCATCTGGAACAATCCTTGATAACTTATCTGAATAAATCATATTAAACTATTATAAACCAAATAATTATAGCGAATTTGTTGAGAATTGTTGAGAAATGACATACGGAAAAATGAAGAATTTGAATATTATGTGTATATTTTTGCCTCGTCAAAAAAACTAACATCATGAATACATCAATTATTACCAAGAGAACATTTGTAGCCGTAATGCTGTTGCTGGTTGCATTTTCGGGCCATGCCCAAACGAAAAAACTGAGGTCTTATCTTTCCACGACGAATTACTGTGCGCCGGGCATGACACCCTACGTGGAAAATGCCATCGCTTTTGAATGCCGTTCGGCGGTCTACAAGGAGTTTGAGCCTGGGAAGTTTAAGGCGACAGTTGAGATTACGACTATCTTTAGAAAAGGGGATGAGACGACCTTCTCAAAGGAGGCTTTGGATAGTCCTGTGGTGACCGACACCTCCAACCTTGACGGTGCCTTCATCGACCAACAGCGGTTTTCGCTGCCCAACGGTGAATATCAGATGGAAATCAGCATTACCGACTTGAATAGCGGTGAATCCTTGCCGACCAAGCCTGTTACGGTGACCGTCGATTTTCCTGAAAACCTGCCGTCAATCTCGGATATTCTGTTGTTTGATTCCTACACAAAGGCGGACAAGCCTTCTGTCTGCACCAAGAGCGGCTATGATTTCTTGCCGAGGGTCTATCCGTTTTATGGTCAGACGGAAGACAAGCTGAAGTTCTATGTCGAGTTATACAATAGTGACAAACTGTATGACGAAGGCAAGTACCTTGTCCATTACTACATCGAAACTTTCGAGTCTTCCAACCGGATGCAGAACTATTCCTTCAACAAGCGTTTTGATGTGGCCAAGGCGAACATCTTGCTCAACACCATAGATATCAAGGACTTGCCATCAGGCAACTATTACCTTGTCGTGGAGATGCGCGACCGCAGCAATGCTTTGATTTGTTCAAACAGCACCTTCTTCCAACGCAGTAACCCCCATGTGGGCTATGATATGAGCGACCTTTCCGGAGTGAACATTGCCAACACTTTCGTCAGCAACATTACGAATATCGACACACTACGGCAATACATCCGTTACCTTAATCCGGTATGCACTGAAATAGAACGCGATTATTCCACCAGCTTGGTGAAGACGGACGACCTGAAGACCATGCAGCAGTTCCTCTTCAACTTCTGGTGCCAGCGTTCGCCCATGAATCCCAAGCAGGGCTTTGATGACTATTTAGCTGCCGTCAGGCGTGTCAACATGTCGTTTAAGAGCACATCGTTTCCGGGTTATCGTACCGACCGCGGCTATGTGTTCCTGAAATATGGGCAGCCCGACAAAATCATGGAAAGCCCGAACGAGCCAGGTGCTTATCCTTACGAGATTTGGCATTACTACGCCGTTGCCAACCAACGCAACAAGCGTTTCGTTTTCATGTCGAAAGACTCGTCGTCCAACGACTATCAGCTGATTCATTCCGATGTCATTGGCGAGGTCAATAACCCGCGCTGGCAGTTGGAAATCTACTCGCGCATCTATGGCGTCGGCTACGACCAAGGTGTCGACCAGACCGAATACGAGCGAGGTTGGGGCTCACATGCCGGTGATTTGTACGACAATCCAAGATAAGCCATGTCGAAGCTCGGATTTCATATTGCTAAGTGGTGGATGGGCTTTTTGTCCATTCACCCTTATTGGCTTCTCTACCTGAAGTCCGACTTTTACTATGTCCTGATTTACCATGTGCTTCGCTATCGTCGTAAAGTGGTCAGGGAGAATCTGTTGCGCTCGTTCCCTGAAAAGGATTTCAAGGCTATCAAGACCATCGAAAAGCATTTTTACCGCAACCTTTGCGACCTGTTTATGGAAGCCCCCAAAATGCTCAGGGCGGATGCTTCTGGCTATAAAGGCCGCATTACCTTTACCAATCTTGAGTTGGTGACTCAGTTATATGATCAACACAAAAACATCTTCTACGCCCTCCCGCATTCGGGCAATTGGGAGTGGTTTGGAAAGACTATTTGCGACCTTACTCAACATCAGTGCTTGGCGATTTATAAAAGGGTGGAGAATCCTGTTTTTGAGCAACTTATGCTCTATTTGCGTACCTATGGTTGTAGTCTGGAGATGGTGGAGTCGAATTCGGCATTCAAGCGGTTGGCGCAATTGCGTGACAGTCAGACGGCTGTTCTGATGATGGCTGACCAAACCTCACATGGCTTGGCTTCGGATTATTGGACCGAGTTTTTGCATCAAGATACTTGCTGGTTTACTGGTATTGAGCGTATCGCAAAAAAACTGGACTATGCCGTGGTTTTCGTCAGTATGGTGCGAAAGGGCAGGGGACGTTATGAAGTGACTTTTGAGTTGGTCACCGACCATCCGAAAGAGGCGCAAACTGGAGAAATCATGGAACCTTACGTGCGTTGCGTGGAACGTTTCATCGAGACCAATCCCGACAATTGGCTGTGGTCGCATCGCCGTTGGAAACACCAAAGACCCCAAAAGGAAGAAGCATGAAAGTGGCTGTCGTCATATTGAACTACAACGGAAAGAAGTTCCTCGAAGAGTTTCTGCCCAATGTCATCGCCAACTGCGACCCGACATGGACGGAAATCGTCGTGGCTGACAATGATTCTTCTGACGGTTCCGTGGCGTTCATGCAGGAACGTTTTCCCGAAATCCGCCTGATTGAAAACGGCAGCAACGGAGGTTTTGCCACTGGTTACAACTTGGCTTTGCGACAGATTGAGGCGCAGTATTATGTGTTGCTCAACTCGGATATCGAGGTGGCTCCGCATTGGATTGAGCCTATCATTGAATTGATGGATGCCGACCCGAAAATTGCAGCCTGTCAGCCCAAGATTTTGTCGTATTACCACAAGGAACAGTTTGAATATGCCGGTGCCAGTGGCGGCTTTATCGACAAGTACGGCTATCCTTTCTGTCGCGGACGTGTGTTCCAAAATTTAGAGACTGACGCGCACCAATACGATGAACCGAAAGAGGTATTTTGGGCCACAGGAGCCTGCCTGTTCGTCCGCGCTGATTTGTACCACCAGATTGGCGGCTTGGATGACAGTTTCTTCGCCCACATGGAGGAAATCGACCTGTGCTGGCGACTGAAAAACGCTGGCTATAAGATATATTGCTGTCCGCAGTCGTGGGTTTATCATATTGGCGGCGGCACTTTGCCGAAAAACTCGCCGCGAAAGACCTATCTGAATTTCCGCAACAACCTCTCGCTTTTGGTGAAAAACCTGCCCGAACATCGTGTGTGTCGCATTATCCTCTATCGCATCTTTTTGGACTGGGTGGCGGCATTCAAGTTCCTCTTTGAGGGCTGCCCGAAGGACTTCCGGATGGTCTTCAAGGCCCATTGGGATTTCTACAAACGGTTGGATGACCTGCGCAAAAAACGCCACTCCAGCGAGCACAAGTTGGTGAGTTGCATCTATCGGAAAAACATCGTTTTTGAAAGCATCCTTCGCGGCAAGAAGAAATTCAGCGATTTGAACCCCTCCGATTTCACCCTGTAGAGACGCGATTCATCGCGTCTCCAATCGGTTTATCGCGTCTAAAATCACATTCCAAGGCAAACAAAAGTTTGTAATAAATTTAGTCAACATATTGATTATCAAGCGCAATTTCTTGCAAAAGTTTGTAATCGTCCGTTTGCGCGTAAAAAAGATGGTTTTTAGTTATATTTTTGCATTTGAAAAATCGGACACAACATGAATGGTCTATCGCTCAAACTGAAAAAATGCTTTTTGCTTCTCCTCGGAGTGGTTTCGCTTCTCTCATCCTGCAACACAAAAAGTAAGACAGAAAGGATGCAGGCCATCGTTGCTGAGGTGCGTGCCAAGTACAAGGCCTACGAAGACATCAGCCAAGACGACCAAATCTTTGAGGCTTACGACTATTTCGTGAAGCAAAAAGACTACGAAAACGCCGCACCCGCCGCGCTCTATAGCGGTTGTGTGCGTCAGGCCAAAAAGGAATACGAGTCGGCCATGAACAGCTACAAAGAGGCTGACAAATTCGGTAGGATGGTCGGCGATTCGGTCAGTGCGGCCTTCGCTCAATATTATATAGGAGACTTGCTCAACAACAGCGGCAACGAAGCCGAGGCCATTGTCAACTACAAAGCCGCCGCCGAACTCTGGGGCGATAGCCTCTCACGCAAGGCCAAGTGCCTCAACGCTGTGGCCATGATGCACATCATTAACGATGATTACGATAGTGCGTTTGTCTATCTCGAACAAGCCTTGCGCTTGTCGCAAACCTCCATGGACAAAGTGACCGAAGCCTCGGTTTGGAACAACTATTCCGTTGCCTATCAACTCCTTGACGAATACGATGAAGCAAAAAGTTGCCTGCGCAAAGCCTTGCCTTTAACCGACCAAAAACGCCGCCCCATCGCCTTGCTGAACCTCGCCAAAGTGCATTTGGCCTTGGACGAGCGCGACTCGTTGGAATACTATAAAGCACAGATGCTCAACGCAATAGAGGAAGTGGAATGTAGGCCTGAGACTATGGCTGCCGTTTACGGTTTTTTGATTAAGGATGCATTGAGTGTGGGCGACTATGAAAGTGCCTATCAGTTTGAGAAACAGCACGAAAAGGTAGCTCTGGACATCCTCGGCGACCAAACCCAAAGCTCCGTTTTGGAGATTCAGAAAAAGTACGACTTTGAAGCGCAGGCTAACCAACACAACCGCCAAATGCTCTCACGGCAAAGGCTCATTATCCTCCTCACCATTATTTTGATTGCTGCGTTGGTTGTTGTTACTATATTGATTCTCAATGCATTGAAAAAGAAACGCATCGAGGCCGAAATCAACGCGAATTTGTTGGAACTGAAGAAACGCAACGCGCAGCAACAGCAGGCACAAACCGAAATGCAGGCGCAATACGATGAACTGCAAAAACAGAACGCCCAGCAAAGCGAACTTCAGGCTGAATTTGGCGATAAACTGAAAGACGAATACCTGCAAAAATGCAACATCATCCGCTGCTTTGAAGTGCTGTCGCGTGACAGAAGCAATACCATGGCTTTCAAGGATTTGGAGAAATCGCTCTTTGAAGGTGAAGACCATTGGGCAGGCTTTGAGGCGGCGTTTGAGGGTGTGCATCCAGGTTTTATCTCTTTTGTACACAAGCAATATCCCGACCTCAGCGATTTGGAATTCCGCTATTGCCTGCTCTCACATTTCAAGCTCTCGCGACAGGAATACGCTGACGTGCTCGGTTGCAGCGTTTATAATGTCGACAAAGTTAGGGCAAGCCTGAATAGCAAAATGAAAGAAAACGAATAACACCATGAAATACAGACCTTTAATTTTATCCATTCTCACCGTCCTCGTTTTGATGCTCGTTTCGTGTGAAAAGTTCAATCCCTTTGAGAAGCCCAATCCTACAATGGCGTATGTCTCCGGTGACGACAAAGACAAAATCGACCTGAAAGGTGCGCTGATAAAAGACGACATGCGGTATGACAACATCTATGCCGAGTTAGTGGGAAAAATCGTGTATGTCTATTTCAACGAGACCGTTGAGAATTGCCTCATGACCCTTTCAGCCGAGAACAACGACGTGTTGTATGCAAGAAACATGAAGGAACAGTATCCGGCTACCATTCGCATCTATATGGAGAACGAGCCTACAGGCAACTATCGGCTCTACATTACGAACGGCACCGAAGAAGCCTCGGCATGGTTCCATTTCGACAACGAGGAAACACCCAATCGCACTCCTGTACCTATAGAAACCAACTAAATAATTCAAGATTTAAAGATTTAAAATTCAATAATTTATGAAGAAGAGTATTATAATTGCCTTGGTCTTGGCCTTATATCTGCCAGCCTTGGCGCAGCAAGAAGAAGACCGTTGCATCAGCAATGAAATCAGCATTGGCTATGGGTTCCATCCTGTGAGCGGGGACGAGTTTCTTCCGGATGGTTCCATTTTTCGCCACTGGATTGACAAGGTGGGTGCTTTTTATGGCACTTACACCCATTTCTTCAACAATGTGGTCGGCGTGGGCGGCACCTATTGCTTCGAACCGAGAATCATCGACTACACCTACAGCGGTCTCATCACCAACAACCCTTTGGTCTGTTCGCTCAACGAGTCGTGCCATTCCGTGATGGGTCACCTGAAACTCAATTGTATCAACAAAAGGCATTTCGTCCTTTACGCCAAGTTTGATGCTGGCATCTGCTTTTGGGACTACAAATTGACGGAGTACCAGCCCGAATTGTTCGGTGTCGACTTGCCTACACAACATTGCTGCTTTGCGTGGCAAACCGCTGCCGGCATCGAGGTCGGCAACGAGCGCATTGCAGGATTCTTGCAGTTGGGTGTCGGCATGGAGGGCAACTATAGCATAGGTATCAGATACAAATTTAAAAACAGAGCACAATGAAAAAACTATTGATGATTGGCATGACGCTCTTTATGATGAGTTCATGCATTAAACACGCCAACATTTATATGCTGCTTTCCGACGAGGATGCGGCAGCCATTCCCTACGAGATGGGGCAAACAGTGAAATTCCTCGACCAAAATGGCGATACGATATCCTATCAAGTCACTCGTGATGTAACCTATCCTTATAATGGAGAACAATACATCAATGCACTTAACGGAGGAGACGTAATGCACCCAGCCCATCATTCGATTGAGTGCTATGCCCGAACAGTGAACCTCACCGAAGGACAATCATACGCAAATCGTCTTTGTTTCACCGTGCGGCCCGAAAAAGAATTCTCTTTTTGTTTCGGTTACGGCGAAAATGGAATCAACTTGGATATGTACCTGCCGTCCAATAGTTCCTATACTATCAATGGCATAGATTATGAGCGTGTCCACCACGAAATCCTTTACAGCCAATTCACTGGCGAGTTGATTTACGACTGGTACTACAACGAGGAATTCGGCCTGCTGTATTTCCAAAAAGGTGATTTCTCCTTGACAAGAATACCATAAAAATGAATCCTAAAATCTCAACATCATGAAAAAATCCACATTAATTCTCGCCTTTTTGTTTGTGGCAACCGTTATGATGACCAGCTGCAAAGACCCATTCTTCGACGGGAAATTTGAGACCTGTTTGAGAGTTTATAACAAAACAAACTCCTCAATAATTATAGAGTATGAAGACATTGCATACGACACCGTTTACATTAAGCAAATCAAACCCAATAAAGAGGCCTGTCAGACGCTCGGCGTCTATGAAGGAAGTGTTGAAGAGACAAAACCTTCTGACGATTTTATCAACGACAAGTTGAACCATATCATCATTTATCGAATGGTCGGTGGCGACGTGCTTCAATATCTTCCAAGAGAATATTACGACGAGGCTGGCAAGTTTGACTCATACGTAAGCCCTGAGTTTGTAAGATACGAAGCCTACTATGGACTGACAGTCACCGAAGACATGTTTTCGGATGAGGTAGCGGAGTAATATTTTAAAACGAAAGAATATGAAAGCCAGACACTTATCACTAATCACCTTCGCAATCGTCGCTTTGATTGTGACTTCTTGCCGTAAGGAACCCGGCACGAACAACCTCATCGACGACAAAGACAAAATCGACATCAAAGGTTCGCTGAGCAACGGCGACATGCGGCATCCGAACATCGAGGCAGGCTATCTCGGCAAAACGGTCTATGTGTATTTCCATGACTACATGGGCTATTGTACGGTGACTCTCAGCAATGCGCAGGATTCCATTCTGTTCCAAGAAGAGACTCCGACTCATCCTAACGCTTCGGTTCGCTACTACATGGGTGACCTTCCCATGGGATGCTATCATTTGGTCATCAGCGACGGCACCGACGAGGTCGAGGGGTGGTTCAACAATTTCCGAATCGTCGCGGTCAAGCCGCATTAAGTGGATTTAAGATTAAAAATTTATAATTTAAGATTCAAGTTGAAAACAAAAAGCTTTACCTTTGCACTGACAAACATTATCAATAATCAAAATATCAACATCATGAAAAAAGTATTACTATTCGCAGCCGCACTGTGCTTTATGATTTCGGCACAGGCACAAATCAAAACGAATGAATCGACTGAAAATCAGTTGAAATCAAGAGTCAAAAGGGTGGAACAGCTCAACCGTGGCACCGAGGTTTACACCCAAAAAATCGACAGCATGATTATGGAGTCGACAATGACGTCCGTCTATTTCCAGTATGATGAGCGGTACAATATTTCGAAAGTGGAAATGTCTTTATTGATGGGCATGTTTACGACAACCATCGATTTTTTCTATGACAACCAAGACCGCTGCATCAGAAGAATCGAAACCAGCTATGATGGTAGCAGCGAAAAAGATGAAATCAGTTACACCAGCCAAGGCTGGGTTTCGGAAGAAGTCCATTATGAATATGAGGATGGCGTTTGGGAGGAAGATTACAAAACCACCTATGAGTATGACAACAATGGCAATGTTAAGGCTGCTACTGAATTGAACTATCGAGATGGTGCTTGGGAAAACGACGATAGAGTGGAATACACCTATCAGAATGGCAAATTGGTTGGCAACCAAGAATTCTATTGGTCTGGCAGCCTTTGGATTGAGAACCACAAGACAGAATACCAATATGACAACAATGGTGACGTTGTCGAAGAGCTTTATTACTCAAAAGATATCGATACCTGGACCTATGATGACAAGGTTATTTACTCTTACGACGAGAACCATAATTGCGTAAAGCAGGTCGAATACAATTTTGTGTGGGATACTCAGGATTGGGAGATCGAAAATGAGGTCGTATACAGCTATGATTTGACAGTATCCAGCAGTGTCATTGCCGGCCTTAAATACTTTGATGGAGACTTCATTACCATTCACAACAAGTTGATGACTGTTGAAGAAACCGATTATGATGAGGGTCAGCCTGACCAGACGATTAAGAGTGTTTTGTACTATTCTGCTGCCACCGGCCTTGGCGAATACAATGAAAACCAACTCGCTATTTGGCCCAATCCCGTTTCGGAAACCTTGAACCTCAATGCCGAAGACTTGCAGCAAGTGGAAATCTTCAGCATGGACGGCAGGCAGGTGATGCACTTTGGAAACGGCTTTGAATCAATCAATGTGAACGCCTTGGCCAAGGGTTGCTATCTACTGAAAGCCACTTTCGTTGATGGCAGCAAGGCTATGCAGAAGTTTGTGAAGGAATAATATTCTCACGCAACAAGTGCGGAATTTTGGGAATTAAGAAGTCGGGGGAGCAGAATGCTTTCCCGACTTTTTATAGTCTATTTGGTTTTATGTCAAAATAATGGTTCCTTTTGCATAATTATTTCTACATAAAACCACTTTAATTCTCTGACTGAAATAGAACTATTGACTCAACCGCTTTAGCATACCCTTCCATCCCCAAACCTGAAATGCACTTCACGCATGCCTCGGCAGTAAAGGAATGCCTGCGGTAAGGCTCCCTTTTCGAAATGTCGGAAATGTGGACCTCCACCACAGGAATGCCGATGGCGCGGATGCAGTCGGCCAAGGCGATAGAAGTGTGGGCGTAGGCACCGGGATTCATCACCACAGCATCGTATTGACCGTCAGCCGCTTGCAGTTGGTCAATCAACACGCCCTCATGGTTCGACTGGAAATAGGAAAGCTCGTGTTGGGGAAAACGTTTGCGGAGCTGGGGCAGATAGTCTTCAAATGAGACGTGACCGTAGATTTCGGGCTCGCGTTTGCCTAAGAGGTTGAGGTTGGGGCCGTTCAGGATGAGGATTTTCATCGTTGGGATTTTTTTGCAAAAATAGTTTTTTAGACCATAGGATCAAAAAATTGGGCTCAAAATTTGGTGGGTATCAATTCTTTTTATATTTTTGTGCGAAATCTACGATTCAACGAAGTTAAAATCAGGCAGTCATGAAAATCATCACATTAGGGAAGACCAACTTGAAGGTGAACAAGAATGGTTTCGGGGCACTCCCCATTCAAAGAATCAGTGAAAAGGAAGCCGTGTATTTGTTACATAAGGCCTACGATAATGGCATCAATTTCTATGACACGGCTCGTTTCTATACCGACAGCGAGGAAAAGATAGGTGCAGCTTTTGGCGACCGACGCAACAAGGTGCTGATTGCCTCCAAGACGGCTGCCACCACCATCGAAGACTTCTGGAGAGACCTGCACACCACGTTGAGGAACCTCAAGACCGACTATCTGGATTTGTATCAGTTCCATAATCCTGACTATTGTCCGCGCCCAGGTGACAAAGAGGGATTGTATGATGCCATGAAGGTGGCCAAACGCCAAGGCAAGATACGCTTTATCGGCATCAGCAATCACCGTCAGAGTGTGGCGATGGAAGCCATCGAACGCGACTGCTACGACACGCTGCAATATCCTTTCTCTTATCTTTCGTCGGCGGACGACCAGAAGATTGTGGAGGCCTGCTTCAAACACAATATGGGCTTCATTTGCATGAAGGCCTTGGCGGGCGGACTCATCAACGACTCGGCTTTGGCTTACGCTTTCCTCAACCAATTTGATCATGCCTTGCCGATTTGGGGCATACAGCGCGAGAGTGAGTTGGACGAGTTCCTTTCGTATCAAGACCATGAGCCTGAGCTTTCTTCGGCTTCGTGGCGCAAGATTGAGAAAGACCGTGCTGAACTTTCGGGCGACTTTTGCCGTGGCTGTGGCTATTGTCAGCCTTGTTCAGTCGGAATCGATATTGAAAACTGCGCCCGCATGAGCCTCTTCCTGAAGCGTGCGCCGTACAGTGTCTATCTCACCGAAGAATGGGCTGAGAAGATGAAACTCATCGAGAAGTGCAAGCACTGCAACGCCTGCCGCGAGAGGTGTCCGTATGGTCTGGACGCGCCAATGTTGTTGGAAAAGAGTTATGAAGATTTCAAGGAATATTGGGCTAAGAAACAGGCAGGGGAATTGTAATATTAACACGAATTATCATATAATTAACCACGAATTATCATGAATAAAATAATTTATGAATATTTGTGGTTAATTTGTGGTAATTATATGTGAAAAAGAGGGTGCGTCATTTGTCTTGACACACCCTATCTAATGTAATTTTTTACTTTCATTTCAGCGGCGAAGGCGTGTGATACTGGCGGGCACCGAGCTCCTTGTCGAGCATCATCATGCCACCCATGTGGCCGTCAATCATCTTGCACTGGGCGATGAGGTCGCGGGCGTTCTCTTCCTCTTCCACCTGCTCGTCGATGAACCAGGCCAGGAAGTTGCCGGCAGCGCGGTCTTTGTCCTCGTCAGCGATGTCGCAGAGGTTGTTGATCATGGCGGTCACCTTCTTCTCGTGCTCAAGGGTGTCTTCGAAAGCTTCCAAGACGGTCTTCCATTCGGTCTGCACCTTGGCGATGGGAGCGAGGACGACCTTGGCATCCTGTGAATGCATGTAGTTGATCATGATGGCGGCATGGGCTTGTTCCTCAAGGAACTGCACCTTGTACCAATGGGCGATGCCTTTGAAGCCCTTGGCGTAGATGTCTTGCGACATGCTCAGATAGAGGTAAGCCGACCACATCTCAGCATTGATTTGGTCGTTGATGGCTTTTGCTAATTTCTTGCTAATCATTTTGTTTAGTTATTAGTTATTAGTTATTAGTTATTAGTTATTAGTTGTTCGGTTACCGTTTCATGTCATTGCGAGGAGGAACGACGAAGCAATCTAAGAAACAGGCTTGTGGTCTGGATTGCTTCGTGCCTCGCAATGACGCGAAGCGTGTCATATATTATCCGAAATAACGTTTATACAAACCTTCAAAGCCTTTGCCGTGGCGGGCTTCGTCTTTGGCCATCTCGTGGACGGTGTCGTGGATAGCGTCGAGGTTGCGCTCCTTGGCCACGCGGGCGATGCGCATCTTATCCTCGCAAGCGCCACATTCGGCAATCATGCGCTTGTAGAGGTTGGTCTTGGTGTCCCAAACCACATCGCCCAACAGCTCGGCGAACCTGGCGCAATGATCGGCTTCTTCAAAAGCATAGCGCCTGAAAGCCTCGGCGATTTCGGGATAGCCTTCGCGGTCGGCTTGGCGGCTCATGGCCAGATACATGCCGACTTCGGTGGCCTCGGCCATGAAGTGTGCGTTCAAGTCCTTGATCATGTCTTCGCCAGTGCCTTTGGCGATGCCAAGGACGTGCTCAGTGACGAAATTCATGGCAGCCGATTCGTCGACGACCTTCCATTCAACGATTTGTTTGCATTGAGGGCAGCGCTCGGGGGCTTCCTCTCCTTCGTGTACGTACCCGCAGATGGGGCAGATAAATTTTTTCTTCATAGTTATTCTTATTTAATGAGTTAGTTTCTGCGAAAAATGCAAATGCAAAGATATACATTTTCTTTTATATCTCCATTGTTGACGAAAAATAATCTTTGTGTAGACTTGCAAGGTTTTTTTTCCTACTTTTGCAATTTGTTTCGACGATAAACAACCCAACCTTATGTTGAATAGAAGATTTTTGAGAGTCAAGGCGTTGCAGGAGATTTACGCCTACCATCAATCCAACAGTTCCAATCTTGCTCAGTCCGAACGCCATCTGCTTGAAGAGGTGGAAGACCTGTACAAGTTGTTTGTGTATCAGCTCTCTTTTTGGGTCGAGGTGAAGAAATTTGCCGAGCGCCGTATCGAGGAGAACAAGCAGAAGCATTTCCCGACCGAGGAGGATCTGAACCCCAATTTGAAGTTTGTCAACAATCGGATTCTCAATGCTTTGGATGATAACAAGCACCTGATGAGCTTGGAGGAGAAGTATAAGATCAATTGGGCTGACTCAAGGGAAGATTTTATTCGCAAGTTGTACGGAAAGATGCTTGAGACACCTGAATACCAGGAATATATGGCTAACGGTAAGGATAGTTTCAGCGACGACAAGCGTTTTTTGGTCGCGATGATTGACACCTATATGCCGGAAAACGGTTTGTTGTACGATTACTATTCTGACCGTGACTTGTCGTTCAACAGCGACTATCAAGTGGCCATCTATCTGCTTTGGAAGTTCATCAGCGAGTTGCCGACCAATTTCGACGCATCGAGCAAACTGCCACCGATGTATAAGTCCGAAGATGAGGATAGGGAGTTCGTAATCAAGCTGTTTGAGAAAACCATACTTCATGCCAATGAGTATATGGAATTGGTGAAGGCCAATATTTCCAATTGGGATTACGACCGCTTAGCCTTGATGGACAAGATTCTCATTTTCATGGCTTTGACCGAGTTCTGTGAGTTCCATTCTATCCCGGTGAAGGTGACTATCAACGAGTATATTGAGATTTCTAAGTTATACAGCACGCCTGAAAGCCGTCGTTTCGTCAACGGAATGCTCGACAAATTGGCTTCGCAACTGAAAGAAGAAGGTAAATTGGTCAAGACAGGCTTGGGACTCATCGAGAATTAAAAACACTGTGGCACAATAATATATTAAGGTATCCGTTATCCTAAAAATGCAGAAATATGAAACGAATAGTTTATATATCAATAGCTATCCTTTTGGGTTTCAGTGCATTGAGTGTTGATGCCCAAGTGACTAACGGTACCTATCGTGCCTTGACCGATGCCAATTCAGCCCGCGTAGTGGCTTTGGGCGGACTGCCACTGCCTGTCCATGACGGCGACTTGCAAACGGCAGTTTTTAACCCTTCGGCCATCTCGCCCGAGATGCACAACCAAATGACGTTGTCGTATGTCGGCGATTTCAATTTGGGGACGAATTTCGCCACGGCGCAATATAGTCACACTTTTGATCGTTTGGGCAGTTTTGCGGCATCGGTGCAATACTACAATTATGGCAATATGCTGTATGCCTCCGAAAGCGGCTATACTGACGGCGGTACGTTCAACGTTTCCGACTATGCGGTGACCATCGGTTGGGGACGCGAGTTGACCGACAAATGGAGCATCGGTGCTAATTTGAAATATGCTGGTTTACAGTATGAAAATGGTCGTGCTGGTGCCTTGGGCGTGGATGTGGCGGGCACCTATTGGTCGTATTCCAATTGGGCCTTTACTTTGTCTGCCCGAAACATCGGCAGGCAACTGTTCTGCAAGGAGATGTATTTGGAGAACAAATGGCTGCCTTTCTCCTTGGATTTCATGGCTTCCAAGAAACTCGACCACTTGCCGTTGACTATCATCATGGGTTACAAGGACATTCAGCATTGGAACAAGCTTTATTATGACCCGCTCGATTTGGCCGGCTATTACGACCCCATCACAGGTGAGTATCAGGAACCTTCAAAGGCCGCCAAATTCTTCACCAATTTGGCTTGTCATTTGGTTGTGGGCGGTGAGTTGGCCTTGGGCAAGAACCTGTTTTTGAGGGCTTCGTATAACTACGAGACCTATCGCAATATGAGTGTGCCAGAGAAACGCTCGTTGGTGGGCTTTTCGGCTGGTTTTGGCGTGAGAATCAAGGCCTTCCAACTCGATTATGCCCGATCGAGAAACAACATCGTAGGCTCGCCTAATTTCCTGACGCTCAGGGTGGACTTAAGTAAACTATGAAAATGCTGAATGTGGAATGCGGAATGCAGAATAATCCCATTCATCATTCCGCATTTAACATTCATAATTAAGCAATGACATGTATCTCCACGAACTCAAACTGACGAACTTCAAGAATTGCGAATCGGCGGATTTGCTGTTGTCGGAGAATGTCAATTGTTTTGTGGGACTGAATGGGGCAGGGAAGACCAACATCCTTGATTCGATTTATTACCTTTCGTTTTGCAAGAGCTTTTTCGGCGCGACCGACAAGCAGAATATTCGGCATGAGCAGGATTTCTTTGCTATTCACGGCGTGTATTCGCACGATGGCAAGGACGACGAGTTGGTGTCGTGTGTGCAGAAACGCGACCAAAAGAAGTCGTTCCGCTTCAACAAGAAGGAATACGACCGCCTCAGCGACCACATCGGCAAGTTCCCTTTGGTGATGATTTCACCTTACGACCGCGATCTTATCAACGAGGGCAGCGATTTACGCCGCAAGTTCATTGATGGCGTGATTTCACAATTCGACCCTTTGTATCTCAACGCCTTGCTGAAATACAACCGTGCCTTGCTGCAACGCAACATGCAGTTGAAACAATTTGCAGAGCGTCGCACTTTCGACCGAGAACTATTGCGTCTTTGGGAAGACCAGTTGGCGCAACATGCCGACGACATTCATTCGAAACGGAAGCTGTTTTTAGAGGAGTTTTTGCCGATTTTCCAGCATTACTACGAGATTGTTTCGGGTGGTACGGAAAAGGTGAATGTCATCTATCAATCGCGCTTGGATGAGAAACCGCTCAACGAGTTGCTTGAGGAAAGTTTGATGCAAGACCGATATTCGGGCTACACCAACGTGGGCATCCATAAGGACGACCTGGAATTTGCCTTGGACGGCCATCTACTGAAGCGTTTCGGCTCGCAGGGACAGCAGAAGTCGTTTGTGGTCTCGATTCGCTTGGCACAGTTTGAGTTCAATTATCAGAAGATTGGCTACAAGCCCATTTTGTTGTTGGACGACATTTTCGACAAGCTCGACGACCAACGTGTGATGAAACTCGTTCGTTTGGTCGGTGACGAGCATTTTGGCCAGGTTTTTATCACTGATACCCAGCAGAATAGAGTGGAAAAGTTGTTTGAGAACACCAACATCGACCACAAGATTTTTGAAGTACAAAAAGGTTGTGTCAAAGAGATAGGAGGCGGTGATGGTTTACTTTGATGTGAAGCCCTTGGGCATGCTAATCAAGGAGTTCTACGAACAACATCGAGGCTCGGATTACTTGGATGAAGTCAAGCTTATCAACTCATGGCCCAAGGTGGTCGGGCCGTTCATTGCTTCGCATACTATTGATCTTTCCATCAAAAATCATGTGCTTTTCGTCCGTGTAGATAGTGATGCTTTGCGCAATGAGTTGAATTATTCCAAATCGTTGTTGATTAAGAATTTGAATGATTTGGCGGGGAAGGAGATATTGAGGGAGATTGTGTTGAATTGAACCTATCTTTTACAAATCAATTTAAAATCGCAATACCTGCATTTTTTGTCGTCTTCGGCTTGGGTGAAGGAAATCGTCGGGTCAAGCATTTCTGCAACCACGGCTTCAAGCATGGCTTCCATGTCGTTGATGAAAGTGCTGTCTTCCAAAAAGTTGTTGTTGGCATCAGTGTCGTCTTTTTTTGGAGAAGCCATGGAAAGTCCGAATTCGATGTCGTGGGCGTATTTCAGGCCGTGGATGGCTGCGGTAACTTGTTTTGGCGCAATTGTGGGATTCTCCTTGAGATACAGGTACTTATATAAAAGCAGTTGCAGTGCCTTTTCAGGGATTTGTTTCAGATAGTCGAGGTCACTTTCGCTATGATGGCGCACAGGAACTTTAAGGTCTGAACTGTCGACATGGCCAGTTTTATAGTCGATGACGCGGATGAGGCTGTTGCATTGGTCGATGCGGTCGGTACGGCCATAAAAAATGCAGTTGCCGAGAGAGGTTTCAAGTTTTGTTTTCAGTTCACCTTCGGTTTCAAGAATGGTCAAAGTGTTGTTCTCCAATTGCTTGGAAGTGTAGTTCAGGTAGTTTTTCAGTTGTTGCTCAATGGTGATGCGGTTCAGATAGTTGAAGCCCACATCAGGCAGGCCGTTGGGCAGGTTTTTCGAGATGGATTGGGCCAGTTTCTGCTCCCATTGCGGCATGATGGCTTTGTCAAACAATTCTTTGTCAATGATTTGTGTTGCTCCATCTTTCGGCAGGTAGTCGGCAAAAAGAAATTCTAATGTGTCGTGAATGATGGTGCCGATGACATTGATGCCAGTGTCTTCCTCAACGCTATTGTCTTCAATCTGAGCGATATACCTAAGATAATACTTCAGTGGACAATTAATATAGGTGGACAAAGCAGAAGGGGAGAGGCCTTTTTCTTCGATGAGGTAGTGGAGACAGTCTAAGGCATTGGTTTTCTGTGCGCTGAGTGCTTTTGTCTCCAAGGAGGCTTTGGCCGTGCTGCTAAATGACTCTTCCACAACCTTAATGTTGGCGTTTTTGGCCAGTTCATGTCTGATTTGCAGAATGAATCGGCTGGCCTCGCCGCCTGAGGTGTCGCCCAAGTTGTTGAAATATAGGAAAATATCTTTTCCGTTTTGCAGCAATCGATAAAAATGGTAAGCCACCACAGCCTGACTTTCAGCATAGCCTGGCAGACCACAAGCGCGGCGGATGAATTGAGGAATGAAACTGCCCTGCGACTTGTCGGGGGGTAAGATTCCTTCGTTGACACTGAGCAGATGCAAACGCTCAAAATCGAGGTTGCGGGTTTCGAGTAAGCCCATGATTTGCAAGCCCTCGGTGTTGCTGCTGCTTAGCCTTAATGTGGAACCCGACGCCAATACGCGATACAATGTTTCAATGTCCTGTAAGTCGCTGATGTATTTTGAGTTGCGTTCTGCAATAATCTGCAGTCGACTGATGTTTTTCCCGATTTCGCTCACTTGGTTGAGGAGGAAAACGGTTTCGTTTTGCTTGTCCTTCGCTTGTATCATGTTGGCGATGAAGGCCAAAACACGACTGACATTTTCCAAAATGGCATTGGGTGTTTTTTTCTCCTTTGAGGAAAGAATGATGCTTAGAAACGCCTGAATATTAGGTGTATACTGAAATCCTTCGATGTCTCTATCCTCAAAAATGAACTTGCCGTCGTTCACTGCTTTGTATTTCCAACGGCTGAAAGTTTCAAGCTCGCTTTTTGGGAAGATGATTTTCGTGATTTCGAGGTCCATGATGCGCAAGACAGGCCAAATGTACCAACCTTCAGCCATGCGCTCGGTGTCGTTTTCGGTGATTTTTCGGGAAATGCGGTTGCGCCGACACAAAGCAAAATATTCCTTAATCAATTGGTTGACAGGAGTCTTTGATAAAGGATAACCCATTGAGACATAGAATCCCGAATACGTTTCAGGGATGCCGTTTAAGATTGGAATCAACAAGTTTTCATCGGCGAGGATGACGGCTTGCTTTTCGTCATTTGTTTCTTGAAGCTTGGATTGCAAGGCTTTGGCTTGCAGTGCGTTGCCGCTGGCACTGATGATGTGAATGGTCTTTGGCTCAGTGGTCAGCGCATTGGAGATGCCGTTTTCCAACCATTTAGGGTGGTTATGTCTAAATTTGCGAGCGAAAAGCCCAGCTTCATTGTTTTCGTCGTCGACATAATAGGCATCGTAGTCAAACAAGATTTCAGCCTTGCCATTTCGTATGAGTGTGTTGATGATGCGTTCCTCCGTGGTGGTCAAGGCATTAAAACCAGCAAAGACAATGCTTCTTTCCCCGATTTTTTCCAATAATTTTGTCTCGGGCAATTCCGACAAATATCTGGTAATCATGCCGTAATATCCTTTGCCTTGTTCGGTCAACCTATTGCGGAGCCTGAGGTAATAATCGTAAAGCGAAGAGAAGAATTGCAGGTATTTCAATTCCTTTTCCTTGCTCTTTTCCTCGTCGAAGTTCCAGATTTCCAGCTTCTTGTTGTCCAAAACATAGTTGAAGACATGCTTCGCGTCAATGCCATACTGGTCAATTTCGTCAAAGTCCTTAGCCATCTGTGCAGCCTGACTGCCAAACACGCTGAGGTCGCTATTCTGTTCTTTGTGCAGTTGTGCGTCGATGTCAATGAGTTCAAAAAGCAAGTCGAGGCTGTCGGCGAGGGCGATGCCGCTCCAGTGGGTGATGGCTTCCTCGATGGAAAGCATTTGCGGCATCCAGAGGGTCTGTTTGCAACTGTCTTTGAAGGCGTTACGAAGATAAAAGGCCGCACGTTTGTTCGGAAAGACTACGGTCAGTTCCTGTTGGGTAAGGTCATAGCGGCTTTGGATATGCTTTGCCAGCTTGGATATGAAAGTGTCTTGGCTCATTTTACGAGGTTGTTTAGGTAGTTTTCTGCGGCTTGCAGTTGTTCGGGCTTGCCCAAATCGAACCAATAATCGGGTTGGATGGGCTTGGAAATAATTCGGTTGTTTTTGGCCAGATTGAGGTAAAGGTCAATGACGCTTAAACGTTTCTCCTCGAACTCGGCAAACAAATCACTTCGGAAAAAGTGAAGTCCACCGAAAGCCATTTCTTTATAATAAAGCGAAGGTCCCTGAGCCCGTCGAAGGGCCGATTTTGATTCATCCACCCATTTAAATTGTTGTTCCACCTTGTTTGTCCATCCAACAAGTTGGTTGTCAGTATTAAACAAAAGCTTTCTATTAGTCTCCCTGTCTTGCGTCAACAGCCAAGCATCGTCGCCCGAAACAAGGAATTGTTGACTTAACTCATAAAAGTTCACGTCACTGATAATGTCTACATTATGGACTAGAACAGCTTTTGAATCTTTGAAAAGGGGCGTGGCCTTGATGATGCCACCGCCTGTATCCATCAGCAGGTCGCACTCATCGGAGATTTGGATTTCTGCATCGAAGCGGTGATGCTCCACAAAATCAATGATTTGTTCTCCGAAATGATGGACATTAATGACGATATGGTGGAAACCGTTGGCAATCAAGTCCTCGATGCAATGTTGCAACAAAGGTTTGCCGTTAAGTTCGACCAAAGCCTTGGGGCGGTCTTTGGTCAGGGCTTGAAGTCTTGTGCCGAGACCAGCAGCCAAAATCATCGCTGTAGTGTCGTAAGTCATGCGTTGTGTTCCTCCTTGATTTTGCGTTCGATGTGGTTCAGTACCAAGTGGATGTCGGGATAAGTCGCCTTCAACCATTCGTAGATGGTTTGGGCGAAGAAGACGGAACGATGCTGCCCACCTGTGCAGCCGAAGGATACCATCAGGTTGCTGAAATGACGCTCTTTATAGTTCTCCACACTCTGACCGACAATGCTTTTCACGTGGTCGAGGAAGACATGGACGGGCGGCTTGGCCATCAGATAATCAATAACTTCCCAATCACGTCCAGTCTTGGTCTTGAACTCAGGCTCGCGGCCTGGGTTGGGCAGGGCGCGGCAGTCGAAGACGAAGCCGCCGCCGTTGCCGCTGAAGTCGGAAGGATAGCCTTTCCTGAACGAAAAACTGTTCACGGTGACGGTCAACATGCCTGTCGGTGGCTGTAAGATGGCTTGGTAACGTTGCTCTATCTTGTTGAATTGTTGGAGGATATGCTGTAATTCTGGATAATCCTTTAAAGGCTGTGCTTGTGCCAAAGCTTGGATTTCTTTCAGCGCGTATGGAATGCTCTCAATGAAATGCGACTTTTTCTGAATCAAGCCCCTGAAGCCGTAAGCACCAAGGACTTGCAGCAGGCGCAAGTATACAAAATAAGGCTGATAAGTATCAAATTTGACTTCTTCGGGGTCGACGAATTGCTTCAACTCCTCTTTGTAGTATTGGATGAGTTCATCGCGGACGAATTGTGGAATCTGTGCCTTCACTTGGTAAAGCAAGGAAACCACATCGTAGTTGAGCGGGCCTTTTCGTCCGCCTTGGAAGTCGATGAAATACAGCTCGTTGTCCTTGACCATAATGTTGCGCGACTGGAAGTCGCGGTACATGAAGAAGTTGCAAGGCGCATGGCTAACAAAGTCGGCGAAGGCCTCGAAGTCCTTGCCCAGACGCGTCTCGTTGAAGTCGATTTCCTCATGTGGCTTGACGAAGTAGTATTTGAAGTAGTTCAAATCGTCTATGATGGCCTGTCGGTCGAAACGCTCGGTGGGGTAAGCCTTGCTGTAGTCCAGCCCTTTGTGACCTAACACTTGCAACTTGACCAAGTTTGTCAGGGCCTGTTTGTAAAGTTGTATGACATTCTCGCCGAATGAAGTTAAGGTTCCTGAGCCTGTCGAAGGGCCGCCAGCAATCAGTGCTTTTTGTACATGCGCAAACAGGTTATCGTCCCCAAAGTCGCTTTGTAAGTAGCAGGTCTTATCTTCGTTGACTGCGAAGACCTCGGGCACATTGAGTCCCAAGTCGTGGAAATGCTTGCTAAAGGTCAAAAAAGCCTCGTTTTCTTCTGTGTTCTCGCTAAATGTGCCAATCAGCGTGCACTTGTCGGTGAAGATTCGGTAATACTTCCTCGCCGAGCCTGAGGCTGCAATGGGCAAAATCTCGTTGGGTGTTTCACCTATGGAACGGGTGAGTTCGGCTAAAATATTCTGTATCTCAGTAGGTTGCATCGTTATAATGACTGATTGTTTTTGAGAATTGATATTAGATTTTGTTGAGCAGTTCTTCGACAGTGATGTCTTTCATTAGGGAGAATCCAAACCATTTCTTGCCTAAATCCTTAAGTGACGCTCCGATATGATAAACTTCTTCATCGATGAGAAGGAAGCGGTCGTGGGCTTTGTTGAATCGTTCTATTTGAATGGCTGGGTATTGCGCGTTGTGACGATCAATGTCCAATTGGAATTGCTGGCTGATATGTTGGGTATAAATGGTGGCTTTTACGGTACTTTTTCGTTTGTCAAGCAAGGCCAATACCGTATCGTCCACATAATTGTCGATGAGAATGATGGACTTTTTGGCTTTCCTGATCAAGTCTGATGCAAAATGGTATGCGTCGAATACTTGTCCATCGAAAAAAATGCCTTGTTTAGGTTGAATGTTCTCGTCCAGTCGCTTGAATACTTCATCTATTCGTTTGTCCGTCTCTATTTGGTGGTATTCGATATTTGAAAGGCGTTGGAAGATTTGAGCGTTTGTGTATAGGAAATGCCGCATGGCCACAAACGCATCCATGATTTTGATGCTAACTTCGACGGCCGTTTCGCTATGTAAAACAGTAGATAGCATCGCAATACCCTGTTCGGTGAATGCGAAGGGTGCTGTTGAGGAATGTTTCAACATCTTGAACCGGTCGCAATTTGCGACCAGTTCTTTGGTTTCTTCTTTGGAAAGTTGGAAACGGAAGCGGTCGGGAAACCGTTCAATGTTTCTTTTAACTTGTTCATTAAGTCGTTTTGTTTCAACTTGGTAAAGCAATGCTAAATCTCGGTCTACTATGACCTGTGTCCCTCTGATGTTTAAGATGAGATGCTCAATATCGGTTTGGGAAACATAGGCTTGACTGGTGTTTTCTGACAACTGGTCGCAATTTGCGACTAGTTCCAATGACTGGTCACGATTTATGACCGGTTCATCGCCAGGTTTCGTTTTGATTTGCTTAGCCATTGTTCAAAAGTTGATCTTCAATATCGTGGCAAATGTAGCAAAAAACTCTCAATAAATGAAATTAGAGACAAAACTAATTCTTTTTCCTTTTTTCGCCCCAGATCATAACTGCTACCTTATCTATTAATAATCCATTTCGCTTTGGTTCAAATCTTGATTTCTTGGCTTTTTGATATAAATCCAATATTCATTGTTTTACTATTTTTTTGTTTATATTTTGAAAATCAATGAATTGTAAATTTTCTGCACTTAGAACCATAAAAAAGATTCAAAAGATGGGAAATGCAAATGGGTTGTCTTGAAAGATTTTGTATTTTTGCCCTCAAGTACCGCTGAAAGGTCGTTTTAGGCTTATGTCTTGGCGGCTTCCCTGCTTGCAGGGGCGGCGGCACGATTTTATTGGAAATAACATAGCGTTAGTGCTATATTCGGAATGTCCTAGAATCTCGCAACTTCAACAGACATTTGTAAAACGAATAAGTACCAGCGTCTACGCTATAGCGTAGACTGGACTTATCTTTACAAATGGGTTATGCGAGAACCTTAGGACATTGATAAGCGCCAATCTGCGCTTTTTCATGCCCTGAGGTTCTTTGTGTGAGCCCATTTCCCTCCGAGATAGTCCTTGCGCTGCAAAACTATAGTGCAGTTATGACAGACATACCTGTTTCTTCCCATTTCTTCACCAACAGGGATGGGAACACGTTGATGAAGGAATTTGAGGGGATGCTCGAGAACAACCCACAAATCAAGAATCTTGATGCCGTGGTAGGTTTTCTCCGTGCATCAGGCTATTTCACTCTGCGCCCATTCCTTGACAACATCAATAAAGTGCGCATATTGATTGGCATTGATGTGGACAAATACATCGCCCATGCCCACCAAAGAGGTGAGCTGTTTTTTGGTGCCGAGGAACAAGTAAAGGAAGAGTGTTTACGACTACTGAAACAAGACATCGAGCAGTCGAACTACACCAAACAGGTGGAGGATGGCATGCTTCAGATGGTGCAAGACATGATCGACGGCAAGCTGGAGCTTCGCGCCCATCCATCGAAAAAGATACATGCCAAGTTCTATATCCTTTATCCCGACAACTTCAACCAACACACTTTCGGAGCGGCCATCACTGGCAGCAGCAACTTGAGCGGCAATGGCTTGGGCATAGGTGACGACAAGCAATATGAGTTCAATGTCAAGCTCACCCAATACGACGATGTGGAATTTGCCAAGCAAGAGTTTGAACTGCTTTGGCAAGAGGCCGAAGGTGTGCCCATCGATGCCACAGACTATCAGGCTACCCTTGACAAGACCTATCTGAAAGGCGATGTCACGCCTTACGAGCTTTACATCAAAATGTTGATGGAATACTTCTCAGACCGTGTGCTGGCCATTGACCAAGACGACCCCTTTGACATGCCCGAAGGCTATGAAAAGTTTGAGTATCAGATGGACGCTGTGGTTGAGGGCTACCAGAAATTGATTCGCTATGATGGCTTCTTCCTCGCCGATGTCGTGGGTCTCGGCAAAACGGTCGTCGCCACGATGATTGCAAAGAAGTTCCTCATCGAGAACGGCCGCGACAATACCAAAATCCTTGTGGTCTATCCGCCAGCGGTGGAACAAAACTGGAAGACCACCTTCAAGGATTTCGGCATCGACAAATATACCCAGTTTGTCAGTAACGGCAGCCTCTCAAAGATTCTTGATGATGACAACTATAACTATTGGAACGCCGACGAATACGACTTGGTGCTGGTTGACGAAGCCCATAAGTTCCGCAACCACACTACAGGCGCTTTCCAACAGCTACAGGAAATCTGCAAGATGCCTCGTGTGGAAACGGGCAACATTCCCGGCTACAAGAAAAAGGTGATGCTGATTTCGGCTACGCCGATGAACAACACGCCCGCCGATTTGTATTATCAAATCCTGATGTTCCAAGACCCGCGTCACTGCACTATTGATGGTGTTCCCAACCTTACAGCGTTCTTTTCGCCTCTTGTTGTGGAATTCCGAAAAATGCGCCAGCAAGAGAACTTCGACCTGAAACAATTCAAGAAACTGGCTGAGCGGGTGCGTGACAGGGTGATTAAGCCTTTGACCGTGAGGCGCACCAGAACGGACATCGAAAGCATTTCCCGCTACAACAAAGACATTCACGGCTTCCCCAAGGTGGCTAAACCCATCAAAAAGGAATACGAACTGAACGACCATTTGGCCAACCTTTTTGAGGAGGCCATGCAAACCTTGGACAAGAAGCTGACTTACGCCCGCTATCAAGCCATCGCCTACCTGAAACCAGAGGTTTCCAACGGCCTCTACGACAATGCGGAGCTTATCAGCCGCAGCTTGGCAGGCATCCGAAAGAACGGCTTGGTGAAGCGATTGGAGAGCAGCTTTTACGCCTTCAAGATTTCCGTGGAGAATTTCCGCCAGGCCAACGAGAACATGATTAACATGTGGGAGAACGACCGTATTTTCATCGCTCCCGACATGGACATCAACAAGCTCTACGAGTTGGGCTACACGGACGATGAAATCGAGGAGAAGCTGAACGAGAAAGCAGAGGACAATCCCAAGAACGCCGTGTTCACAAGGAATGACTTCAAGCCGGATTATATTGACATGCTTCGCAAGGATCAGGAACTGTTGGATGAGATGTGGCTGGAATGGGAGTGCATCGACGATGATGACGACTCCAAATTTGCCAAGTTCGAAGACCTTTTGAAACACGAGCTTTTCAAGAAAGACCGCAACCCCGAAGGGAAAGTGGTGGTCTTCTCCGAAGCAGTGGACACTATCGAATATCTGTCACGACGCATCAATCGCAAGGATGTGCTGGTAATCTCTGCCAAAAACCGCAGCCAGCTTTTCAAGACCATCCGCGAGAACTTCGATGCCAACTGGAAACTGAAAAAGGACGATTACAACATCATCCTAACCTCCGATGTATTAGCAGAAGGCATCAATCTGCACCGCTCAAACATCATCATCAACTATGATACACCATGGAATGCGACCCGACTGATGCAGCGCATTGGCCGTGTAAACCGTATCGGTTCCAAGTCCGACACCATATACAACTATGTTTTCTATCCTTCCCGCCAAGGCAACAAGGAAATCAAACTGAACCAAATCGCTTTGAGTAAGATTCAAACCTTCCACACCACCTTTGGGGAGGACAACCAAATCTATTCCACCGAGGAAATCATCGACCGTGACCTTGACAAGCTTTTCTCGGAAGGTCTGAAACGCGAACAGGAAGACCACAACTTGGAATTGCCCTTCTACGAAGGGTTGCGTAACTTGTTCCAGCAGAACCGCAAGGAGTACAAACGCATCGAACGTCTGTCGCTGCGCAGCCGTACAGGTCGCACACCGCGTGAGGTGGAAGGTGTGACGCTCTCGGGCGATACATTGGTATTCCTAAAGACCAACTTCCGTAAGGTCTTTTATTTGGTGAACAATGAGCAGTCGCGCGAGCTGTCGGTCTTGGATGCATTGAACTACTTTAAGGCCAATCCTGAAGAAAAACCTGTCCCTCGGATTGAGCGACACCACGAACATGTTGAGAAAGCACTTCAAGCCTTCATGGCCACCAAAGAAGAAGAGCTGCACGAGGAAGAATCGAATCAAAGCCAGCGTAGCAACCTTGGTGCTCAGGTGACAACCGCCGTAAGTTTGATTAACAGCATGTTGCCGCACATCGAAGATGGCGACATCCGTCTGAAACTGGTGCAACTGAAAGAGTTGGCGGAACGAGGTACTATCACCTACATCGCCAAGCGGCTACAACGCATCCAAAAAGACCTTCAAAGGCAAGGCGGCAGCAAGGCCAAAATGAATTTCGACGAGGCTCTGAAACAGGTGCTCGACATGGCCAACCACTACAACGCCTATTATCGTGACACCCAACAGGCCGAGGAAGAATCCGCCGCAACCATCATATTATCAGAAAGTTTCCAATAAAAAAGCATACCATGAACTACAAGGAAGTCATCGAATCAAGATACAATCGCCAAAACTGGCAGCTGCTGTTGCACGACATTTTTGGCAGCAAAATCAAGTTTTGGAACACGCCATCTGTCGTTACCACGAGCAGCCCATTTGCCAAGCAAGCCCTTTGGTTAGGCACTATCACGCTGAGCGATGAGCAGACCATAGCCGTTTATGAAGTGGAGCTTTCAGAAAGCGTTGATATTGAGCGCAATCGCCGTGGCATCCGTGATATGCTGCTTACCGCTTGGCGCAACAATGGCAACGCCGGAGCCTTCATGTTCTGCTATCGCAAAAACGAAAGTGTGCTTCGTTTCTCCTACGTCAGCGAGTCGTGGAAATTTGCCGACGATGGCAGTTACCAAAAGGAATCCACAGACACGAGGCGTTTCACTTATCTGTTGGGCGAAGGCCATCGCAGCCGCACCGCCATCCAACAATTTGAGAAACTGCGTGACAGCCAACTTTCACTGAAAGACCTGACCAAAGCCTTCTCCGTGGATGCCGTCAGCGACATGTTCTTTGATGGCTACAAGAAACAGTACGAAAACATCATCTTCTACATCACTGGCAAGCGGATGGTGAAAGTGGCCAACAAATGGGAAGAACGCCTTGAAGGCCAACCTTGCCAATACATCATGCGGCAGTTTTCTCATTTCCCCAACCCCGAGAAATCCATTCGCGACTATGTTAAGAAACTGATGGGCAGGCTCGTATTCCTTCAGTTCCTTCAAAAGAAAGGCTGGCTGGGTGTAGGTGTTCATGACGAATGGGGCAACGGCGACATGGAGTTCATTCAAAACCTCTTTGCCAGTTGCAACGACAAAGACCACTTCATCGACAAGGTTCTGGAACCGCTTTTCAACGACCTCAACACCGAAGAAGGGAAAAAGCTGCCTCAATACAGAACGCCTTATCTGAATGGCGGTCTTTTTGAACGTGAAGCCGCTGATGAAACGGATTTTCCGTTACCAGCCCAATACATGCAGTCGTTGCTTGACTTCTTTGCATCCTACAACTTCACCATCGACGAGAACGACCCCGATGATGCCGAGGTAGGCGTTGACCCCGAAATGCTGGGGCGCATCTTTGAGAACCTGTTGGAGGACAACAAAGACAAGGGCGCTTTCTACACACCCAAGGAAATTGTCAGCTACATGTGCCGCGAGAGCCTTATTGCCTATTTGCAGACAGGCATCCAGGATGAGGTAACGAAAGAAGCCATTCGACTGTTTGTGACCACGCATCAGATACAGGAACATTTGCCGGAGAACATTGACCAACTGCTGAAAGATGTGAAAATCTGCGACCCCGCCATTGGCTCGGGAGCCTTCCCCATGGGCTTGCTGAAAGAGCTTTTCCTCTGCCGCACTGCTTTGGAAGGCATTAGCCAGCACCAAGCAGCTGAAATCAAGAAGCACATCATTCAGCAGAATGTCTATGGCGTTGACATAGAGCGTGGTGCCGTTGACATCGCCCGCCTTCGTTTCTGGCTTTCCCTTATCGTTGATGAGGAAACTCCACAGGCTTTGCCCAACCTCGATTTCAAGATTATGCAAGGCAATTCGCTTTTGGAACAGTATAAAAGTGTTGTCCTTTCGACAATGACAGAAAAGAAAGCTGACGATACCGGAATGCTCACAATTTTCGAGGATATGGTTGACATTCATCGTAGAGAACTTCGCGAAATGCTTGCCCAATACTATGACTGCACCGACCATAATGCAAAGCAAACCCTTCGTGCTCGTATTATCGACAACGTGAAGCAACAATTACAAGAACAACACATTAATATGGATTTTGGCGATCTCGACCTTTCAGGAAACAGCCAATTCTTCCTTTGGCATACATGGTTCCATGATGTTTTCTCTAAAGGTGGGTTTGATATTGTTATTGGGAATCCGCCATATGTTTTTGCAAGAAATAGTGAAGAAAAGGGAATGAGCCAAGAGGATAAGGAGTTGTATTACAAAAAGTTTATCTTGGCAAAATATCAAATCAATCTTTATCATTTGTTTGTAGAACAAGGTGTAAATCTGTTGAATGAGAAAGGAACTTTTGCATATATCATTCCCAATAATTGGATGACAATCAATACAAATAGAGATTTCAGAAAATACATACTCAGCAAATCGAACATCATTATCACAAACTTTAATAAAAAAGTCTTTGAAACTGCTGAAGTGGATAGTAGTATCCTGATTTTTAAAAACTCATCTGGTAATTCATTTGTTATGCTTAATGAAACTCTCAGAGTTGATGAGATTGAAACCATATCAAAAACATCTAAGGAAAGACTTCTGTCTAATAAAGATTACATTATCAATATTGATTTGTATAAAAGTAACGAGTTTATTCATGTTTTAAATAAAATCGAAGAAACTTCATGTACTCTTTCCAGTTTGTCAGAAGTAAAGGCTGGTCTGAAGGCATATGAAGTTGGGAAAGGCAACCCCGCCCAGACAGCAGAAATGAAAAAAGGACGGGTTTATCATTCTCTAAGACAGTTGGATGATTCGTATTATCCTTATATTGATGGGAATGATGTTAAACGGTATGTGTTGACTTGGGAACGAAAAGAATATTTAAAATATGGAGATAACCTTGCTGCTCCAAGGAAAAACTGGGCATTGTATTCCTCTCCTAGAATTCTTGTTAGACAAATTCCATCAAAGCCGCCATACTGTATCAATGCTTGCTTTATTGACAAGATAGTATTGAACGATATGAATTCAATGAACATTATTGATATTAAATGTAATCCGTATTACTTGTTGGCAATTATAAACTCTCGTCCCATATCATTCTGGTTCGCACATAAGTTTGGTAAATTGCAAAGAGGTCTTTTCCCGCAATTTAAAATCAATGAACTTGCTTCATTCCCAATACCTTCTTGTAGCAAAGAGCAAGAAAAGCAGTTGGCAGAACTCGCAAACAAGATTATGGTTGCAAAGGAAGCAGATTTCAACGCCGATACCATAGCATTGGAAACCGAGATCGATCGTCTTGTTTATCAACTTTATGGCTTGACGGAGGATGAAATCGCAGTGATTGAAGGCACTTAATGCGTCCTAGTTTTATGTGTTGAGAAATAATCACTCAATTTTTTAGATAAAACTTGTATCTTTGCATTTTAAGAATGTTAAAGTATGGATATATTAAAACAATTGATTGATGAAGGTCATAAATATGGCATGAATGCCAAACTTGATTTTTTTGATCATGAGGCATGGGTAAACGAATCACTACAAAAAGATTTTCTCGTATGGGGAAGAAAAGTGTTACATTATCTTGAGAAAAATCATCCTAATAGTAGTGATACTAAAGAAGTTGGAGATAGATTAATCAAAGACTGCCAAGAATGTCATATTGAGACATATAAGCTGATAATAAGCATTCTTGAGTCTTTAGATGATGTTGACTCTTCAGTAGAAGAAAATAACGATGATGATAATATACTCAACAGTATTTTAAATAGATTTGGCTTATTTATTAGGCAATTAAATAGAAGATATGATAATCGGAAGGGGATAGAAATTATTGACGAATATGATGTTCAGGATGTGTTGCATGCGCTATTGGTTACATATTTTGATGATGTAAGAGCAGAAGACCCAGTTCCAATAAACGCTGGTGGAAGTAGTAGGTTAGATTTTATCATTATTGATACCAACACTGCTATTGAAGTAAAAATGACCAGAAAGGGTTTAGGGGATAAAGTATTAGGGGAGCAATTACTTGTGGATATTGGCAGATATTCAAAACGAACAGATATCAAACAGTTAGTATTCTTTGTTTATGACCCCAATCGTTTCATACAAAATCCAAATGGTTTGAAAAGAGATATTGAAGATAAGTCAAACGATAATTTCGTTATTAATGTTGTAATTTCTAATTAGCATTGCTGAATACATGAGTATAATAGCCCTGTTAACTGCTTTAATTTCGTGTACTTTTCATTTTGTTGACTTCAATCAATTCTCCATTATCCCCTCCAATCGTTTCATGAATGTTTGAACGGTAATCGTATTCAAAATGGTTGCCAAACAGCCCAAATTGGTAGGTGGATAATAAACATCTGATGGCATCAAAGACATGTCCAGCATTTCGGCTTCGGAAAACAGGGCTTCGATTTCTCCTTTTTTCCTTTCTTTGGTGCCGTCAGAGAAGTTGTCGTTCTTTTCAATGGCAGCTTTGTACAAGGCTTTGTCATAGTCATACAGCTGGTACAAGTCATCCTTCGTGAAAGGGATGGAGATGTTCAAGACAATGGCAGAATAGACAGAGTTTATGCATTTGGTTGCTCCTGGAAGGTTCTTTGCCATTGTGGTTTGATGTAGGGTTAGTTTGTTGTTGTCCATATTTTTTTGGTTTTTGGTTCTGCAAAAATACAAAAAAAACCGTGGCAAAATATATAATAATTGAAATATTTTGTATTTTTGCCACGATAATAAACCTAAAAATGGGCTAAAAATGAACACAATCACAGGCAGGAACCTAAAGGCTTTGCGTGAGGCCAACGGCTATACGCAGGAGAAAATGGCTGAATATCTTGGCGTTGGGCGTTCGGCATACGCTAACTATGAGGCGGGCGAGCGCGAAACGCCGTTGGAGGTGCTGCAAAAGGCAGCGGATTTGTTTGGCTGCGAATTGGCGCTTCTTTTTGAGGAAGACGAAACGGCAGTCCGCAATATGCTGGTCTGCGCCTTCCGCGCCGATGACTTGAGTGCAGACGATATGCGTGAAGTGGCCTCGTTCAAGAGCGTTGTGATGAATTATTTGAAGATGGAAAGGCTGTTGAGAAAATGAAAAAGCTGAACCTTGAAACGGCCGAAATCCTTGCCGGAAAGATGCGGAGCGAGTTGTTGCGTGTTTCTGCGACGGAACCGCTCAATATGAAGACAGCCCTCCGCCAGTTGAATGTGATGACACTCTATCGTCCGTTGTCGGACAAATTGTTTGGATTGTCGCTTCTGACCCCTGACAAAAAGCATCGTTTCATGCTGGTGAACAGTAATTCGAGGCGGGGACGGCAGCATTTCACCATCGCGCACGAATTGTATCATCTTTATTACGATGAGAATCCCCAACCCCATTTCTGCGACAACTCAATCTATACCGATGCTGCTGAGAGGTCGGCTAATCTGTTCGCTTCCGCTTTGCTGATGCCGAAGGAGGGCTTGCTGCAAAACATCCCATCTGATGAAATTGTTAGTAAGAGTGTCAGTATTGATACGTTGCTTCGGATGGAGCATCTTTACGGGGTTTCGCATCATACATTAGTGGTAAGATTGAAGGAATTACATATTATCAGTCCTTCGTCCGCTGACGAGCTATTGGCTGTTTCGATTACTCAGGAGGCAGCTTTGCGCGGGTATGATGCTAAACACTATTCAAAAGGAAACGAAGGCCTGGTCATCGGAGATTTCGGCTCCAAGGCTCGTAAGTTATTCGATGAGGAGCGGATTTCCGAAGGGCATTATCTTGAATTGCTCAACCTAATCGGCTATGGAGAAGGTCAAAATCATACTGGATGCTGATGTGTTGCTCCATTTCGCCAAGGCGGGACGCTTGAACAAGTTGCCGGATATATTGCCGGAATATGAGCATGTTGTCTTGAGTGCGGTTTATGATGAGATTGGATCCATTCAAAACCAGTTGGATAATCAAATCTTGTTTCTGAAGAACATTTCAAAGGAGACGTTCAATCCGACGGGGGAAATGTTTGTCCTGTTTTCCGCAATGGGACACCCGATTTTTAGCTTTTGTGGCGGTATGTGACGATGTCATACAGTTCTTGCTGTTCCTCATCCATGCGCAGAAGTGTGGTTTTGACATGTCCAGACTGGGGAAGC
>JAEEGG010003674.1_pt1 | contig 38081 bp, 35 predicted proteins | sample 9134161 | NCBI WGS metagenome assembly JAEEGG01 (sample SAMN16246543, study PRJNA631951) | gut metagenome | biome: gut microbiome; feature: rumen; material: CR-attached | host: Bos | place: Iran: Karaj | collected 2018-10
GAAGGTCCGCATCAATAAGCAAAACGCTCTTGCCCTGTTTTGCAAAAAGGTAAGCCAAGTTCAAAGCAACAAACGATTTACCCGCCTCGGGGGCAATACCTGTAACCATGAGCACACGCCCGCCCTCATCAATGCACGAAAATTCCAACGCCGTCCGCAAAGACCGCATTTTTTCGACAGCAATATCTTCGGGATCAGCCTTTGCCAAAACAAAACGCTTGTCATTATAATTGGGAAGCTTGTGACTAATATGGGTCTTCGGGATTTTCGCATAGACGCTCACGCCTGTTTCACGCTCAATCTGCGAAGAAGAACCTACGCCACGGTTGCGGATGCGGTGCAACAAGAGAACCAGAATCCACGCAAAACCAAATCCAGCACCAAAGCCTATAAGCACAATTTTTTTGCGATTGGGCTTAATCGGTTTTTCATGAATATACGCCGGGTCCACAATGCGCACGTTACCAATTTCGCTTGCACGCACCACGCGGAGTTGCTGAATGTTGTTCAGAACGGACGTATAAAGCTGGTTGTTGATTTCAACATCTTGCTGGAGTTTCAAAACATCTTGCTGCGTAGTCGGAAGCTTTTTCGTTTTGCCTTCTTCCTTGCCGATTTCTTTTTGCAGGCGTTCTTGCTGCTGTAAAATGGCCTGCATGGCCGGGTGATCAGACTTGAACAAGCGACTCTTTTCTTGATACTGCTGTTGCAATGCCAAAAGTTGCGTCTTGAGCTCAACCTGCCTTTCTAGGGTCCCCCTAGCTTCGGCACCCAAATCAACCGTCCCTACCTTGTTGCGGTAGCTTGTCAAAAGTTGCTGAGCAGAATCAAGCTTAGCCTTGATTGTCGGCAATTGCTCTTCCAAGAATTCAAGGGACTTTTCGGCCTCGGCACTACGCATCTCGACATTTTGGCGAACATAAGTTTCGGCAATGGCGTTGAGCACATTTGCCGTGCGGTCCGGATAACGGTCCACATACGAAATTTCAAGAATATTTGTATTCTTCCCTTTTTCTTCCGCATTCACAACCTTTTGCAATCCCTCAGCAACACTCAAGACAGAAGCCCGCCCCAAAATAAACCTTTGCCCCGGCAACGCGTAAATCGACTTGACACAAATGGCAACGGAATCTGAACCAATAGGCTTGCGATATGTTTCACCCACCTTGCCCACAACAACGCTAGCCCCTAGCGGATTGAACAACTCGTAGGAATCTTCCGATTTCACCTCGGCAATCCATTTGCCTTTTTCGGCCACCAAAGCCACAGGCGCTTCGAACAAATCCAAATCCATACGACCTTCGCGGCGCATAAGGCGGTCAAAAAGATCAACCGGCTCGGCACTATAATTCAAGTGCAACGACTCAACAACCGGCATCAACACACTAAGGCTCTTTATCAGATGAATCTCGGCCAAGGCCGGACTCTGCGTTTCAAACAAGTCCCCAATTTCCGCAATGGCCTTGCCACTCTTGGACTTTGTATCCAGCTGTAGCATTGCCGTACTTTGGAATACATCACGGCTATAACGCGCATAAGTTATCCCCAGCACTAATCCCACAAAGGATAACACAGCAAAAATCAGCCAATGACGACGAAATAAGCTGAGCAAACCGAGGATATCATCGGTCATGTCCGTGGGTTTTAGCATTCCCTGCGCAAAGGGCGACGGGGGTTGCTGGACAGTCATTTGTTTTTCTGGAGTATTTGTCATAAAGCATCCTTCATTTATAAACTTCTCGGCTAAAGTCCAATTTTTTCACGGGAAACATGGTATAAAAACACCACATTACCAATAACATAACGCTTCCACATGCGACGAGGCTCCTTAAGCAACCTATAGAGCCATTCCAACCCTAACCGTTGCCAAACTTCAGGAGCCCTTTTATAAGTCCCCGCAAAAAAATCAAAGACAGCACCGATTGTCCCCACATGACAATGGATATTCAACCGGTCCCAATTGGCATACGCCCATTTTTCTTGTTTTGGGGCAGTCATGCCAATCCACAGCAAATCGGGATTCGCTTCGTTAATCGCCTGAATCATATTCTGATCATCCTCGATGGTAAACCGAGGCTTGAAAGGCGGCGAATACGTCACCACCTCCAATTTCGAATAAAGCGAGGCCGTCTTTTTACGGATAAGTTCCAAAACCTTCTCGCTAGATCCAAGAAACATCACCTTGCCACCAAGGCGATTAAGACGATGCATTTCGAATGCGAACAAGTCCCACCCGGCAATACGTTCCTTCGGTTGCGTTTTGGCCTTGAGCCAACGGCACGCCCGGACAATACTGATACCATCAGGAATCAGCACATCGCCCTTAGTCAAAGCATCTTCGAACAAGCCATCCTTTCGTGCGTTGTTGTAAGAAAACGCGTTAATCGTATTAATCAACAGCTTGCCATCCGGAAGGTTTTCAAGCTCGGAACGGCTACAGAGAAGATTCAGGTTCTTTAAGGTTATCATACTCCACTCCGTAATAATTTACATATTCGCAACGATGTCATGCCCGGCTTGATTAAGCATCCCCTTTTGGGGAGCAAGAACCACATTTTTATACAGTTCCAACATTTGCAACGCCTTGTTTTCCCACGATAATTCTACAGCGTGCTTACGGCAATTAGCAGATAGCCAAGCAAGTTTTTCTCTATCATTGTACAGACTGGTTATTGCTTGTGCAAAATCATTTATTGACTGTTCAGGGGTTGTTAAAGGGATTTTTATTCCGATCGATTCATCAACAACAGCGGACATTCCACAAGCATCAAAACACAATACAGGCAAACAACAACTAATGGCTTCAAGAACAACCGTAGAAGTATCCTCACTGACAGACGTAAACAAGAATAAGTCGGCAGATTTCATCGCAGAAACAACATCTTCATGTGGACGATTTCCCATGAAGTTTATACAATCTTGGATTCCTAAATTAGCGGCAAGTTCCTTACTCGTCTGAACTTGTTTATCACTACCCATTCCGTAAACATCGAAACTGACATTTGTTCCATTGGAACGAACTTCAGCAATAGACCTTAATGCCAAATCAAGTCGTTTTCTAAAATCAAATTTCCCTACCCATATAATATTGAGTTTCGGACCGGCAAATCGATCCTGAATATTATTTTCAAAATCATTCGGGAAGCAGCCTGTTTCTGGAATTACGACTGATTCAAGATTGTGGAACTTTTTAATTGCGTTATAACTATCGGGGATAGAAGAAATCAAAAGAGACGCTTGATGCAATGCTAAGGATACACGTTTATCGTGAGCAATTTGCCAAACGTTAATCTTATTTTTAATGAAGTTGAAAAGTTGCATTTTCATTCCCGCACCATGAGCGTATTCTAACGGGAATTGTTTCAAGCCGCCAATTGGTCCCCATACAAAAGGAATTCCCGTTTTTTTTGAAACTTGCCACAAAAAACCAGGTTCGCGGAAACCGATCATATTCAGCTGATGCAAAATATCAATATTCTCTTTTTTACAAATATCTTCCGCAATTTCAGCCGTTTTCTTTTGCCATTTTCTGTAGTATCTATAAAAACGCCAATCTCCCTGATTCCAGCACATCTTACGAATTCTTTCACAATCCCTATCATTGTCACCAATTGGATTCCAATAGAAATGCAGATTCTTTGCAAACACCTCATTTTCGAGATTGGCAAGCCATTCTTCAATCTTTTCACGATATTCCCCTTCCGTGACAATATACATCTCGCAGTATTTTGCAAGACTCACAATCCAGTTCCAACCCATTCCAGGCTCGGAACCCATTCCGGGGCAACACGTATAGGAATTTATGAGAACTTTCAACATATATTAGAACTTCAATATATTTTCAATAAATTCATCAACAACGGGTAACATTGCAGCCGTAGGATTGATACCACCAGAACGAGACAAACAACCCGTTGTCACAACTAGCATATTGCTCCAGCGAGTGTAATAGTCATCAACATCCTTAAAACCAAACATTCCATAAGGATGGTAAATATCTTCACAAGTCTGAACATTTATTTTTTCTGCAAGAACCTCGTAATTTGTATTACATGCATCTAAATGAGAAATAGCATCCTTTTTTGCTTGATTAAAGACATTTTCTGCTTCTTTTCCAGCATCGTAATAAACATCTAACCCCTGAACACCAAATGCATCTTTTTCTTTTGATAAAGTCACGTAGCTATCTTTAGAAGGATTTTCGATATCAATATAAAGATACCATTCATTATTCATCACGTACATTTTACGCAAAGCCAAAACAGACCATGCGAATCCAAGACAATTCGGAATATCGCTTAGAGCCATCCATATATACTTGAACTCAAAATGATGTTTAAAGAGAATTTCCTTTAATGCCGTAAAGAATGGGAACTTAAGATTAAAGACAGGATGAACATAATAAGAACAGTTATCCACTTCTCCAATCATACGCTTAGTGATCAATGAAGTTCCGCGCATACGGAACACAAAGTCTTCGTTACCTATTTTTGTTGAGTCCTTGATTTTAAAGACCTTCATAGACAAATGGTCGCTAAAACTAACCTTGTCCGCTTTCACAAGATTCGAACTCAACAGAATGCGGACACTTTCAAAAGCTCCGGCAGTCAAAAAATAATAGTCAAAAGAAGATGTCTTTTCACGGCCATTTTCTAAATACACTACGCTATCGATTTTCTTACCATCAGTAGAATTCAAGCGAACAACACGAGAGTTCGTCAAAATTTTTACTTGTTTTCTTTTGTTAATCTTAAACCACCAAAAGAAATTACGATGAAATGCAGAAAGCCACACTCCTGTTTTAGTAAACAGTTTATCGCTCACATGCGTTTCTAGATACTTATTTTCGATTTTAAACCTTGCAAGCATTTCATCTTTGCGAGCTGTATCTATTCGTACAACATCCTGCATAAATGCATCAGGATTAGCATAGTCTTTTTCAGTATAAGTTAAAAGTTGCCCACCCCACTTGTCGCTAGCTCCGCCAAAGCCAAAGAAACGACCATCGGTCAATCCCTTATACATCGCCTTTTTGAGTTTTGAATAATACCCAATTTCAGATTCGCTTTTGACCCCTTTCTGACCAACATCGAAAAGAGTAATATCCGCATCAGGATATTTCCTTAGCAAAGAATCAATGACATAACTTCCATAAGTACCAGCCCCTAATACAGCAATTTTCATAACAGCCCCTATCTGAATTTAATGTTTAACTTTTCTTGTGTTTTTTGCGATTGAAAGTCACTTTCTATATACATTCCTTCAAACCGGCTATATAACGAAGGCTTCATAAGCCCCACCTTCATCATAAGATACGGAATACCGTTGAAAATAATCTTAGGCATAGTCAAAATAAACCCTTTTATATTTTCCTTGGCAAATCTATACTTAGTCATTCCATCTGTCGGGAAAAAATGATAAACAGGAAGATCATCCTCTTGTTGTATAATTTTCAGCAAGGCGAGATGAATATCTTCACGATGAACAATCGGCTGTTTACTTTTTTTATTGCCCTTAATTACATAAAAAGGCCCAACAAGATGTTTTATAAAAGGGCAAGGATTGTCCGCCAAGACATATCCAGGGCGAACAAGAATTACTTCAAAAGGCATATCGACTCGTTTTTTTTGTAAGAACCAATCTGTCGCAATTTTGATTTCACCATACCCTTTCATACGAGTATTTTCCAATGTATCGATTTGCGTGGATTCGTCAACAGTAAGCAAATGATAATTGTATTCCATTATACTGGAGAAATGAACAAGTTTTTTCACACCATGCATTTGACACATCTGCAAAAGATTCTGCAAATATTCAATATTATCTTGAACAGAAGCGTCTTTTAAAATGGCGAAATTCACAACAATATCGTATTGTGGGGCAAGACAATCATTTTTATCAATATCCGAATATTTTCCGCGAATGACATTTCCATTACGTTCCATTTGCGAACCACGAGAAAAACAATCAACATCATAACCTTCTTGAGCAAGAAGATTGGCAAAGCCTTTAGCAACAAAACTTGTCGCTCCACAGATTAGGATTTTAATCATCTCAAACATTCCTTCAATATATCACAAATTTTATTTTCAAATTTTTCAATAGTAAACTCGTTTTCAAGTTTCTTTCGTCCATAAATTCCCATTTTCACACCTTCCTTAGAATGTTCAATCATCCACGCCATAGATTTTGCAAGTTCTTTAGGATTTTGCGGTTCCACGCAGAATCCGTTTTTCCCGTTTTCTATAATATCAGGAATTCCTGCAATATTTGTCGTAATAATAGGTAAAGAATAACTCATCGCCTCCAGAAGAACCAAGCCAAAAGTTTCTCCATGATAAAAAGTCGGAAAAACAAAACAATCACATTGTTCAAAATATGGAGCTTTTTCGTTCCCATACTTTGGACCATGGGCAAAAACACAAGATTCTAGACCAAATGAATCTCGTTCTTTATTAAAATTACGTTCTTGAATATCAGCCCATTTCCCTACAAAAATACATTTAAAGATATGCCCAGAATCTTTAAGAATCTTACAAGCATTTAGTAATACATATACACCCTTTTCTCTCATCATATTAGACAAAAAGAAAAAAGTATATACTTTATTTTCAAAAAAAATCTTTTCATTATTCTGAGGCAGAGAAATTCCGTTAGGGCATGTAAAAATTTGATTTGGACTTAAATATTGTTCAAATTCAGGAATAAGCCGTTCTGACAAGAAAATGGTTTTTATTCCCTTAAAAAATTTAGCATACAACTTTTTATTATACCATTTTTCCTGAAAAGATTTCACTCCTCGGTTATGAAAATGCACAACAATTTTGCAGCCTTTCATTTTCAAAAAACTAATAACCAAGAAATCACGATAAAAGCCCCAATCCCATGAAGATGGTGTAACATAAACCAAATTAGGTTTCCATTCATCAACAATCTTCTTGATTTTGAAAATTGAAGAAAAGAGAAACTTTATTTTTTTTAAACTCAAATGTCCAACTTGACTTACATTAGTCGAAGCCGAAGGATTAAAATATCTACATTCAAACGATTCCGAAATTAACTTAGAATCATGAATATATTGCCCCATTTGCGCAGCTCCATGCATTGGAGGCGGCATGTGCATTATAAAAAGTACTTTTGGTTTATTTTTTTCCATAGCGTATTTACATGCATTTTAATTGAAAATTAAGTAACAAAAAAAATTTCATTCATCATTGGCCTTTTGTAAGGGTTCCTTTATCGCATTATATAATCTCTGAGCACAATGTGCTGTATCAAATTTTTTTTCAAATTCTATTGATTTTTTTCCAAACTCTTTCAAATCCACATGATGAAATTTATCAAGAGTTTCTATTAACGATTTTTGGTCAAATGTATCAAAAACAAAACCATTTACCCCATCTTTTATAAGATCCGTATGACATCCATTATATATACTTGTCGCCACAGGGAGACCGCAAGACATAGCCTCTGGTATAACCAAGCTCCAATTATCTTCTATAGTCGGCATTATATAAACATCTGCAACTGCATAATATTTATGTATTTGCAAATAATCAACGCGACCTTCAAAAAAAACAGACTGATAATTTACATATAACGAAACACATTCTTCATATAATTCACCATCCCCAACCACAACTAAGCTGTCATTAGGATATTTTTTAACATGTTTTTTCCAAGCACTTAAAAGATATTTAATTCCTTTACGTTCTATCAAACAACCTGTAAAAAGATAAACAATTCCCCCTTCGCCCCTCTTCAAACGTTTTTTCAAATCATTTAAGTCAGAACCATTCATCTGAGCAATGCTCTGACGAAGGCCTGCTCCATCAGCATTCATTCCACATATATGAATTTTTTCTCTCTTTATGCCAAGAGACAACAAATATTTTTTGGTTTCCGTTCCGTTTACCAAATATCCCGTTATAAACTTATCAGTTATCTTTCTATGCCATTTTAAAATACAACTTATATTTCGTTCCGTGTAGCAGGTTCGTTCATACCCCATATAAACAGGAACTCTGTGAAAAAACGCATAAAAAATTACCCAAGGAGTCCACTGAAAGAATCCCTCTGTAATTAAAATGGTTGGCCGAATCTTTCTAATTCTTGACAACAAACCAATCGTTAATGGAATATAATGTTTAGGATTACCACCAACAACATCAAATTTCATTAATGCTGTATTAAATACATGATCACCATCAAAGCCGAAAGCAATTCCACTCAATTCTTTTTCAATCCGATAAAGTGTTTTTTCAAAATAAGTTTGATATCGATTTTTTCCATATAACACGAAAAACTTTCCATGAAACATTTCGTTAAGTTTTTTATAAAACGGAATTCGATAATCTGAAAAAATAGGATTACAATACAACACCTTCATATTTTAGCTCCTTTTCTTTATAATACAGGGATTTCCATAAGCAATACAATTATCCGGAATGTCAGTTATTACTACAGTATTAGCCCCAATATTTACATTATTACCAATACGGATTCTACCGACAACAACAGCTCCTGAGCCTAAAGTAACTTTATTTCCTAAAACAGGTTTTGAACTATCTCCTAATTTTTTAGATCCAATCATAACATGAGGGTAACAAACAAAATCGTCACCAATACTCGAAGCGTTTAGATGACAGCAATCATTATGAACGAAATGAACATGTCTACCAAGAGTACAGCTGAATGGCAGTTTTAAACTTTTTTCCTCAGAAAGTATCCAAGAGTAAAAAATAGAAGTACGCCCCATTCGATGATAAAATAGATTTCTATTATGTTTTGCAAAAACTAACGTTCGAACCATATTTCCGTAATTTCCAAAATCACTCATTACAAGCTGTTTTTGAGATGATGTAGAAAGTAAATAAGCGACTTGCAAAGGAATAGTTCTCCACCAATTCAAAATAAATTGAATTAATCGCAATGAACTTTTAGCTTTATTTCCAACAAAAATATTTTCGTAATACATATATTTCACCAATTAACATGTGATATTTGTAAAATTCAAAAAATCTTTTTTATACTTTTCTTGTTTTTGCAAATATTTGGCTATATTCCTTCTAAAGTTTTCATAAGTATCAGGGTTCATAAAAGAACTTGGATTCAATTTCTCTATATCATCAAATAAAACACCAACCTGTTCATCCTCAATAAACTGCATAGCGAAAGTCCTATGTCCAATTACAGGAACTCCAGCAAACAAGACATCGAGAACAACTCCGCTACTTCTTTCCGCATAAACCCCTTTATAATTAAGCAAGCTATATCTCGCTTCTGACATATATTCTCGATAGTCTTCATCTTTTACAAAACCCAACTTTAAATCAATATTCGCTGCATTTTTGCAAACATTTTTGAGAGAATCAGCAATATTCTCATCACAAGGCTTTCCCGCAATAAGAATTTTATATTGAGTCCCCGCAAAACGTTTTGCCATTTCAACAACACCTTTATCGGGCCAAATAGAACCTATAAATATAAAATCATACCTTTTTTTATCATATGGAATTATATCTTCTGGAATTTTTTCGCCAGCAAAAATGTAATCTGGAACCAAACAATACGGCTTTCTATACGCCATTCCACTTTTTTCACTTGAAAGAACAAACCCTTTTATTTTTTTCTTGGCAAAAAAATAAACAATCTTTTTTAAGGCATTCGATATAGGATCCGTATCGTACGCAATTATATATATATTGTTCTTTTTGCATGCAAACAAGACTATTCCAAGAAATGCTGTGAATAATGCAGATTGCTGCACAACAACAACATCTTCTTCATTCGTGTTCTGAAATAGATATTTACAGTTTTTCAAAACATTAAAGACATTCTTTATTTTCCCATAGCATGATTTGTTTTCATAAGGGAGAAGAAATAAGTTTTCTCTTTTTATCTTACGCTCATAAATAGAACCACCAGCAATCATAACCTTTACAGAATTACTATAAAGGTCTAAATAATTTTGCGCCAATGAAAGATAATGACCACCACCATTATTGACGCTTTTTACATCTGCAAGAATAAGCCTTTTCATATCTTCCTTATAAATTTTGCAGGATTTCCACCCCAAATTTCATATTATTTCTTATCAAACCAGAAATTTCCACATAAAGTAATATTTTTCATACAGAATCATAATCGTTCAATAACAAAAAAATTTCTTCATCACTCATATTTAGGATTCGATTTGACAAGCAGCATCCCAATAATATAAAGAACATTATATGATAATATCGACATCCTATTAAATCAGCTATGAATCCGCAAAGGAACCACCCAGTTACAGAAACTGCAATACATTGCACAAAATGGTTCCGTGATTTCCATAGACCTTTATAAACAGCATATGCAAGCAATAAGAAATAAAAAAACACATAAACGATGCCTCCTCGCATTAAAAGATTTAGTAAAAGAACTTCAGAAGTCAGGCGACCATACTGTCCATTATAATCTTCGTCAAAATAATAAGAATAATAGTGAGCGTAAGCACCTTTGCCCCATATCCAACTTTTTGTTTTTGTTAAATCCAACGCCATTTCATGATACAAAAAAGTTCTAGTATCAGTAGAATAATCTTCTTTTCCTGTTTTTGTCTGAGCATATGTTTGAAATTCTTGAAAAATAGATCGTTCATTGATATTTTTTACAAATAACAAAGGAAGAAACAAAAAAAACGGCAATATTAAGCAAATAACACAAAAAAGCCTTGTAAAAAGAACTCTTTTTACTTTAAAAACAAGTACATACGCTATTAAGGCAAAACCACCCCAAATAACAAAGACTCTTGCAGTATTATCCCACATAGTAGCCCCAACAATAGCATGCACTATGGCGATTCCAACAAGAATTTTGTAATCTCGTTTCAAAAAAGGAATAAAAGCGGAAAGATTCAAAAGAAGATAGGCTAAAGGACATCTAAAAAACAAAACAAAAAAAGCCCCAAACAGCATATATATACGGTTAATACTCTTAAGACAAACAATGCTCAAAGGAACAGCCGCTAAATACGTAAATAAAGGAGGGTAAAAATGCAACGCACAATATTCATTACCAAATAAAGTCATCCATTTATTGCCGAAAACATACATATCAGGATCGAAATTAAATACGGAACGCAATACAGCTACAAAACCTAATACAAGAAGTATACGTAATATAACATTCGAAACAACATCAAAATCATTATTCTTAATAAGTGTATAGGGGAAAAATATCACTGACAAAAACATTATTATAGAATAAAATGCTTTAGCTGCACCTGGAGCAGAACTAGAGCCAGGCCAAATATTGAGAACAGTCGTAGCAATAGCGATCAAAAAAATTGACCTACTTAATTTTTGATAAATATCCATATTACAATATTCCTCGCATTACAAATCAGCTGCCTTTTGACATTTATTTCGCCTTTCTATCACATTTTCTTCGCAAATTCTAGAACTTTACCTCGTTCATTCTTTCCAAACAACACATAAAAACCGACTAACGGAACAAAGAGCAAATCAATCCCCATAGAGCAAACGAACTTAAACAAGCCACTTTCTGCCAGAGACACGCCGCCCTTCATAACAGCAGCACATACAGTGACCATAAAAATCGAGGGTATCAAGACGCCCTTAGCAAATTGCCACAAGGAGTATTTAAACCGTTGTTTGGCATAATACAGATTCACACAGCACTGCAATACGCCTATACCCATATTTACAAATATGGGCATGTAGAATGACATTCCTAATTTAAACAAGACAAAGATTACAGCAATTGAAGCAACGAACAAACTAGACATCCATATCTGTTGCTTAGCAATTTTTCCAGAAGCGTGGACTCCTTGATAATGGAAGTATGTAAAGGAACTGATATTTATGCTTATTAACGTCAGCGAAACCAATTCCGCAGCGTATTGCGGAGGATTTTTCAACCACAATTCCAGTATCCATTGTGCAGAAAAAACGATAGGAAGCGTAATCATCAATAGCATCAGAAATGTTATCTTTGTCCCAAAATTGACAAGTCGATGCATGCTCTTCAGGTCTCCGGCTCCATAGGATGCCATAATCTGAGGCACCATGGATGATTTGAATCCTAATACAAAAGCATTGACCGCATGTTGGACCTGAACGGCAACGGCATACGCGGCATTTATTGTCAGACCAAAGAACAGATTTATCAGCATGACCACGCCCTGCGTGTTCAAAAGTTGAGCAAGCACAGTAAGCAACAAAAACGAAATAAATCCAAGCATTTCTTTGATAAGAGGTTTGTCATATATCGGCCTAGAATGAGCCTCTGCAAAACGCCTTGCCATAACAACAAATGCAAGTATTCCTGCTGCAGAGACCGCAAGGTTCAACAAAGATAGGGCGATCAGCTTATCAAACGGCAACACAATCAAGAGATACAATGCCCCTAGCCGCAAGAATGCCTGAACAATTTCAACCATAGCCGTCTGCGAGAACATTTCACGAGCCCTCAACAAAGCCGAATACGGCACGGAAACGATACCCAAGCACATCGTTAAGGCACTTGCTTGGAAAACGATGTTAGCGGCAAACAATCTCTCTGGTGGAATGTTCATCTTTTCCAAGAAAAAAAATGCAAAAATTTCAATTAACAGCAATGTGACTAGGGCAACTGCTAAATGCAAAAACATGCCCACGCCAAAAATTTTTCTCAGCCGTTCATTATTTTCTCGACCAATTTCGTAACTATAAAACCTTTGTACTGCAGTTCCCATAGATCCGTTTATAAACGAAAACATGGTCACGATGCTGCCAACAAGATTGTTCAGTCCGTAATCTTGCACCCCCAACTGCTCCAAAGTGACTCGAACAGTAAAAAAGGAGATAAACATCGTAATAGCCAAACGCACATACTGCGTAATGGTATTCTTCGCGATTCTCTTGCTGTTTATCTGAAATGCCATAATTACGAAAGCAAACTCTCTGGTATCGGGGTGCCGTTCTTGAAGTTGTCTATACAGGCATGGTAGGCGTCAATCCATTTGCGGATGACTTGCTCATTGTTGACTCGTTCAGAAGCTGTAACGCCAGCATTTTCACGGATCATTTCTGCATACTTTTCATCATTCAACAACTTGAGCATATTCTCGGCCATGGCTTGATGGTCACCAATGGGCGAAAGGAGCACGGACTCTCTTTTTTTATTCAATTCAGGTGTAGCTGGTGTTATCACAGTAACAACAGGCAATCCATTCGCCATAGATTCGCGGATAGTTCCAGATATCGAATCAATTTTCAGCGGCAATAAAGCGAAACGAGACTTTTTTATTTGGCGAATTACATCCTCATGAGTTGGTTGTTTTCCCTCAAAAACGACATTTTTCTGTATTCCAAGTTCAAGAATTCTTTTGTCAAGTTGTCGTTTAAAATCGTCTGAAAAATCACCAACAACATCAAGAGTTATTGATTTTTTTTCTCTGCAAGCAATGGCAAAAGCTTCAATGGCATAGTCAACACTTTTGTTAATATTCAATGCAAAATAGACAAAATCAAACTCTTTTTTATCATAAGCAAGATCCACTGGTTCTGTTAGAGCCAAATTCGTATTAAGAATCGGATGTTTAAGTTTGATATTTTCTTTTAAATAAGGAACGAATTTCTTTGAACAAGAACCGACATAATCTACATGATTTAAAATTTTACGTTCGTTCTCTGAATTAAAAATGTAAGATTGTTCTGATATTGGATAATTTTCTTTAAAATTAGGATAAATCATCAATGTTTCCAACTGAACCAATGTAGGTATCTTTTTAGGAACATCTAATGCTGCAAGGGAATAGCTTGAAATTTCGGCACCTATTATATGCACTAAATCAGGTTTTATTTCTGCAATTTTTTTTATAATATAGGATCGATTTTTTTTATAAGTTCGTTTCAGAAAGAAAAATCTTTCTAGTGAATAACTAAAAGACGATCTTTCGTTTTTGAAAAAATAATAATGGATTCCATTTTCTACAAATACAGATTCTTTGTTCTGCATTTTATAACCAGGACTAATAACATGCCATTCAACTTCATCCGTAAACTTTTCGAATTCTTTTATGGCATTTGAGTTCCATTGTGCGAAGTCATATTCTTTTAATGGTTTTCGCAAAACAAATCGAACAACACGTTCAATCATCCCACAACCACATTTCAAATGCGATCGAACAAAAGCATTTGAAAAATGGCATAACATCACAACTTTTAATTTTGCCATACTACAGCACCTTAATCATCTTCAAGTATTCCGGCCATTCACCCATATCACGCCAAGCACCTTCGCTTACTGGAAAACAGCCCACGCGGCCACCACGATTTTTTACTTTTTCCATAAGATCCGTAATGTGGAAGAATGTATTTTCAGGTATTTCATCAATGAGTTCGGGATTTAACACATAAACGCCGGTATTAATCATATATGTTTTTTCCGGTTTTTCTTTTAAGCCCGTCATAAGACCATTTTCGCCGGTTTCTATGACTCCGTACGGAATGCGAATACTTTTTACCGCAGCGACTATCGTAATATCGTTGTTATTAGCCATGTGGTAGTCATACACATCGCGATAATCTTGATCAATCATGATATCACAATTCGACACAAAGAAAGGTGTGTTGATTTTGCCTTTAAGCAACGAAACGCTTCCGATGGTTCCAAGAGGTTTCGTTTCTTCAAAGAATTCGATACTATACTTATGTTCCAATTGATCCAAATAAAAACGCATCATATCGCTTTTGTAGTTGACGGACATATAGAACTGATTACATCCTATATTTTCAAACTGGTCCATTATTTCTTCAAGAATCGTCTTGTCTCCAATAGGAATCAACGGCTTAGGAATGACATTGGTTATAGGCTTTAAGCGAGTCCCTTTGCCTCCAGCCATAATAACAACAGGAAGATCAATCTTTTCACGTGTTTCTAAATCAGAATTATCAGAAAACGCATTTTTCCAGAAAATAACATCAACAAGATTACCGTTTTTATCAACCACAGGCATGCACTCGGCACGCAATCGACGCATTTTCTCTTTTATAGAATCAAGATTTTCTACATCCGATGCAAAAATTTTATTCAAATCAACAATACATGATACAGGAGAAGACAAATCAACAGCCTTGATTATCGCCCTTTGTATATCACCAATTGTTAAAATGCTTTTGAACAACTCCTTTTCAAAAACGAAAAGAAGTTTGCATTTTTCAGCATCCATTTTTTTTAAAGCATCTAGAATAGATGTTGAATATTGAATCGCACGGGATTGAATTTTTGCAATCATAAATAACCCATCTATATTTTTGTGTTCATAGAATTTTTATTTTCTAGACATCTTGCAGGATTGCCAACAACAACACGTTCTGGTTCTTCAATAGACTTCAGTACATTCGCGGCAGAGCCAACCATCGTCCTATCTGCTACACGAATAGCATCTCTTATGGTAACATTCAATCCTATAAAGCAGTAATTATCTATTCTTGCAAAACCACCAAAAACAACATTTGCAGAAATAAAATTGAAATCACCACACCGGACATCATGACTTAACACAGAACCCGAGGCAATTATATTACACACCCCTAGTTTACAATCAGGACCAATAAGCGCTCCAGGGAATGCAAGGGTTCCTTCGCCTATATTTTCATCAGCCGTATACACAATCGCAGTACTTGAAATATACGAAGCCACCTTATAATCATTTTTTTTACATAAATGGTATATTTTTTCCCTCAACGAATTCATTTGGGTATAGCCAATACCTATTATTAAAGAAAAATCATCCCTTAATACACTACGGAGATCTTCAAACGGAATAACAGGGATATCTAGAATTTCCTTACGGGTAATAAACTTCTTCTCTTGAGTAAACGCAACAACCTTATCTTTTTTTTCAAACGATATATACTTGCAAAGCCTTTCCGAAAACTGAGTATCTCCAAAAATTACCAAATTTCTCATACTTCACTTACCTTAATAAAAGCGTTTATTTTCTTTTCATATTCATTTACCAACGAATCAACATCGCTCCTAGACTCGCCAGCAACAATAAACTGACCATATCGATCTAATCCGCTTTTCATCTCGTTAATTTTATCACCAACTTTAAGTTTCAGATCAAAACTAACAACACCGGGCCATGACGGAACATCTCTTATTTTTTCATCAATAGCAGATACGCATCCTTGCGTCAAATGGAAAAAACAAACTCCAGATGCCTTTTCTACTCGTCCCGTAAGAGCATCAACAGTCTTACCCAAAGCAAGACAAAGCTGAAGGTCTTCGATATTGATCCCTGTTGACAAAGGAACCAATGTCGAGGTGATGTATCCACCACCCAAACGGGGACTTGTTTCGATTACAAAAATCCCGCGTTCATTGATTTTCAGTTCCGTGTGAGACGGACAATTTTCAAAATGCAAGGCTGCTGCGATTTTCGTGATAATGTCGCGAATGGCATCCTTTTGCACATCAGTCAAATTTGCAGGCTGTTTGTGTCCCAGTTCAACATTATACGGGAATTCAGTCGTTTTCTTTTCAGTAAACTGAATGACTTCCGTTTTACCGTTATAATGCAAGCTTTCAATACTGTATTCTTGGCCTTCAATGAATTCTTCTACAAGGACAGAGTCCAAATGAGAGTATTCAAGAGCCTCGTCAATGCAAGACTGCAATTCTTCTTGAGTGCGGCAAAGTTTTACACCGCGACTTCCTGAATTATCGCGCGGTTTTACAATGATTGGATACACAAAATCAGCTGTTTCCTGGGCTGATTTCACCAGGCGTCCCTTTGCGCAGGGGACTCCACCCGCGATAAAGCGCTGTTTCATCTGGTATTTGTCTGTTGACCATTGAGCGGTTTCTATGGAATAGAACGGCAAATTCAATTCCTTGGCAATACGGGCCATCATCACAAGAGGTTTATCCGTTGCCGCCGTCACGACAGCAGAAACGTTATACTTTTTTGCAACAGCGAGTGTTCCTTCGTAATCTTGTCCACCGACTATTTCAAAAGCATCGACATCATCTTTGCAAAAAGCGTCTGCACAGGGGTCAATGCCGACAACGAACAGCCCCATTTTGTGAGCCCGGCCGATAATCGACTTTTGCAATTCGCCGACACCAAATACCAGTATAGATTTCTTATCCATTGATTGCCTTATCTAGAGTTTCGCATATAAAATCAACCTGTTCCATGGTAAGCGCAGCATACATCGGGAGCGTAATTTCATGATCTGTCACATATTCCGTTTGCGGCAAAACTGCACCGTAATCCTTATAGATGGAGAACTTATGAATCGCCGGATAGTGAACACTCGTCTGGATTCCGGCCGCATGGATTTTTTCACGAATTGCATCGCGGTCTTCCTTTGAACCCTGAGTTAACACAACAGGCATAATGTAGTTTGACGTAAATTCTGTACAATCTGCAAACGGAACGACAACGCCTTTTATCTTGGAAAGATTTTCCACATACCTTTTGCGAACAAGAATTCTCTTTTCAAGGTCGCCAGGTAATTTTTTCAACTGTTCTATAGCAATTGATGCACGAATATCATCAAGGCGGAAGTTGTAGCCCAATTCAACGATATCATAGGCCGTTGCATGACCGGACGCTCGCTGATATGACATGGTCGTCATGCCATGAGATCGCATGAGTCTTGCCTTATTGGCAAGTTCCTCATTGTTCGAAATGAACATGCCGCCTTCACCCGTGCTGATGTTCTTGTTCGAGAAGAAACTGAACGCGGCACAATCGCCAATCGTGCCAAGTTTCTTGCCCTTGTATTCAGAAAGAGGACCATGGCAGGCATCTTCGATGACCTTAAGGTTATGTTCCTTGGCAATCGCCATAATCTCATCTATCTTGGCCGGATAACCCGCCATGTGGACAACTACAATCGCCTTTGTTTTCGGAGTGATTTTCTTCTTGACATCATCCGGGTCAATGTTGATGTGGTCCGGGCCAACAATGTCGCAGAAAACAGGAGTTGCACCAGCATAACGGATGCAGTTTGCGGATGCTGCAAATGTGAGCGACGGGCACAAAACCTCATCACCAGGGCCAACACCACAGACCAGACAGCAGAGGTGCAGTGCATCTGTGCAATTCGTGACACTTACTGCATACTTGACTTTCCACATATCCACAAACATTTGCTCCAGTTCGGCGCATTTGGGGCCAGTGGAAATCCAGCCAGACTTGATTGTTTCATAGGCGGCCTTGGCTTCTTTTTCGTCAAAGTTCAGATTGAATAACGGAATATCGTATGCCATGAGAATGCTCCTTGTTACATCTTCTGGTCTAAATTTTTGCCTCTTTCTTCGTGTTCAAAATTGGGAATAAAGCGTTTGATTGCATTCACAACTTCAGCTTTGGTAAAGTCTTCGCGAGCAAAGATTGTCTCAATTTCGTCAAAGAACTTTTCAATTTCACTCAGCGGACGTTTCTTCACTTCTTCAATAACTCCCAAGCTATTGAAGCGCTGCATATTCAGCTTTTCTCCGGGAACATAAAATTCCTCGTAGGCCTTTTCGCCGGTCGTATCACTCTTGAAATAGACTACCGGATACGTCTTGCTTTCGTAGGGCATGTCTGCTGCGAACTTTTTTGCTTCGTCATCTGAGGCGAATTCACGCTTGGTATAACCTTCGCTCTTTACGAATTCATCGCAGATCGCAGAGAAAGTAAGCATCTGTTCTTCACCCAGTTTCGGGAAGAAGATTTCACCGTTGTTGCCCAGAATGCAAGCCAGCATGCAAATCTGTCCGCTTTCTTCGGGCGACACGAAATAACGCTTGACATCATTCGGAGCGGCAAGGGGTTGTTTCTTCTGGACGCGATGCATCCAGCCATCCGGAAGCGAACCATTCGAGAAGGCAACGTTCGCAAATCGAGCGGTCGTCACCTTGAACTTGGTGGTATAGGCCATCACCAAGTCTTCCATGATTCGCTTGCTTGCACCCATGATATTTACAGGATTCGCCGCCTTGTCCGTACTCACGCAGAAGAAATGCTTGGGCGGATATTCGGCCAAAAGGTCCATCAGCTTCTTAGCCTTGATGTCATTATTTTCGATAAGCGCCTGAACAGAATACTTGTCCTTTTCGCTACGTACGTGCTTATGGGCGCTGAAGTTCGCTACTATGTCAAAACCTTTTTCTTCACGAAAAATCCTAGCAAAGATTGGGTCGGCAAAGTTGAGTGTATAGGCGCGGTATTCCGGCGGAACGACAAGTCCGTCTGTTGAACGCAGATCTCGCGTCAACTCGGCGAGGCCATTTTCATTAAGGTCAATTACTACAAGTTTAGCAGGCTTGAAACGGAGAACAGCCTTGATATAAGAGGAACCAATCGAGCCAGCACCACCAATAACGCAAACACTCTTACCTTGTATTTCTTCGGTAAGTTTTGCGGAATTAGCTTGTATATCACCTTCGAACATGCTCGAAGCGCGATGTGTTACACTGTCTCCAATAAACTTTGAAAGAACGAACATTATGCCGCCTCCGAATAAAAGCATTGCGAATCATAGCAACCCCTAGTTTGCAAAATCAAGTTATTTGCTAACGGTTGTTTGCCAAATTTGCAGAATTTTAACTTTTGGCCAATCTCGGAGTGTATATTCAAATCCTCAATAACCTTAGAGGAAGAAAAATCATGATTAAAAAAAGACATCTGCATGATTCTTATGTAAGATCTCTTCTCAAAGATCCAGCCCGTACTGCGGAACTTCTGCATCTTGCGGCACGCAAAAACACGACACTTGCTCAATTCTTGGCAACAGTAAATCTCGATTCCCTTCAAGAAATTTCCGAATCGTTCAGTGATACCATTTCTAATGGGAGTGGCGATGTCGCTTTCACGCTTAAGTTGTGCAGAAATTCGCCACAACCCGAAAAAGCCGAACTTTTGGTAGGTTTTATCGAAGAGCATAAGAGCTATCCGGACTCCGGTCTTATCCCTCAACTCATCAAGTACTGGTTTCAGATTATGGTTCGTAGGCAAAAGAACATTCCTACGGTAGCGATTGTTGTTTATAACGGGAAAGATTCTTGGAAAGTAGAAAAAGAGGTTATGTTTCCGAACTATCCCGAATACTACCATAAAATAGGGCTCCCGTTCATTTTGGAAGTCGTGGATGTCAGAGACATTTTCAACGAAAACGAGATTTCGCAAATTTCGCCCAAGATGGCCGTAGCTTTGGTCGCCTTGAAATATATTTTTTCGGGGGAGGAACTCAAAAAGCACCTTTTCCCTACAATTGCACGACTTAAATCGATTCCTCGTGAAGAGGCTGAGGACTTTTTGGCACAAACTTATGTATATTTGAAAGGATGGTTCAACGACAAAGAAAGGGAGATTTTCAAAATGGATTTTCTTAAGTGTAGCCAAGTTTACGGTTACAGATCTATCGCTGAAGCCGAAGAAGAAGAACTTGAAGCCAAGATTTTGGACACTAAACGTGAAGACGCACAACTCATGGTTGATGCTGGCATTTTGACCCCGGAAAAGGCGTCCGAACTTTTCAAGGTTCCTAGAGAAACAATCCACTCTAAGAGACTTTAACAAAACTGCTCTAGATTCTTCGACTACCGCAATCCACTTTACAGTGGATTGCGTCCGCTCAGAATGACAATTCTCTATCTGTTTCCGCTCTAGAGCCATCAGATTTCCTTACTTCACCAATCCCTTTTCCAGATACTCTGCCAAGTTCGTGCGGGTCACGCTCGCAACGTGGTCAGCGGCAACCTTGCGCATATCATTTTCGACCATAATCTGCACGAGCTGTTCGAAGCTTGTCGTTTGCGGGTTCCAGCCGAGTTCGGCCCTTGCCTTGGTCGGGTCGCCCCAGAGGTTCACCACGTCAGTCGGGCGATAGAAATCTTCAGAAACAGCGACGACGGTCTTGCCGTTCGCGATATTAATCCCTTTTTCATTCACGCCTTCGCCTTCCCAAGCAAGTTCAATGCCTGCATGTTTGAAAGCGAGAGTCGCGAATTCACGGACGGTGTGCTGAACGCCGGTCGCAATCACAAAATCTTCGGGCTTGTCGTGCTGCAAAATGAGCCACATGCATTCCACGTAATCCTTGGCATATCCCCAGTCGCGGAGGCTATCGAGGTTACCGAGGAACAGGCAGTCCTGCTTGCCCTGGGCGATGCGTGCTGCGGCAAGCGTAATCTTGCGGGTCACAAAGGTTTCGCCGCGGCGTTCGGATTCGTGATTGAATAAAATGCCAGAACAGCAGAACATGTTGTACGCTTCGCGGTATTCCTTGACAATCCAGTAGCCATAAAGCTTGGCCACGGCATACGGGCTATACGGGTGGAACGGGGTGTTCTCGTTCTGCGGAACTTCTTCGACCTTTCCGTAAAGTTCACTAGTGCTGGCCTGATAAATGCGGCAGGTCTTTTCCAAATGGTTCGTACGCACGGCTTCAAGAACGCGAAGCACGCCGGTGGCATCAACATCGGCGGTAAATTCCGGGGAATCAAACGAAACCTGCACATGGCTCTGGGCGGCAAGGTTATAAATTTCGGTCGGCAGCACCTTGCCCACCACCTTCACGAGGCTCATGGAGTCGCCCATGTCAGCGTAATGCAAATGAAAATTCGGTTTACCTTCAAGATGGGTTATGCGTTCACGGAAGTCCACCGAAGAGCGGCGGATAATGCCGTGGACCTCGTAGCCCTTGGAAAGCAAAAATTCAGAAAGGTAGGAGCCGTCCTGTCCGGTGACGCCTGTGATTAATGCGACGTTGCGTTTTGTCATGTTTTAAGTTTCCTAGATGCTTCGACTTCGCTGCGCTCCGCTCAGGATGACACAGACGGCCATAATCGTTATGCCTTCAAAGATTCCTTGTACCAATCAAAAAGTTTCTGCACGCCCTCGTCGATTTCGACTTTGTGCGTCCAGCCAAGGCTGTGGAGCTTGCTCACGTCGATGAGCTTGCGCGGGGTGCCATCGGGCTTGCTGGCGTCAAATACGACTTCGCCTTCGAAACCAACCGCCTTGACGACGAGTTCGCTGAGTTCGCGGATGGTGAGTTCCTTGCCCGTGCCCACATTGATGTGGCAGTTGCGGATTTCGCCAAGCTTGGGGATTGCACCGCCGCGGCCAGTGCTGTGGTTGCGGTCAACGGCTCCATCAACGCTTGCACCGTAATGCACGCTGGAGTACTTTTCGATGCCGATGATGTCGCTGAAATTCACGTTCAAAAGCACATGAACGGAAGCGTCGGCCATGTCTTCGCTCCAGAGGAATTCGCGAAGCGGCTTGCCGGTACCCCAGAGGGTCACCTTGTTGTTCTCGATGCCGTACTTTGCGAGGACTTTCAAAATTTCGTCTTGGGAGGCGTTGCCATTGATGCCTTCGACGGGGCGCTTGTCCATATCAACCTTAATGCTATTCCAGTCGTTGTCGTGGATGAGCTTCGCGAGATAGATCTTGCGCATCATGGCAGGCATCACGTGGCTGTTTTCCAGGTGGAAGTTGTCGTTCGGGCCGTAAAGGTTCGTGGGCATCACGGCGAGGTAGTTAGTGCCGTATTGCAGGTTGTAGCTTTCACACATCTTGAGGCCCGCAATCTTTGCAATGGCGTATTCCTCGTTGGTGTATTCGAGTTCGCTCGTGAGGAGGGCGTCCTCCTTCATGGGCTGCGGGGCGTTCTTCGGGTAGATGCATGTAGAGCCGAGGAACAAGAACTTCTTCACGTTATGGGCGTAGGCTTCGCTGAACACGTTGCACTGGATTTTCATGTTCATCATCATGAAATCGGCACGATAGAGCGAGTTCGCCATAATGCCGCCAACGAATGCAGCCGCGAGCACCACTGCGTCGGGGCGTTCTTCGTCAAAGAACTTCTTGACGGCATACTGGTCGGTTAAATCGAGTTCCTTGTGGGTGCGGCCAACAAGGTTGTTGTATCCGCGGGACTTGAGATTATTCCAAATGGCAGACCCCACCAAGCCGTGGTGGCCTGCTACATAGATTTTTGAAGATTTTTCTAACATAATTACATCCACCCCTTCCGAGCCAAACGCTTGCCCTCTGCATAGTGCCTAAAGCATTCAAATCCATTCGCTATTGAACGAATAACATAATCTCGATAACTAAACCACCTCGTCTTGAAGAATTTCTTATTAAACCGAAGCATCGCCTTGAAATAATTCCAACCGCTACGTTGCTCATAAAAATCTTCACGGACGCGCTTATATACCAGCGGTTTCTGGATGTTGTACCCCTTTGCACAAATGCCTAGAAGCCTAATAAAAAGGGCATAGTCTTCGGCCAAATAGAAATCTTCATAATTTCCGCAAGCAAGCACCATTCTTTTTTTGACTAAAACCGAAGAGTGAGCCATCGGTATTTTTCTTTTTGCAAACCTGTATATCTGTTCGGGTTCTTCTGGAAACGAGTGATGAGCCACAACATTGTCCGTGGAATCCACAAACTCGTCGATGACGGAGCCTACCATATCAACTTTTTTTTCAAATAATGCAACAAATTCTTCCTCTATTCTGGTCGGTACGGAATACCCATCAGCATCCATGCAAGCGATAAATCCATGCGAGCATGCGAAAACGCCCTGACGTAAGGCAACCCCCAAGCCAACTTTATCCAACAAGGGTAATATTTTGATTATTTCGGGATATTTTTCCTTATATTGGTATATCGTAGCATCCAAATCTTCAGCCAACAGACCATTCTGCACCAAAACAATTTCATCCGGTTTTACAGTTTGGTTGAGCATGCTGTCCAAAGCAGTCGAAAGCCATTCGGGCTTCTCCGTATTGTTTACACAAAGCAACGCACTATAAGCAGAAATACTCACTTCACTAGCTCCATTTTAGCGTCGCAAAGCGAGGTATTGCTCGAAAAATCCAATGTTTATATCTTAGAACTAACAAAAAACGAGAAAACACACCTCGCAGTTCGCGGGGAACTGCGGTTATTAATCGTTGTTTCTCTTGTTTTGAAAAAGGACATTTCTATGAACAACTTTTACGCTGAAATTCGTGCTATTCTAGAATCAAACGCCAATAAACTCTCAACGTATACGTACAGAACTTACATGTCGCATTTACATAAGCTACAAATTTATAAACCCGAAGTGGATTGTTCAGAAATCAAGGAAACTTTTGTACTCGGGTACATCGAATTTATGCGGTCGCGCAACAACAGCGAAGGAACCATCTACCGTTCTCTTTCAATTCTCCGCATGTTTGTCAAAATTCTAATCCGTCGCCATAAAATCAGTATAGACCCGATGCAAAACATTTCGCTCAAAAGGGCGAAATCCCGACGAGAATTTTTGGAATTGAATGAATTAGAAAAACTGTATTACAGTTTCCGCTTGCAAGCATCTAAACTCAATTACGGAGAACGCGAGGCTATACGAGCTTTCTTATTCTCTTGCTTTACTGGACTTCGTTATTCAGATCTCAAAAACTTGACATTGCGAAATGTACAAAATGGAAAAATACGTATTATCACGCAAAAAACAGGTTCGCAAATCTACATCCCAATACCAAAACAAGCAATGGAATTAATCTATTATCAGGACAGTATGCGTTTGAAGGATGCGACAGGAACCGTATTCCATGTCGTCAACAACTCCACATTCAATAAAAACCTCCGTTCGGGATCAAAAAAACTCGGCTTTCAACACTATTTGCATACGCATCTTGCTCGCCATACATTTGCAACATCATGCATTACGTTCGGAATGCCTATAGAGGTTATTTCCAAAATGCTGGGGCATTCCAACCTGCAAACAACGCTAATATATGCGAATTACGCCAATTCTGTCATTGACCGTGAAATGAAAAAATTTCAATTAAGCATACCCAAGCTATAGCTTTTTATGATAAATGTCCGAATATCATGTTTTATAAAAAAGATTTCTGTGAGAAAATTGACATTTTTTGAGTTTTACCCCTTGTAGGTTTTTTATAATGATGTATATTTTATTTGTGTAATTCGTGTTTGCAATATAGGTTCGTATTTTGTCATATTATTGCGAAATATTTACTTTTGGTAGAAAGACCGCAGTTCCCCGCGAACGGCGGTCTTTTATTTATCAGTCCAACAATTTAAGCAAAAAAAAAGCTCTCCGCACGGGAGAACCTTTAAAAATTAGAATTACATTAGAACTTAGATAGACATCTTGAACGTCCTAGAGCCAACCTTCACGATATACACTCCCTTGGCTCCGGTATAGACCTTTTGCGGGCCTCCGAGACCGCGAGTCGTGCTAACAACATTGCCAAGGCTGTTGAACACGGTGATGGACTTGCCCTGAGCATTTGCGACCACGATGTAGTTGTCAGAGGCTACGCTGCTGGAAGACTTCGCAGCATCTGCCGAAGAGGCGACTTCGCTGGAAGAGGATTCCGGAGCTTCTTCACCAATCTTGCCATTCACGTTCCACTGCTTTATGAAGTTCCAGATATCCGAAACATCCGCCTTGGAGGGGCTGTGGCCACGGCCAGGGAGCTTCAAATGCTTGGTATAGACACCCTTGTCGCAGGGGCCCCAGGTGTACATAGTAGCACCAGAGTTTTCTGCATTGGGATAATTCTTTTGCTCTTCAGCCTGAGATGGACAGTGGAACTGGTCACGGTAATTCTTGATGAAACCTTCCACCTGGCCGTAATTCAACACATCATCGTTCGTTCCATGCGGATGGATGATAGGAACCGGGCGCTAAGCCTTCGAAGCACCGAACACATTCGTACCGGAAGTAGGCGCAATGGCTGCAATTTTATCTGCAATTTTGCTCATGGAATGGTAAGTGAACATACCGCCCATGGAGAAGCCCGAAAGATACACGCGCTTTGTATTGATTTTGTAGTCCTTTTCCATCTGGGCAATAATTTCGGTCATCCACTTGGTATCCTTATCGCCCTAGATATCCCAGGTGCTCATGCCCGAACCACCTCTCGGATAAACAACGACAAAACCTGCCGTATCGGCAACCGCTTCCCAATGGGTATTGGACTGCTGGTAGTTGGGAGCCTGGTCCATACCGTGGTACGAAATGAGCAACGGGCTGTTGTCCTTAAGATTGGACGGAGCATATACATGGATTTCTCTGCCCGAAACTGACATTTTCTTGTAGTCGTTCAGAGATTTTCCACCACCTCCGCCCCAATTTCCACAGCCTCATTAAGCGAAGGAGAGTGTTGCTGCAATGCAAACTAGTAAAGGAAATTTCATTTTTGTACTCCTCAGTTTTCCTTTATTGTTTACTCTTCGTTTCACTCCGAACCGCACCCATAAATAATTTATACCAAACACATTTAAGAACCTCATCGACGAGTAAAAAACATGATGTAAGGGACAACAACAAAAATTTATCCAGAAGAAAATCAAGGATAAGTCCCCCATCAAACAATTGCATTTTTCGACTGTTTTCGCCAAACTCAAACCACTAGCCGCTTATAACTATTACTATCTTTACCTCTGTAAAAATTTTCTCAACCGAGGCAATCCAATGCTTGATATTAAGAAGATCCGTGAAAATCCGGAATATTATATTGCTGAAACCGAAAAAAAATATACGACCGTAAGCCTTCGTGACGTGCTCGCCGTCGATAACGAACGCCGCCCGCTCCTCACCGAAGTCGAACGCCTCAAGAGCGAACGCAACGCCCAGTCCAAGAAGATTGGCGAACTCAAGAAGAAGGGCGAAAACGCTGACGAAGCTCAGGCCGCCACACGCGAACTCGGCAACAAGATCGACGAACTCGACAAGAAGCTCAAGGAACTCGACTACAAGCAAACCGAAATGCTCATGCACGTTCCGAACATCGCTCCGCGTTCCCCGGAAGGCAAGGACTCCAGCGATAACGTTGTCGAAAAAGACGGCCCGATTCCGTTTGACTACTACACCAAGAACGATGACTTCGCCCGTGTCGATCACAAGACGCTCGGCGAACGCCTTGGCATTTTTGACTTCGAACGCGGTGCCAAGATTTCTGGCAGCGGCTTCCCGGTCTATCGCGGTCTCGGCTCTCGCCTCGAACGCGCCCTCATCCAGTTTTTCCTGGACGAACACCAGAAGGCCGGCTTCGAAGAATTCACTCCGCCGTACCTCGTTACCCGCAACACCATGCGCGGCACGGGTCAGCTCCCGAAGTTCGAAGAAGACATGTACCGCTGCGACAAAGATGACGACCTGTTCCTCATCCCGACTGCAGAAGTCCCGCTCACGAACCTCTACTCTGGCGAAGTGATTCCGGAATCTGAACTTCCGAAACGCATCTGCGCTTACTCCGCTTGCTTCCGTCGTGAAGCCGGCAGCTACGGCAAGGACACCCGCGGCCTTCTCCGCTTGCACCAGTTCAACAAGGTGGAAATGGTTTACTTCGCCCATCCGGAAAAGAGCTACGAAGACCACGAAGAACTCACCCGCTTCGGCGAAAAGCTCCTCGAAAAGCTCGGCCTCCCCTACCACCGCTTGGCACTCTGCAAGGGCGACCTCGGTTTCGGTGCTGCCAAGTGCTACGACCTCGAAGTCTATGCTCCAGTCGAAAAGAAGTGGCTCGAAGTCAGCTCCTGCAGTAACTTCGAAGACTACCAGGCACGCCGTGCCAACATCAAGACGAAGATTGGCGGCAAGAACGTCTATGTTCATACGCTGAACGGCTCTGGCCTTGCCACTCCGCGCGTGATGGTCGGCATCTGCGACAACTACCAACAGAAAGACGGTTCGCTCAAGATTCCTGAAGTACTGCGTCCGTACATGGGTGGCATGGAATTCATCACCCCGAAGAAGTAATTCGGTTTCGTCATCCTGGAGCCAAAGGCGATAGGATCCAGAAAATTTCAAAAGCAAGTCCCCCACGGACTTGCTTTTTTTTCATTATCATCCTCAACCAATCATCCTGGAGCCAAAGGCGATAGGATCTATTATTTCTTGTACTTACATTTATGCCGGAATCGTCATTGGAGCAAGGCCCCATCCAGCCGCATTTACTTCAACTTTTCCAGCTTTTCATAAAGATCGTACAACCGCTGCACGCCGTTTTCTAGTCCATAATAGTGCTTGACATACGGCACCAGCAGAGAAAAGAACAGCACGTCAAGCGCAATCACCGCAATATCGGGTTGAACAATCAAAAACAAAATCCCGCCTACCGTCAACAGCGCAAAAAGAATCATCACCAGTTCATGAACCAAGCGCTCATGCTGAAAAAAGCCGATACGCGTCCGCACCGACAACAGTTGCTCCGCCGTCAATGGCTGCCCTAAGTCAACCATATCCCAAAGTTCCAACTCGTAATCACTGATTTTCTTAAGCATACCCTAAATATAATGAAATATTGCAATTTCAAAACAGAACATGAAAAAAAACAAAAAAAATTGAGCCATTGCGAAATAGAATGTTATTTTAAATACCATGGAGCAACTTCAATATTCATCTCTGCCGTCGATGTTCTTCGCGAACTGCGACCGATCCGATTTCAAAGGATGGTATCACCGTAAAGACGGCGAGTGGATTCACTATTCCAGGCAATTATTGAAGAACAATACCAAAGCGCTCGCACTTGCATTACACGCACTCGGACTAAACGAGAACGAAAGTGTAGGCATCATCGCCCCAAGCTCCCCCAACTGGCTGACCGCAGATATCGCCATCCAGTTGAACCATGCCTGCGTCGTTCCGCTATTCCCGAACATTTCGTCCGAAAATTTCACGTACCAAAGCAACGACGCGAACATCAATATACTCATTCTCCAATCCATCGAAGAACTGGACGCGCCGCTCCTCGAAGACCTTGCATTTTTCAAAACCATCGTCTGCATCGACAAAAATTCCGCACTCCCTGCAAACGGAATTTACTGGGACGACCTACTCTCCAAAGGCTATGAAATTTTAGCCGACCGAGAGCAAGCGAAATGGATAGACCATCAGATGAGTTCCATCAATCCTGACAGTTTATTCAGCATCATTTATACTAGCGGTTCCACAGGCCGCCCTAAAGGCGTTGAACTCACGCACAGGAACATGTTAGTACAAATTCAGAACATCGCCCCGATGTTCCAGTTCAACAAGCAAAAGGATTCTTGCCTTACGATTCTACCGGTCGCCCACGTCCTCGAACGCATGGCAGTCTATTTTTACACCATGAGCGGCGTTACGGTTTACTTTGGAGACAATCCGAAAAACCTTTCGCACATATTGCGCGAAGTGCGACCGTCCATCATGATTGTAGTCCCGCGCATTCTGGAACGACTCTACGAAAGCATGACGACCGCCGCGGACCGCGCCAAAGGATTCAAGCGCATACTTATCAAGCACGCCATCAAAATCGCAAAAATCAAGGATCCGAACAAACGTCCAAGCCTCGTACACCGCATTTTCAACCTATTCGTTTATAAAAAAATGCGCGAAGCGGTCGGCGGAAATTTTCGCATGATAATTTCGGGCAGCAGTGCCTTGAACAAATCCATCTTGCGATTTCTTCTGAACATAGGCCTCCCCGTTTTCGAAGGCTACGGCATGACGGAATGCTCGCCCGTCGTTTCCGCGAATTGCAAACAAGCAATAAAGCCCGGTTCCATCGGGAAGCCCCTTGCCCATCTCGACGTGAGAATCGGAGAATGCAACGAAATTCAAATCCGCGGCGAAAGCGTCTTTAAAGGATATCGCAACCGTCCCGACTTGAACGCTCAAGTTTTTACAGACGATGGTTTCTACCGCTCCGGTGACCAAGGCTATTTCGACGAAGACGGATACCTCTACTTTACAGGCCGCATCAAGGAACTCCTCAAGACGAGTACCGGAAAATACGTAAGCCCGAACCCCATCGAACTTGAAATCATACGCCATCCGCTGGTAGAACAAGCTCTCGTCATCGCAAACGACCATAAATTTGTTTCCGCAATTATTTGGCTAAACCCAGTTGGGGTCCGACGCATGCTCAAGCCTCAAAACGAAGATTACGATGTCGAAAACGCATTGGAATCCCCCACGATCCAAGCCTCCATCAACCGCCATATCGAGCACATCAACGAAAAGCTCAACCATTGGGAACAAATTCGCAAATGGATTTTAATCGGTGACGAGCTCACCATTGAGTCGGGCCTCTTGACACCCACATTAAAAATTCGGCGCACCGCTGCAGAAAAGCGATACGCCGAAGAAATCGAAAAGATGTATGAGAATTAGTGGTTAGTGGTTAGTGGTTAGTGATTAGGAAAGCTGTAAAACGCACTTTTTGCATTCCTGTTTACTAACCACTGTTTACTAATCACTACTCCTAGAAATGAATCACGCGGACCTTGATGACTTTATCAAGCTTGCCGAGTTTTTCAATGATAGAATCATCGACCTTGCTTTCGACGTCAACGAGGTTGTAACCGATCTTGCCATTGCTCTTGTTAGAGAAAGAAGCAATGTTCACGCCTTCGGCACCGAACACCTTCGTGATTTCAGAAATCATGTTCGGAACGTCCTGGTTAATCACGACAACGCGGCTCTTGATGCCAGCATGCGGATGATCGACGAGAGCCGGGAAGTTCACGGAATTGCGGACGCAACCGTATTCGATGTAGTCCTTCAATTCTTCGACAGCCATGACTGCGCAGTTTTCTTCGGCTTCTTCGGTAGATGCACCAAGGTGCGGGAAGCAAGTGACCTTGTCGTTCTTGATGAGTTCAGCAGTCGGGAAGTCGCAGAGGTAGCCCTGGAGAGAGCCAGAAGCGAGCATTTCGTTGACCGGATCCATTTCGACAATGCCACCGCGGGCAAAGTTCATGATGTAGGAACCCTTGAACTGAGCGAGGTTCTTACGGTTGAGGAGGTTTTCGGTAACGCCCTTGATGAACGGAACGTGCACGGTGAGGAAGTCAGACTTCGCAATCACGGTGTCGAGGTCTGCAATTTCAACCTTGTTAGAAAGTTCATGCATGTTGTTTGCATTCGGATACGGTTCGTAAGCAATCACGCGCATGTTCTTCCAACGGGCGTAGTTAGCAACGAGCACGCCAATCTTGCCGAGGCCAACAACACCAAGCGTCTTGCCGGCAAGTTCCATACCTGCAAACTTCTTCTTGCCGCTTTCGACCGTCTTTGCGAGATCCGGATCGTTCACATCGAGACCCTTGACCCAAGCAGCAGCCTTGTCAGCGTTACGGACAGCCATGCCGAGCACGGTCATCACGAGTTCAGCAACAGCGTTTGCGTTTGCACCCGGAGTGTTGAACACGCAAATGCCCTTTGCAGAAGCCTTATCAATCGTGATGTTGTTCACGCCAGCACCAGCGCGAGCGACAGCCAAAAGGCCGTCAAAGTTGTCTGTATCGACCTGAGCTGAACGCACCAAGATAGCATCCGGATTTTCGACAGCGTCGGAAACCTGGTAGAACGGGCCAAACAGGCTCAAGCCTTTCTTGGAAATATTGTTCATCGTCTTAATAGTAGCCATTGTATTGTCCTTTGTTTAAGTTAAAACTTAGTGGTTAGTGGTTAGTGGTTGGTGGTTAGGATCTATAATCGCGGCGTAGCCGCCCTGTTTACTAACCACTGTTTACTAACCACTTTTATGGTTCTTGCCAGCGGCCTCTTTCCTTAATCAAATTCACGAGTTCTTCAATCGCATCCTCTTCGGGGATGTTCTTCTTCACGGCAGTCTTGCCTTCGAAAAGCGTAATACGGCCAGGGCCACCGCCCACATAGCCAAAGTCGGCATCAGCCATTTCACCAGGGCCATTCACGATGCATCCCATAATGCCAATGGAGATGTCTTGCAAATGACCAAAGCGGGCCTTAATCTTACCCATCACCTGCTGGATATCATACAAGGTACGTCCACAGCTCGGGCAGCTGATAAAGTTCGTCTTGCTGCGGCGGCAGTAGGCGGCCTGCAAAATATCAAACGCGAGAATCACAGAATCCTTCGGGCTCTTGTAACCTTCGATGACAACGGCGTCGCCAAGGCCATCCGTCACGAGGCTTCCGATGTCGGCAGACACGCGGAGCATATCGGCTTCGCAATCATTCACTTTCGCGTAAAGCAATATAGGGTCGCGACGACCAGCTGCATACAAAGCAGAAGCCAATGCACGCACGCCCATCACCATTTCAGGGCCTGTGTAGCAGAAAAGCGAACCTTCCGGAACTGCGTTCGGATTTGCAGCAAAACCAGCGATATCCATCGCATCCTTGAATTCCACCACAGGCTGAGCATCCAAGCCAGCCAACGCAAATTCCGCATTGCGGCGTTCGCCCGTAAGGCTCACCGCATCGGCCTTCATGCCGACACGCACCGGCTCCGAACCGCCAATCTTTACACCAGCAACCGTCACCGGGACCGTTTCCCTGCGTTCGTAATGGTACGGGTCTTTTTCCAAAACCGGCACCGCAAACTTCGGCGCATCCGCCTTAAGTTCGCAAGCCTTGATGAGTTCCTGCGCGACCGGCACTTCGGCCACCGGGTCTTCCGTAAGCGACACGCGAATCGTATCGGCAAGGCCATCGAGCAAAAGAGCACCGATGCCAGCCGCAGACTTCAAACGTCCGTCAGCACCGGCACCCGCCTCCGTCACTCCCACATGGAACGGATAGGGCTTAAAATGTTCCTGCTTGAGGCGTGCCGCGAGCATACGATAAGCGGCAATCGCCACACGCGGATTGCTCGACTTAAGGCTCAAAACAACTTGGTCAAAATGTTCGGCTTCGCAGACCGCCAAATATTCAATGGCACTTTCCACCATGCCTTCCACGGTGTCGCCATAGCGGTAAATCATACGGGCCGAAAGCGAACCGTGGTTCACGCCAATGCGGATAGCACGACCAAGGCGTTTAGCTTCTTGAACAAACGGCGTAAACGCTTCAGCAACTTTTTCCTTGCCTTCGTCAAAAGACTTGTCCGTCTGCTGGTCGAGCGTCAAAATACCCGTATCGACAAAGTTCCCCGGATTGATGCGGACTTTTTCCACCCACTTGAGCGCTTCGAACGCAGCCTTCGGCTGGAAGTGGATATCTGCGGACACCGGCACGGTGCAGCCAGCTGCACGTACGCGTTTCATCACCTCTTCGAGGCCCACCGCATCTGCAAATGTGGGAGCCGTAATACGTACCAACCCACAACCCACCTTGGCAAGAGCCAAAGTTTCTGCCACAGTCTTTTCGACATCTTTGGGCTTGGTGGTCGTCATGGATTGAACTAAAATGGGGGCATTGCCCCCTATCAAAGCATCGCCTACGCGAACTTGAACAGTTTCCCTGCGAACCGCATTAAAGCGGTCATCAACATACGGAAGTGTAGTAAAATCTAGCATGCCTAAAATGTAGAAACTTTTAAGCAAAACAATTGATGTGTAGCCGCATGCAAACCTATTATTTCGAGTGACTAGTGGTTAGTGGTTGGTGGTTAGGATTGTAAATTGAAAGTGATTAGTGGTTGACGTCTTCGACGTCCGCGGCTGCATTCGGACATAAAAATAAGCAATCTTATTTTTGCGTCACTCATTTGGCACGCTCTTGGTGGTTAGGATTTAAATTTAGTAGGCAGTGGCTAGTGATTAGTGGTTAGGGATGTAATAAAAACGTTCCGACGCCACATCCTGTTTACTAACCACTGCATACTAATCACTAAATTCATTTCTGTTTACTAACCACTGTTTACTAACCACTAAATTCTAAGCCCCTTCAGCTTTTTCCGCCTCGCATTCCTTTGTGTAATACGCTTCAAGCTCTTCGCGACTCTGGTCAAAATACTTTTTCAAATTCGGATCAAAGTGCTTGCCCATCGCCTTGTCGATAATGTCATAAGCATCGGCGAAAGAGAACGGTTCCTTGTAGCACCTCTTGCTCACAAGAGCGTCATACACGTCCGCAATAGCCATCACGCGAGCCTCAAGCGGAATACTGTCCCCCTTCAAGCCATACGGATATCCACTGCCATCCCAACGTTCATGGTGGCTACCGGCCATGTTCTTTGCAATTTCCACAAAAAACTCGCTCTGGAAATTCGAAAGGAGGTTCTTGATGATGATAGCGCCCTTTTCGGCATGGGTTTTCATTTCGGCAAATTCCTCATCCGTAAATTTTCCCGGCTTGCAAAGCACTTTATCATCAATGGCAATTTTACCGATATCGTGCATCGGGGCTGCCGCAACCATATCGTCATAAAATTCTTTCGAATAACTTAAATTCGGATCTTTTTGCATCTTAGCGACAAGGATACTCACAACTTCCTTTGTTCGCTTGAGGTGCGCCCCAGTAAAACCATCCTTGTTGTTGACCATTTCGGCCATTCCCACCAGCATCTGATTCTGGAACACGCGAATTTGGTCTTTATTGTTCTTGATAAGGGCTGCAAGTTCGGTATTATTCGCATCGAGCCGTTCAATGTAACGTTGAATATTCGTTTCGTCTTCGATACGGAACAAAATAATCTGCGATTTACGGTTTTGCAGGACATTTCTCAAAACAGCCTTGTAGAAACGATCCTTGTACGAGAACCGATACACCTTGCCGCTTTCCGCCTCTCGCAACTGGCTAATGCACTTTTTGAATGTATTGGAGATTTCAATATCCTTGGGCATGGCATGATCTACACGGCATTCCAGCAAATCCGGGAAAAACTTGACGGCAATATCATTGCATCCCAAATAAAACCCCTTCGGAGAAAACGCCAAATAGGCTGCCGTATTTTCAGCTTCAAGTGACTCCAGAACACTATTCATTACATCATGCATTTTCACCAAAGCGCAAATATAAAGCAAGACAAGTTCATCGAGCAAATAAACAAGAGGCATCAACAGTGTGTCATTTTCCATTTGGCGAGCAACAATAAACAAGCCTATCGATACAAAAGCTAATGTCGCAATAGCAATCAAGGTTTTGTAACTGACATTGCGTTTCTTTTTTGCCGCGACAACAATGACAACGATATTGGCAACAACATAGAAAATCAACAATATATTCCACAAGATATGCGCCGGTCCAAAAGTCGGAATATAGCTGCCCAAGCCGTTCAAAACAACATACCGAACAGATTCATAAAAGATGTCACTAAAGCCGACCGTACAAGAAAGCCCAAACACAAGCGTACTATAGGCAAACAAGAACAGCTTCACCCATCTCGGCACATTGAACGAGCACAAACGGCAAATCAAAAGGAATAACAAAAGCGGAAGGAAACAAGACCCTAAATAGCAAACTTTATTTGCTACAACAGCCCCTTCAATCGTCGTTGAAAGAGCCAAGAAAAGATGTCCGAAATCAGCAAGAACAATCGAAAAAAATACTGCGGTGAAATAAGAATTCAACGGTCTGCGATAAAAACACGAAAGCAAACAAGCGTTCACTCCCGCAAACACGCACATCGCTATCAAATAATAAATGACAAACATACCACTCTCGCCAACAAATTAATGATCTACAGAACAATAATAATCCATCAACTGTTCTTGGCTATCCAAGAAGCAGTCCTTCAAGTGCGGGTCAAACTGCTTACCCATCGAAGCCAATATTACATCACGCGCTTCCTTGAACGACATACGTTCCTTGTAGCAGCGCTTGCTCACCAAAGCGTCATAGACATCGGCCAAAGCCATGATTCGAGCTTCCATCGGAATATGGTCGCCAGAACGTTGTTCGGGGTATCCCGTACCGTCCCAGCGTTCGTGATGGTAAAGCGCCATATTCTTTGCGACACCGACAAAATAACTATCCTTGACATCGGAGAGAAGCTTTTCGATGATATTAGCTCCCTTCTCCGCATGGGTTTTCATAACCTCGAAATCGTCAATATTAAAACGCCCCGGCTTCCGCAGCACGGCATCATCAATAGCCACCTTACCCAAATCGTACATCGGAGCGGCAGCAATCAACACATCGAGAAACTTGTCCGATAAATTATCGAATCCCTTTTCGCGCATTTTCGTCACAAAAATCTTTACAACTTCACTCGTACGCTTGATGTGTCCGTCCATGTTCCCCGCACGGCTTTCGGCCATCTGCGCCATGCCGACAATCCATTTTTCCTGCACCGACAACATTTCGGATTCAGTCATTTTCATGTTCTTTTTCAGAATCGTATTGCTCCGTCCGAGAGCATCGATATATCGCTGCTCCTGCGTGTTATCCTCGATTCGGAACAAAAAGACGTCCTTTCCATGGACTTGTCTCAACACCTTTACATCGCATTTATAATGGTGTCCAGAATAGCAGAATTCAGAACTTTGGCTATAATTCATCAATAAGCCAGAATCGTTAAACTTCTCTATCTGACTCATCAATATTTTCTGTAATTCAGTATCACCCTTTAACCGGGAATCGACTCTCATATCGATAAGTTCCGGGAAAAACTCTACCGCAATCGTATTCGCGCCCAAATAGGCCCCATCCATCGAAAACGAAAAATAAGCGCATAAACTTTCCGCTTCGATAGATTCAATTACGCAAGCCGTAATATCGTACCACTTGACGTTATTGCAGATGTAAAGCAATATCATCTGATCAAACACATAGACTAACGGCATGACCAGCATATCGTCGCCCATGAACCGAGCAAAAAAGAACGAGGCAATCGTCACAATTTCGGTAGCAATCATAGCCGAAATATTCTTGAGCGAAACCATCTTTTGACAAATGATGGCTCGAATAATAATCCAAATATCCAGCAACGCGTAGGTCACAAGGAATATATTGAATACAGTGTGTCCCCAGCCATAAGTCGCCACATAGTTCCCGACCCCGGCCTTCACCACATACTCGATCGTCTTGTAATACGCCGGACAGAACCCGACGGTCATCGCCAAAGCGCAAATGCCAAAACTTATGATAATTTGGGCAATATAAAGCCATCTAGGAATCCGAATCTTGCAAATTTGCAAAAGCGCAAAGAACATGAACATCGGCAAGAACGAAGCGCCAAGGTAATTCACCTTGTTCGCAATTATAGCCCCTTCAACAGACTCTGAAAATCCAAGCAGCCAATGTCCAAAATTCGCAACAAGAATCGCGTAAAAAACGTAATAAATGTAAGTATTCCGCTGATTCTGATAACGCAAAGAAAGCACCGCCAAGTTGACGGCAGACAACACAAACATCAATGTTAAATAGATGTAACCCATATCCGCTCGGGATTATTATAATTATAAAGCTAATCTATTTTTTACAAAAAGAACAAAAAATCCTCCAAAAAAGTCCCTTTTGGAAAAAAAACTCAAGTTAAATATAAAAAAAGAAACGCACGGCCAAGCCATGCGTTTCCGTATAATAGTCTAACTGGACCAGTCCGAGCTTAAACTTCAGCGTCAGCAGCGGGTGCTGCAGCTGTCGGAGCTTCGGCAGCAGCAGGTGCTTCCGGAGCAGCAGCCGGTTTCGGAGGGAGCAAAGCCTTGATAGAAAGCTTCACCTTGCCCTTCGGATCGACACCGAGACAGAGCACTTCGACTTCGTCACCCACGTGAACGACGTCTTCGACCTTATCGACGCGGTGGTCGGCAAGTTCGGAGATGTGAACGAGACCGTCACGACCAGGCAAGATTTCGACGAACGCGCCGAACGGCTGGATCGTCTTGACCTTGCCCTTGTACTTGCGGCCCGGTTCCGGTTCTGCAGTGAGTTCTTCGATCATGCGGCGGCAAACTTCACCGGCCTTGCCCGTCGGGGCGGCGATGTCGATATTGCCGTTGTCATCAATGTTGATGGTGCAGCCAGTCTGAGCCTGCATACCCTTGATAACAGAGCCACCAGAACCGATAACGTCACGAATCTTAGCGGTCGGGATGCGCATCTTGAGCATCGTCGGAGCCTTTTCAGAAACGTGCGGACGCGGAGCCGGCAAGCCGAGTTCGGCCATCTTGCCGAGAATGTGGATACGGCCCTGACGAGCCTGTTCCAAAGCTTCGCGCATGAGTTCCGGAGTGATACCGCGAATCTTGATATCCATCTGGAATGCCGTGATACCTTCAGCAGTACCCGTCACCTTGAAGTCCATATCGCCGAGGTGGTCTTCCGTACCGGTAATGTCGGACAAGATCTTGATCTTGCCGCCTTCCTTGACGGAACCCTTTTCGGAGATGAGGCCCATGGCGATACCTGCAACCGGAG
>JAEEGG010003676.1_pt1 | contig 38049 bp, 32 predicted proteins | sample 9134161 | NCBI WGS metagenome assembly JAEEGG01 (sample SAMN16246543, study PRJNA631951) | gut metagenome | biome: gut microbiome; feature: rumen; material: CR-attached | host: Bos | place: Iran: Karaj | collected 2018-10
GCGATTTTCACCACGATATTCGGCTGTGCCTCTGGTGCATATTCCATAATAAGCGGTGAAACGGCGTTGCGCATATCGGAAAAATGGAAGTCCTTCACCACCCCGACGATTCTCCCTGAAGTCACGGTCAGTGTCAAGTCCTTGCCAATGGCATCCTCTACGCTCCAGCCCATCGCCTTGACCGCCACCTCATTGACCACATATTGCCCATTCCCTTCGTACTTGCCCTCAAAATAATCATCCAAATTCAAGTCCTTGCTCAAATAATCGCCAGCCAACAACTCCATCCCAACCATCTCTTGGAAATAGCCATCAGTATAAAGCACCTGAAATACAGCATCATTCCCTTCTTCTCGCCCTTCCCATTCCACCTCGCTGATGAAGCCATTAGGTTGGGAAAAGTCGCCACAACAAAGTCCCACACTGTAGATGTCGGGGTTTTTCACCAGTTCGTCACGAATGGGGCCCACTTTGTAGCAGGGCGTTACCAAACTGTTGAGCGACACGATGTTGGAAGTGTCGACACCTTTGTCGGAATGGCGCATAAACGAGAGTTGTAATAAGGTGACCACAGTAAATACCGCTGCTAACGAAGAGAGACCCACCTGAAGCATCGAACTCGCATTGCTGATGCGGATGCCTTTCAAGTGGCGCATCTTGCCTTTCAGCACATCGGCGAAGGCCACGCTGCGCAAGCAATATTGCCCGAAAAGGCTTGATGCCAAGGGCAACAGTGCCAAAAGCGCAAGGCAGAAAAAGAGCAGCCATTTGTCGAAACGCAATTGCACGGGCACGCCTATCCACGACTGGAACGCGGGCAGCAACCCCCACACCGCCAATAAGGAAAGCCCCATCGCCACAAGGGTAATAAGCAAGGTCTCCAATATGTTGCCCGAAAAAATCCTGAACTCGCTGCACCCCAGCACCCGCTTGATGACCCTGTTTTTGGTTTGCTGCACCGAATACGACACATCGAGCGTGGCACAATTCACGATGGTGACCGCCACAATGAGCAGGATGCCAAAGATGATAATCCAAACATACGAGGCATTGCCGTTACCCACACTTTCTGAATCGTTGTAATCGGTGTGCAGGTGGATGTCGCGCAAAGGCTGGAATTCCAACCATGCCTTTTGGTCGTATCTTTCCTCTTGGATGTTGGCCAACTGCTTCATCTCCGCCTTGCTGAACAGCGCGTTTTCCCTCAATTTGACGTAAATCGTCTGGCTTTCAGTGATGTTGCGGTAAAGATTGAGTTGACGGCTATCCATCGGCATCACCACCTCGAAAGGCAGATGCGTGTTGGAAGGCACATCCACCACCAAGGCAACGGTGTAAACGGTTTCTATGTGCATATAGGAACAGACCAAAGGCTGCCCTATGGCCGAGCCGTCAAAAAGTTTTTTCGCCATCTCTTTGGAAATGGCCGCTTCGTTGGGCTGGAGAATGTGATGCGGTTCGCCTTCCACAACGGGATAGGTAAACACGTTGAAAAAATTGTCGCTGGTCGTCAAAGCCGTCACCTCAAAGGATTCGTTGCGTTCCATATCCCTGACAGTGTTGGGATTCTGGTTGGCATAGTGCGAAATCACGCTCACACATTCCTCCACCTGCGGCACGGCATTAGGCAAATCATAGCGCAACTGGCAGACTCCACCGGTGTATCTTGTGCCAGTGGCCTTATCCACCGAAACCAAGCGATAAATCCGGTCGCCGTCCTCGATAAAACGGTCGTAGGAAAACTCGTGTAGCACCCACTGGAACAGCAAGGTAGCGGAAGTGATACCAATGACCAAGCAAAAAACATTGATGAGGAAATGATTGTGTTTGGGTTTTAAAACTAACTTATTCATTTTATAACTATGTTAATTGATTTCTTGCTACAAAAATAGACATTAATTGCATACATACAACATTAAATGAAGATTTTTTAATTAAGAACGGATTTATTCCAACGTCTTATACCCCATCCTCTCCATCTTCTCCACCTGCAAAGAAGCCTGCCCAAACTCTTCCGTGACCTTTCCCAGAAGCAAATAAACACCATCGCCTTGGAAAGGATAATTCTTAAAAACTTGCGGGAAAAGCACCGTGTCAAAAGCCTCACCCGTGGCATCAATGAAAGTGGCAAGCGCCATGGGCTCACCTTTGCAGGTGCGGAAGTTCTTCACTGTCACCAATTTGCCGAGCATTCTGTAACGTTGTCCCACGAAATTCAACATTTGACAGGCCATCAACTCGCCTCGGAAGTTGGTTTTGAGCAGGTCGAACCAGGTTAAAGAAACGGGAAAGCCGTAAAGTTCTATTTCGTCGTAGGCATTTTGTAAAGCGTTGGTCTTGAAATCAGGGAATTCAAAATGCTGATTTTCAAGTTGGAAAAGCGTTTCGGGCTGTTCTTTCTTGCCGTCGTTTTTGCTTAAATGCGCTTGCCACAATAGTTCGGATTTGGTCTTCTTTGTGAAATTGAACGCGCCGCCACGAATGAGCAAAACGAGTTGTTCGATTTTGAAAGGCACTCGGGCAATAAAGTCTTCAAGGCTCGTAAAAGGTCCACGCGTTGCGCGTTCAGCAAGGAAACGCTCAACGAATTGTTGTTCAAGGCCTTGTAGATGCACGAACCCCATGAAAATCGTCCGTCCATTCAAAGTGGTGAGGTAATCGCTGCGGTTGATGCAAGGCAAGTGGATTTTTGCACCCATGCGCCGTGCCTCGTTGAAGTAGAACCAAGTTTGATAGAACCCACCGAAGTTGTTAATCACAGCCACCTGAAATTCAAGCGAATAATGGCTTTTCAGATAGAGGCTTTGGTAACTCTCCACTGCGTAAGAGGCCGAATGTGCCTTGGAGAAGGAATAGCCTGAAAATGACTCAATCTGCCGCCAAAGTTCGCGCACTAAATCATCGGGATAGCCCTTGGCCTTACAATTGTCGAAAAAGCGTTTTGTAACCTGCTCAAATTCAAACTTGTCACGCATCTTGTGCCCCATCATACGGCGTAACACATCGGCTTCGGCCAAGTCCAAACCCGCAAAATAATGCCCCACCTTGAGCACATCCTCCTGATAAATCATCACACCGTAGGTCTCGGCCAATAGTTCTTTCAAAACGGGATGCTTATAATCCACAGTATCAGGATGATGGAAGCGGTTGACATACTCGCGCATCATGCCCGAATGGGCCACGCCCGGCCGGATGATGGAACTGGCCGCAACCAAAGTTTTATAATCAGAACAACGCAACTTACGCAGCAGACCACGCATCCCCGGACTCTCGATATAGAAACACCCGCAAGTCTCGGCTTTGAGCAGTTGCCGCTTTATTAATTCGTCCTGTTTCAGAGCGTTAATCTGGTGAATGTCAATGCGAACACCACGGCTGCGCTCCACCATTTCCACTGCCTCGCGGATGTGGGCAATACCGCGCTGAGAGAGAATGTCCACTTTAATAAGCCCGACTTTCTCGGCGGAATACATGTCGTATTGCGTCGTTGGGAAGCCTTTGGGCGGCAAGTCGAGGGCGGCAAAATGGGTAATCGGTTCTTCCGTGATGAGCACACCGCCGGCATGGATGGAGCGTTGGCGCGGGAAGTCACGGATGCGCTCGGCGATGGCGAGGATATTGCGTCCGATTTCGCTTTGTTGTGCAAAGGCCGTTGGATTGTGTTCCATCTGGTCGATTTCGCCTTTGGGCAGACCGAACACCTTGCCCAACTCGCGGCAAAGCGAATTGTCCTGAAAAGTGACCGTCGCGCCGAGCAAAGCCACATGGTCGGAGCCGTATTTGTCGAAAATGTATTGGATGACCTTGTCACGGTCGCGCCACGAGAAATCGAGGTCGAAATCGGGCGGACTGCTTCGCATGGGGTTGAGGAAACGCTCAAAGTACAAGTCCAGTTCAATTGGGTCTACATCGGTGATTTTCAAGCAATAAGCCACAACGCTGTTGGCACCGCTGCCTCGCCCGACATGATATAAGCCCTGCTTTATGGCAAACTTCACAATGTCCCAAGCGATGAGGAAATAGGCGCAAAAGCCCATCCTTTCGATGATGTCCAACTCCTTCTCGATGCGGCGATAGGCGTTTTTGTCGTGCAGGCCATAGCGGTACGCCATGCCGTCGAAAGCCAGTTTACGCAGCAATTCGCGGTCGTCATAGACATTGCCTGTGTAGGTGCGCTTGTTTTTCACGCTGTTGTCCAGGTTAATTTCGCATTCGTCTAAGATATGCTCCGCATTTTCAATGAGTTGCGGATAGAGCGCAAAGGTCGTTTTCAGCCTATCGGCAGGCAGGAAAATCTCATCGGGTGCAGCACAAGCAGTAGGCTCAAGACGCGAAATCAATACGTTTTCATCGATGGCGCGCATGCATTGGTGCAACTGAAAATCGTCTGCCTCGGCAAAGGTGACGGGCTGCATAGCAACCAACTTCTCAAAGGATTGGCAGTTGTACAACTTGGTCAGTTGGGAGAAACGCACGCCAAGAAACTCATTCTCTTTCAGTTGCGCAGGTTTTCGCTTCCCGAAGGGATAAATCACGAAAACCTGTTCCCAATTGGGTGCTGTTTCGGGATAAGGCTGTTTGCTTTTATTGTAGTCGGTCAAGAAACGGTTCAGTTCAGCGAAGCCCGTGTTGTTTTTGGCCAAGGCCACATACAGCAGTTCGTTGCCGTTTCGGAACTCCACGCCGATCACGGGCCGCACGCCTTTTCTGCCACATTCCACCACAAAATCGGCGGTGCCCATCGTCGTGTTGATGTCGGTCAAAGGCAAGACGACATAGCCCATCGCGGCGGCCTTGCTGACCAAGTCCGCAATCGGCATCGTGCCATAACACAGGCTGTTATATGAATGGACGGCGATCAATTCAATGGTTTTGATTAGTTTTTAATCAAAATTTTCGCCGTAAATTTAATCAAACTTTTTGAAATAGGATATGATATAGGAGGAAAATCAATTCTGTTCAAAAAACTCCTCCTTGAAATTCACAAAACACACCCGCTCCTGCGCACGGGTCAATGCAGTGTAAATCCAACGTAAATCCTCCACATCGAGGGTCTCTTTCTGATTCAAGGAAGAATCAATGAAAACACTGTTCCATTGTCCGCCTTGCGTCTTATGGCAGGTGAGGGCGTATGCGAATTTTACTTGCAAGGAGTTGAACCAAGGATTCTTTTTCATCTCTTTGTAACGTTCCTTGCGGTTGGGGATGTCCATGTAGTCCTCCTCAATGGCGGCAAATAGGCGTTTGTTTTCTTCCTCTGTCAGCGAGGGACTGTTGCTGTTTAAGGTGTCTAACAAAATTTTTGCTTCCAAATTCGGCGCATCGGGATAGTCGGTGAAGCTGAGCTCAACATCGGCGAAACGAAAACCGTACATTTCATCAAAATGCTTGATTTTCCGTATCTCGGCCATGTCGCCGTTGGCGATGAAACTGATGGCTGCGTTGCCTTCCGTCCAGAAATAGTTGTTTTTTACCACCATCAACTTGTCGCCCGTGGCGATCTCGCCTTCGATGTTGAGGATACGCCCGCGTATGGCCTGGTTGAACAAGTTGGTGCGTTTGTTCGACTTGCAGATGATGACGGCTTCATTGTCCGACATGTTGGCAAAGGCATTGTGCAGCATCTCCTCAAAGGTCTCTGGCTCAATCTTTTGGATGTCGTCAAAGTCTTGCAGATGGAAAAGAGGCAACTCGTATTCGTAGAGGTTTTGGCTAAGCAGCTGCCTAATATCTGTTGCATTATACAAAATCCCTGACTCCAAAGCCTGTCGTTTGACCTCGGTAAGTTCGTATGTGGCCGCCGTAATCGGAAACTGGGATTTTAGATATTCGCAGTCCAAGGCGGGGCTTTCGTTGCTCCCTACAGGAGGCAATTGTGCCGTGTCGCCAATGAGCAACAACCGACAGTTCTCACCGCTGAATACATAGCCCAACAGGTCGTCAAGCAGGCTGGAGCCGCCAAACTCCTTCTGCTCACCAATCATAGAGGCCTCATCGACAATGAAGAGCGCGTTCTTGAACTTGTTTTCGGCCCTTGCAATGCGGATGCTGCCGTCAGGGAAGGTCATGGCTTGGTATATCCTTCTATGGATGGTGCTGGCACTTTGTCCGGTGTAGCTGCTGAGCACTTTGGCGGCTCGTCCAGTCGGAGCCATCAGCACGTATCTCATCCCGATGTAGGGCAAAGTCCTTACCAGCGTTTTGACCAAAGTGGTTTTTCCTGTGCCTGCATAGCCTCTCAGAATATAGGTGGGGTTTTCTTTTTGCGAAAGCAGGAAAGCCGAAAGATGATACATCACGATAGCTTGTCCATCGGTGGGCTCAAAGCCGAAAGACTGTATCATTTTTCCGTATAACTCGCTGCGACTCAACATGGCTTAGAATGGATAGCCAATTCCGACTTGTAATCTGAGGTTGTCGAAGTGTCCCCATATATCGTTATTGAACCGCCAATAACTTCCGTTTTCGTCTTTAAAGGGATTGCGCATGGCGTATGCCAAATCGAAACGGAGCATGAGGAATGAGACATCCATTCTGAGGCCAACACCTGCATCAACGGCCACTTGTTTATAGAAACTGTTGAACTTGAAATCGGCGTCGGGCATGGATTCGATGGGATGGTAAGTCCAGACATTACCTGCATCGATGAACAGTGCACCGTTGAAGATATTGTAGATGGGGAATCGGTATTCGGCATTGAGCTCCAATTGAATATCGCCGGTACTTTCCGTTTTGTCTTCATCAGAATAATAGCCGCCTGGGCCGACGGTACGATACAGCCATCCACGCAAGCCATTGGCACCGCCGCCATAGAAACTGCGCTCAAAAGGCAAGTCTTGGGAATTACCGTAGGGCACGCCGATGCCTACAAATTGCCGAAACACCAACCAGTTTTGACGCCCCAAGTCGATATGTTGGCGGAAATCAACGCTGCTTCTCACATATTGCGCATAGCGAATGCCCATGATTTCGTGATGATTCTCGTCGGTAGTCATCAACTTTGTGTTGTTGAAAAGCGAAAGCAGGTTGCCGCTTGTTTCCAAATCGGCGCGGAGGTATACAAAACTACTGGAATTTCTGATGCTTTGGGTATTGTAGGTGTAGGAGTAACGTGTTCCCAGAATCAAATGACTCGTGTACTGGTCTTTTTTCCTTTGACTGGTCTCTTCTATATCGAGGTAGTGTTGGAAATCGAAATTGACGTTGGCAATCTTCACGCCATTGAGGTTGATGGGCGCAAAGTAATGGCTTGAGCGGGCATTGCTTTTCCAGTCATAGCTGAAGGTAGCCGTTGAGATGTAGCGCGAATAGTAATATCTGATTTGTGCATTCATACCCAAGGCAACAGACGTGGTGGGTTGGTATTCGCGGGCAAAATTGGTGAGGGCAAACGGACTGAAGAATTTCGGGAAGTTGAGACTTGCAGTGAACCCCAATTCCTTGGTATTAAACGTTTGCTTGACTTCAGTGTTTTCTCCAATGATGGTCTGTGCCTCCAAACCGCCTTTGATGCTGAGTTGGAATGTTTCTGCCCCATGGAAAATGTTTTTGTTGGCATAGGAAAAACTGCCCTTAATGCCCAAATCACCTTCTGAATTGGTGCCTTCGGCCTGAACGGTAAAGGAATGTACATCGTTCTGTTGCATGGTGATACGGCAGTCAAGCAAATTGCGCGAGTCGTCCGGGTTTGAAACGCTGTCAAACTCGATGTTCACGTTTCTGAACAGCCTGTAGTTGGCCAAGGCTTTGTAAGTGTTGGTGACACTTCGCAAGTTATAGGGCAAGCCTTCAATGACATGGATGGAGCGCGAGAATGTCTGGGGTTTCACCTGAGGCTTGTCGAAATAATGGAAATCCCATGTGTTGAGCCGTTTTCTCATACCGGTTTGAACGGTGAGTTGGGCGGAGTCTACAGGGCGGCTGTTCATCCTGAAGACGGTGAAATCAGGATAGATGTGGATGTCACGGATGTAATATTTCTTAAAAGTCAATGGAGTCGTTTTCAGCCGCATGGTGATTTCCATGGTGTGGTTCATGAAATTGCTGTCGACTTCGTAATAGATGTTGTCGCGGTTGAAATAGAAATAGCCAGAGTTCTTCAGGCGTTCCGTGATGAGGTCGCGTTGCTCGTTTAGGTCGTAAGCATCGTAAATGTCGCCTTCCTTGAGTTGAAAATTGACGCTGTCGCGCATAATGTAGCGTCTGGCGAGGGTGTCGTCGATAACATAATTAATCTTCCTGACGTAATAAGGTTGGCTTGGATAGACATTGTAAGTTACGGTGGCTCTTTTCATGTTTTCGTTCAGGTCAACAGAGTGGGTCACCTTGGAGTGGAAATAACCGATGTTGTCGAGATACCGCATCATCTGCCTGGCCGAATTCTTGGCACCGGCAGGGTCATAATAGACAGGCTCCTTGCCGAAGGTCTTGTTCATCCATGCCCATATTTTGCTCTTCTGATGCTTTTCCCACTTGTAATAAATCCATGTGGGAAGGTTGGTTTGGAAGGTCTCCCGATAGGGCTTCAGCGTGATGAAGGACGACAGCTTCGATTTCTCGATTTTGTCGTGGTCGTCGTCATTATCTTCAACAACGACAGCGTTCTTTTTGACCAAATACTTGCCTTCTGGAACAAAACGAGTGATGTTGCACGAGGACATGAGGATGACCATGAGCAACCCGAAGACGATATGGAGCCTTTTGCCTGACATGCGCTGAAGATTTGGGGCAAAGGTAAGAATAATTCCTTTACACCACCTCGGCCACGGTGAAATTGCTTCCGCCGATGAAGACTATATCACCAAAGCGGGCATTGTTGACGGCGGAACGGTAAGCGTGGTTGACCGATTCATAGACCATACCGCGTAAGCCCATATCGAAGGCTTTTTCAGCTAAGATATTGGCATCCAATCCTCTTGGAATGTCAGCCTTGCAGAAATAATAGTCAGCGCCACGGGGCAGGAGCTGAAGCACGCTTTCAATGTCTTTGTCGTTGACCATGCCGAGGACGAAATGAAGTTTTTCATAATGCATATCAGCCAATTGCCGTACCACTTCGGTGATGCCGGCCACGTTATGACCTGTGTCGGCAATGGTGAGCGGGTCGCTGTTGAGGATTTGCCAACGCCCCATCAAATGGGTGTTGATGATGACCCTGCCAATGCCGTCGCGGATGTCGTCATCCGTGAGGTTGAATTTGCCGCGTAGCAGGTCAAGGGAACACATCACGGTGGTGAGGTTCTTTTGCTGGTAGTTGCCCATCAGCGGGATTTCAAGGGCTTCCATGTACAGCTCGCTGTTTTTCCAAACGTCGAATTGCTGTGTCTTGTTGGATTCGATGTGGATTTTGTCGCAGTCGAAAATCTGGTCGGCGAAATAGATAGGACTGTTGCATTCTTTGGCCTTGTCGATGAAGACTTGCTCGGTCTCAGGATGGGTCTCGCCGATGACCACAGGGATATTGGACTTGATGATACCAGCTTTTTCGTATGCGATTTTGGCTCTCGTGTCGCCCAAAAACTTCATGTGGTCGAAGTCGATATTGGTGATGATACTGAGCTCGGGCGTGATGAGGTTGGTGGAATCAAGTCTGCCGCCCATTCCCACCTCGACAATGGCAATGTCGACCTTTTCCTTGGAGAAATAATCGAAGGCCATGCCCACGGTCATCTCGAAGAAGGAAAGTTCCATCGCTTCAAACTTCGCCTTGTAGGTGTCGATGAACTGCACCACGTTGTCTTCAGGAATCATCTCGCCGTTGATGCGGATGCGTTCGCGGAAATCGATGAGGTGAGGTGAGGTGTAAAGTCCTGTTTTATAGCCTGCTTCCTGAAAAACAGAAGCTAACATGTGGGAGGTGGAACCTTTGCCGTTGGTGCCGGCCACATGCACTGACTTGAAGTTGTGGTGAGGATTGTCCAAAAGTTGGAGAAGTTGGATGGTGTTGTTGAGGTCGGCCTTGTAAGCCGCTGCTCCAATGCGTTGGTACATCGGGAGCTTGTTGAACATCCAGTCGAGGGTTTCTTTATAGGTCATAGTTACTGATTGATGACAAAAGTATAGGTGATGGTGCCGTGCTGTTCTTCGGGTGCGCTGGAATCGGCAGCGAAGGAAGAACGCAATGCAGCTTGTATGGCTTTTTGACGCATGTCACTGTTAATCACGGTGGTGCCCTTGGTTGCGACTTCAGCCCGCGTCACTTTGCCTTGACGGTTCACCCAAATGTCGACCACGACGATACCTTCTTCGCTGAAGTCGTCATTGGGGCGGTGCAGCGATTTGGCACCACGGCCACCGAGGTCATAACCTGTTCCGTTGCCTTTGCCGCCTTGACCGTCATATTTCTTGATGCCCGCCAAACCATTGGGATTGCCTTGGTCGCCGGGTTGTCCGGTGATACCTTCCGAACCGCCTTCCTGTGGGTTGTTGTTGCCTTTGAACAAAGCCCTTTTGTTGACAGTTGGTTTCGGTTCTTCGACAGGTTTCTCTTGTTTCGGCTTGATGTTTTTGGGCTTTTCAATAGCTGGGGCTTCCTCGTCGTTTTGCGTGACGATGTCTTCCTTGGCCTTGTTTGTTTGTTGCTGAGGCTGAGCAGCTTGCGGAATGGCAGGCTTTTCAGGCTGGATGTTGCCCATGCCTTGGTCCATCATGCCCAAATCGACTTCAACGCCTTCCTCGCCTGGAAGCGGCAACGGTGTTCTGAAGGCCATTAGAAACAGGATGAGCACAATCAAAGCATGAACCAAAATGGTTCCTGCTGCTGCTATGCCTCTGTCTTTCTTTTCATTGCTGTTCATGTTGCCTCCTATTTCTTTGGCGATGTAGCGAGAATGACTTTGTGGTTGTTGCCTGTGGCGTTGTTGATTTCGTTGACGGCATCAATCACGTTAACGATGTATTGTACAGGCACGGTTTTGTCAGAACGAAGTACCACCGTAGCTTGGCTATCGTTACCTATCTTGCTGTTGATGAGGTCGGTGAGTTGGGTTTCATCGGCGGGTGTTTCGTCAACGAAATACTGGTATTGTTCGTTCACGTAAACCGTGACGGTCTGCTTGGCCATGGTCTTGCTGTTGCTCGAAGGCAGCATGAGCTTGATGGCGTTGGGGGCGACCAAGGTCGAAGTTAACATGAAGAAAATCAGCAGCAGAAACACCAAGTCCGACATGGACGAGGAGTTGAACGTGGGTTCGACCTTATTTCTTGATTTTATGGCCATAATGCGCTGATTTTAGGCAGGTTCGTTCAAAACATCCATGAATTCGGTCGCCTTGGCTTCGAGCAGGTTGACAACTTTTTGGATTTTCGTCGAGATGATAGCGTGGAAGAAGTAGGCGATGATGCCGACAATCAGACCACCGACGGTGGTCACCATGGCTTCGTAGATGCCCGATGAAAGCAGCTCAATATCAATGTTGTTGCCTGCCATAGACATGTTGTAGAACGCGCGAATCATACCAGTAACCGTGCCCAAGAAACCAATCATCGGGGCGGCACTGGCAATCATGGCAAGGATGCTGACGCCACGTTCCAATTGTGCAACTTCAAGATTTCCAACATTCTCAATGGCTGAGTTGATGTCGCCCAAAGGTCTGCCGATGCGGGAGATACCTTTTTCAATCATGCGGGAGATAGGGGTGGAGTTGCCGCGACACAAGGCCTTGGCCGAGTCAAGTTTGCCGTCTTTCATGTATTCGCGGATGCGTTCCATGAAACCGTTGTCGTATTTCGTGGCACGCGAAACGGCAATGTAACGTTCAATGAAAATGTAGACCGCGATGATGGACAGGACGGCCAACAGAATCATAATCCAACCGCCTTTGGTGGCGAGTTCAAGGATGGAGAGTTTGAATTCCGTGGGTTGGGCTACGGTTTCTGCTGCGGCTGCGCCTAAATCATTGGCAGTCTGTTGAATTTGAAGAAGGTTCATATTGTTATTGAATTGTTGAATCGTTTAATAATACGGAAATATCCGTGTTTTATTGCCTCACCGCATGTCAATCACATCCACATTAGGGTGTTTATTGGTATCGAAGGTGAAGAATTTGTCGCCCAATTCCTGGTCGAATTTCATTTCTTTGATGGTAACGACGACCTTACTGCCATCTTCTATATAAATGTCTGCGCTATCAATATTGGGTCTTGATTTTTTCGTATTGATTTTCAGGGTCACGCGCGTGTAAGGCCCTTTGGGATTGGACAATTCGATGGTGGCGATGCCTTGGGGGTCGATGCCGGCAAGGGTCGCTACATAACTCTCATCCAAGGAGGTGAGGAGTTTCAAAGGCGTGTTGTCGGTTCCTTCTGTGGCATTGCTGATCATGACTTCCTCTTCTTCAATGAAATACGTCCAAATGGACTTGCCATCGGAAATGGTTTGTCTATCGGTCATTTCAATTTTGTAGGCCTCGCCTTGCAGCCAGGCGTGTCCTTTTTCGGAATCATACAAAGTTTTTCCGTCGTTGCTGATTTGATAGTTGAAAGCCATCTCCACATTCTTGTGGCTCTTCAATTGGTTGACGAGGAGACGAAGGATGGTTTCTGCATTATTTTGTGCGCTAACTGCCTGTGCTGTAAATAAAAAAGCAATGCAGGCGATGATGTTTTTCATTTTCATTTTCAAAATTCGTTGTCTTTGTTGTAGATGTCCCGCAAAATCTGTTCCAAAGCTGCTTCGGAATTCACTTTCACCTCACGCGACTTGCTGCCTGAGAACGGCCCGACGATACCTGCGGCCTCCAATTGGTCGATAATGCGGCCTGCGCGGTTGTAGCCGAGTTTCAGCTTGCGTTGGATCATTGACGTGGAGCCTTGTTGGGTCTGCACCACGATGCGAGCGGCTTCCTCAAAGAGGCTGTCGCGTTCGCCATCGTCTTCAATGTCGGCACCATCACCCTCTTCTTCAGGCACTTCTGGCAACAGGAACGGCTCAGGATAGCCGCGTTGTGCTCCGATGAATTCCGTCACTTTTTCCACCTCGGGCGTGTCGATGAAGGCACATTGCAGACGAACGAGGTCGTTGCCAGTGGAGAGCAACATGTCGCCGCGTCCAATGAGTTGGTTGGCACCGCTTTGGTCGAGGATGGTCTTCGAGTCGACTTGCGAGATGACGCGGAAGGCGATACGAGCCGGGAAATTGGCTTTGATGGAACCTGTGATGATGTTGACAGAAGGACGCTGGGTAGCGATAATCAAATGGATGCCGACGGCACGGGCCAGTTGGGCAATGCGGGCTATCGGGGCTTCCACTTCGCGGCCTGCCGTCATAATAAGGTCAGCAAACTCATCGACGACAAGCACAATGTAGGGCAGGTAACGGTGTCCCTCGGTCGGAAGCAGCCTACGTGCCTTGAACTTTTCATTATATTCGATGATGTTGCGGCATTCGGCGGCTTTGAGGAGGTCGTAACGCTGGTCCATCTCGATACACAAGGAATTCAGGGTGCGCACCACTTTCTTCACATCAGTGATGATAGCGTCTTCTGAATCAGGTAGTTTGGCTAAATAATGTCGCTCAATTCGGTTGTATAGTGTCAGTTCCACCTTCTTCGGGTCGACCATGACGAACTTCAGTTCCGAAGGATGCTTGCTGTAGAGCAACGAAGCCACTATCGCATTCAGTCCCACAGACTTACCTTGACCTGTGGCACCCGCCATCAAAATGTGCGGCATTTTGGCGAGGTCGAAAACATAAGTCTCATTAGAGATGGTCTTGCCGATGGCGCAGGGCAACGCGAATTTCGAGTTTTGGAACTTCTCTGAACTCAACACACTGCGCATGGAAACCGTTTCGGGTTTGCTGTTCGGCACTTCAATACCGATGGTACCTTTACCCGGAATGGGTGCGATGATACGGATGCCCAAAGCGGCCAAACTCAGCGCAATATCGTCTTCCAAGTTCTTGATTTTCGAGATGCGGATACCAGCGGCGGGGACGATTTCATATAAAGTGACGGTAGGGCCAATGGTCGCTTTGATTTTGTCGATGGCGATGCCGTAGTTGCCCAAGGTCTCCACAATTTTGTTCTTGTTGGCTTCCAATTCCGCGTTGTCAATTTCAGCTTTTTTCCCACCATATTCATTGAGCATGTCAAGGGTCGGGAACTTGTAGTCGCGAAGTTCATAACGCGGGTCAAAAGGCGTGTCGATGGTGTGGCGTTCCACGTCTTTGCCTTTTTCCACAGTTTCCTCAGTCGGTGTGTTCTCGATGACTAACTCCACTTTTTCGGCTTCGTTTTCAGTCTTTTGTGGAATGGCATCTTGAGATTTTGTGTCGTTGGTAGTCGTAACATTAGGGTCTAAAGTGATTCCTTGGTCATCGGACTCGTCTTTTGGGTGAATGATGACGTTCTCTTTGCGCTTTTGTTCTGCATTGATTTCTGAAGTCACGATTTCAAACGATGGGTTTTTGGTGAATGAGGTGACAGGAGGGAGATGAGGTTCGTCATCTTCGTCGTCAATGGAATCAGGGTCGATGTCTTCGCCGTTGTCGGTCATGTTTTCTCTTTCTCTTTCAAGCTCTTCCCGAATGCGTTGTTCAGCAAGAATGGCTGCCTGATGACGGCGTTCATCTTCGCGTTTCTCACGCAACTCCTTGAAATAGTTGAGTGTAAGGTTGAATTGATAGACCGCGAAGACCAAGAACAGGAAAGCGAGGATGATGATAACGCCCACCTTGCCCACATAGTTGGTCAGTAAAGTGTTGAGCCACAGGCCAACGGCACCGCCGAAAATAGCACATTTTGGCGCACTGACAGAGATAAAGGCGAAAAACAGTGGCAACCAGACCAAACTCAGAAGGGCATATTTCCAAATGCTCCACATCTTGATTTTGGCCGTGTCAGTCAGTTGTAATCCAATGATAGTCAATAGGTAAACGAAGAAGAAAGCACCGATGCCAAATGACTCCTTGATGAGTGTCTGCGCCAAGAAAACGCCGACACGACCTGTTTTGTTCTCGATTTGGACTCTTTGGCTGAAGATTTGGTAACCGAACTCCTGATGGTGGCCGCTGAAGAAACTCACCAAATAGGATATTAAAGCGAGACCCAAAAATACGGCAAGGCTGATGAACAGAATGCCGATGATGTGCTTCACGCGGCCATCTGATTCTTTTTTGTTGGTTTTCTGAGGTTTGTTGTCTTTGCCCTTGGGTGTTTTCTCACTCTTTTTCGACTTTTCTTTTTTAGGCTTTTCCTCTTTCTTCTTTTCTTCTGTTGTTATGATTTGCTCCTCCATCGGCTCGACCTCGAATGAAGCTTTCGTCTTGAAAGTGTTCTCTTTACGATTGTTTTTCTCTGCCATTTTCTGTCTTCGTTTTTGGTGTGCAAAAATAGATAAAAAACGCAAAAAAGACCACCTAAAGGCAGTCTTTTTTGTACGTAAACCAAACGCTTATTTCGGAATCCTAAACATCCGCTTCCAGCGAATACCTCCATTCTCTTTGTCCAAAGAAAGCCAAACGAGCACAGGCTTCCCAACAATGTGGTTTTCAGGGACAAAGCCCCAATAACGTGAGTCGGCGGAGTTGTGGCGGTTGTCGCCCATCATCCAGTAATAGTCCATCTCGAAGGTATAGCTGTCGGCGGGCTTGCCGTCAATGTAGATTTGATTGCCTTGCACCTTCAGGTCGTGAAGTTCGTAGGCGTGAATGACGCGCTCATAGAGTGGTAAAGTGTTGACATCCAACTTCACCGAAACGCCTTTTTTCGGGATGTAAATCGGCCCGAAATTGTCGACATTCCAAGGATAAAGGTCAGGGCGATTGGGGAAGAGACTGGTGCTGGTGCCTTGGCCAGGTGCTTGGATGTTGCGCATCACGGAGGTGACGAAAGGCAGTTTGATCAGTTCGTCGGCCACCTTCGCGCTGATGTTGAGGATGAAGGTGTTGGGGTCGGCGGTGCGGTAGCCTTCGGTGATGTTGTATTTGTCCAAAGTCTGCTTGTTGATGCCGCCGTTGGTGGTCACTACGGAGTAGTTGAATTGCATGTTCTCAGGCTCGAAGGCTTTCTCGCCGTTGATAAACACCACACCGTCAACGATTTTCAAGCTGTCGCCAGGCATACCGATGAGACGTTTCACATAGTTTTCGCGCTTGTCAACAGGATGGGCGATAACCTTGCCGAAATTCTGATGGTCGTTCCAAACGCGGTTGCGGCCATACTCGCGGACGAGGTCGTAATAGCTGATGCTGCTTTGGAAAATGTCGCAGACCGTGTCGCCGGCAGGATAGTTGAACACGATGGGGTCGTAACGTTTCATCGTCGAAACGCCTGGATAGCGGTGATAGGGCAACTTAATCCATTCCAGATAGGACTTTGCCGTCTTGCTGCCAGGCAAAGTATTGTGCACAAATGGGAACGAAAGCGGTGTGTTAGGACGCTTTGGTCCGTAATGTATCTTACTGACAATCAAATAATCGCCAACACAAAGCGATTTCTCCATACTCGAAGTGGGAATAGTGAAGGCCTCGAAGACGTATGTCCTTATTATTAATGCGGCGACCACAGCAAAGATGATGGCATCGAACCACTCGCGGGTGGTTGATTTCTTGGGTCGAGTGGTCGTTGCTGGGTCTTGGTATTTGTCATCTTTGGCGATGATAGGGAAAAAAATGAAAGGCAAAACGGCGGCCATGCCTTCCTCCCAAACCTTGAATCTGCCGAAGCATTTGCCCAACTCGACGAGCATGAGCAGCAGCATGAAGATGTTGATGTAAGGGAAGACGATGAAGAACCACCACCAGAACTTCTTCTCTTTGCCGATGATTTTCAGCATGATATAGATGTTGTAATAAGGGATGAGGCTGTAATAGCCTTTTTGTCCAGCGGCCTCAAACTGCTTCCAGCAGAACGCAATCGGGATGGTGAATAATGCCGGGACGATTAAAATGAAAAGTAATAATGACATTTTTATTTGTAATTTCTATGATTAACGACAGGTTAAACAAAATAGTATTTTCGGCTGCAAAAGTAAGGAATATTTTGCAATGCTGGTAAAAGCCAGCCCCGTAGGGGCGATAGATAATAGGCAGGTTGTGGAGCGCAGCGGAACTCCTGTCAACATAAAAACAAACAAAACACCAGTGAGCCCCGTAGAGGCGACAGGAATCATTCCCCAATCAAATCCTCCATCCCAAACACCCCAGTTTTCCCGATCAAAAACTCAGCCGCAGCAATAGCACCCAAGGCAAACCCTTGGCGATTAAAAGCTTCATGTGTGATCGTGATTTTATCTGCGGGCGATTCGGCCATCACGCTGTGGATACCGTTCACTTCGCCTTCGCGAGTTACTTTTATAAATAAGGTGTGCTCAGCAGGCTCATCAATGCTCCAACGGTCGTAGTCGTGGTTGACGGAAAGAATGTCGTTGGCGAGTTTCACTGCTGTTCCACTTGGTTTGTCCAGCTTGTGGATGTGATGGGTCTCAGCCATGGAGAGTTGATAACCATATTTTTCCGCGAACTTCGCTAGCTGCTTGTTGAGCAGAAACATGATGTTCATCCCAATGCTGAAGTTGGGCGCATGGAAGAGGCTTTGGTTTTTTTCGAGGCAGCGTTGCTTGATTTCCCCGAAATGGTCTTGCCAGGCCGTGGTGCCCACCACGACTGGTAAATGCAGGTCGAAGCAACGATGGATGTTACTGACCACTTGGTCGGGTTGACTGAAGTCGATGGCGACATCGGCTTGTTTTAGCAGGTCGATACGTTCTTCCCATTCTTTGGAGTTGTCAATGGTGACGGCGATTTCATGCTGGCGGGCGAGGGCGGCTTTCTCCACCTCGTGGCCCATCTTTCCGTATCCGATGATTGCGATTTTCATGTTCGATGTTTTTGTCACAAAATTTGCAAAACTCTCAAAACATTTTACTTGTATGGAAGGTCGCCAACCGGCTCCTTTCCTGCGGCGACACGGTTGTGGAGCCGCATTTTTTATGATTGATGTTTTGCATGTTTTGAAGGTTTTGTGATTTAAAAATTTAACTTAAACGACAGCCCGACTTGGGCGTATTGTGGCATTTTTATTGGCGTTTCTGTAGGTCGAAGGTAAGGGTCAACGCTGAGGCTGAGGTCATCGCTGATGTCGTAACTGTAAAGGTGTCCGTCCACACAGGCATCAAGGATGTTCAGTCCGTACCAAGCCACGGTCAGGATGCTGTAGAACTCAAAGTCGCGGCGGTACGATTCCTTGTATGTCTGTAGTTGGCTGTCGGCGTATTTGTTGGCCAAATCGGTCTCGTATTGGGTTAATGTTGTGCCTTCGGGCAGGTCGCCGGTCTTGTATTCGTATGCGTGTAGGTAGTGCTGTGATTCGGAAAAATTACTATAGGCCAAATAGCCAAGTCCACCCAATCCCGCATAAACGATAGGCACTTTCCACCATTTTCGGTTGTAGATTTGCCCCAATCCTGGCAGGCAGGCTGACATGATGGTGGCTTTGGCGGGACTATGCGGCTTTTTTTCTTTCACTGTCTTGGCTGACTTGGCCGATTTCTGTGGCTCGACGACAGTGTCGGCGGTAATCACGGTGTTGCCGACAGTGTCGAACACCACATTCTGCGCTTCCGTTTTCTGAAAGGCAAGGAATACAACGAAGCCCAAAAGAAACAAGAAGCGACGCGGCATGGCAGTTATTTGTTGTTGAACAGTTCCATGATGCGGTCAAACTCGGCCTCGTCCTTGAAGTCGATGACCACGCTGCCTTGGCCTTTCACGTTTCTCGTCACTTTCACCTTGGTGTTCAGGGTTTGCGAGAGTTTTTTGATTTTGCTCTTGAAATGCTCTGGGATGAAGTTGGTCTGCTTTCTTTCTTTGGCCTCCGGATTCTTGGCTTTTTCGGCCAGTTCCTCGGTCTGCCTGACGTTCATATCGCCTTCGATAATCTGCTGAAGGAGTTTCAGTTGCTGTTCCTTGTCGGTGATATTGATGAGCGCACGGGCATGGCCCATAGTGATATGACCGTCACGGATGGCAATTTGTACTTCTGCCGGCAATTTCAACAGTCTCAAGAAGTTGGCTACGGCACTGCGGCTCTTGCCGACCTTGTCACTGACTTCCTCTTGGGTCATGTTGCACTCGTCGATGAGGCGTTGGTAGGAAATGGCCACTTCGATGGCGTTCAGGTTTTCGCGGTGGATGTTCTCGATGAGGGCCAGTTCCAGCATTTGTTCGTCATTGGCCACGCGGATAAACACTGGAATCTTGGGAAGTCCAGCCAATTTGGAGGCTCTCAGACGACGCTCGCCGGAAATGAGCTGATATTTGTTGTAGCCAAGTTTTCTGACCGTAACAGGTTGAATGACACCTTGTTCTTTGATGGATTGCGCCAACTCTCTCAAAGCGGTCTCGTCAAATTCGGTTCTCGGTTGGAAGGGGTTGGTTTCAATGAGGTTGATGTCGATTTCGGCGATGGCACCTGCCACGAAATCGCCGCTGATGTCTTTGCTGGTGATGTCGGTTTCGGGGCTTTGCAGGATGGCGTCAAGGCCACGGCCAAGGGCTCTTCTGTTTTTGTCGGACATGGCAGTTTATTCGTTTTTTGTGATGTGATTCTTTTCCAAAATTTCCCGGGCAAGATTCAGGTAGTTGATGGCTCCGACGCTGGCCGCATCGTGCATGATGATGGACTTGCCGAAACTGGGTGCCTCGCCCAAGCGCGTGTTGCGATTGATGATGGTGTTGAAGACCATATCCTGGAAGTGCATCTTCACTTCTTCCACCACTTGCTTTGACAGGCGCAGACGTGTGTCGAACATGGTGAGCAGGATGCCTTCGATGTCCAAGTCAGGGTTGAGGCGGGTTTGTACGATTTTGATGGTATTCAGCAACTTGCCGAGGCCTTCAAGGGCAAAATACTCGCATTGCACAGGGATGATGACCGAATCAGCAGCGGTAAGGGAATTGACCGTAACTAAACCTAACGAGGGTGAGCAGTCGATGATGATGAATTCGTACTCCTTTTTTATGCTATCGAGGGCGTGCTTCATCATTTGCTCACGGTTGGGCAAGTTAATCATCTCAATTTCAGCACCTACCAAGTCGATATGAGCAGGAATCAGATACAGGTTGGGGGTCTCCGTCTCGGTGATGACGGTTTTGGGATCTACGTTGTCGATGATACACTCGTAAATGCTGGTCTCAACGGATTTTGGGTCGATGCCTACACCCGAGGTCGCATTGGCTTGTGGGTCGGCATCGATGAGAAGGGTTTTATATTCAAGGACGGCTAAACTTGCCGCCAAGTTGATGGCTGTGGTGGTTTTTCCCACGCCACCTTTCTGATTTGCAATCGCTATTATCTTGCCCATGTTGCTGTTCGTTTTGCGCTACAAAAGTACGTATTTTGGCGCATTTTATTATAGGTGGCTTGGGAAAGTTATCAACAACGAAACAAAATGTTGATAAGTTTTGACACGCCGACCGTGACAAAAGAAAAAAGACCGCGCGAACACGGTCTTTTCGATAATTGATGTTTTGATAAACTTATTTGTCCAAATTGTCGAACCATTTGTCGATGGCACTGTCGATTTCGCTGTGGCTTTCACCACCCACGTTGTCATAGTGGCGTGGCGTTGGCTCCGGCTGGTCGTAATAATCGGCAGGATATTCACCCGTCTCGATGTAGTTGATGGCGTCGTTGAGGCCTTTCGAAACCTTCTCGAAGTCTTCCTTGTAGAGGAAAATCTTGTGCTTTTCATAGAAGAAGCGGTTCAGACCCTCATCGAAACGGCGCTTGCTTTCGGTTATGGTGATGTACTTCTCATCATTCTTCGTGGATTTCACATCGAAAAAGTAAGTTCTCTTTCCTGCTTTCACTGCCTTTGAGAACAGTTCGTCTTTTTCTTTCATTTCATTTTCTTCCATCATGTCTTTCAATAATTTGATACTTTCTAAATGTTCTTTTTTGTTTGAAAAGTGGGGCAAAAGTAAGAAAAAATTGAATATCGCTGCTTTTTATGTATTATTTTTGCACTCAAATTTGCAAACTTTATGGAACTGAATCTGAAACGACCCATAGCTTTTTTCGACCTGGAAACGACAGGTCTGAACACTTCTCACGACCGCATCGTGGAGATGAGCGTGCTGAAAATCAACGTGAACGGTGATGAAGAGCAGCGTGTTTGGTTGCTCAATCCTGAAATACCCATCTCTGCCGAATCCACTTCGGTGCATGGCTATACCAATGAGATGGTGGCCGACAAGCCCACTTTCCGCGAAAAAGCCAAGGAAATCGCTCAGTTCATCGGCAATGCCGACTTAGCAGGCTACAATATCCTGAAATTCGACTTGCCTGTTTTAGTTGAAGAATTCCTTCGCGTGGATTATGATTTCGACCTCAAAGACCGTGGTTTTATTGATGTGATGAACATCTTTATGAAAATGGAACCGCGCACGCTGAAGGGAGCCTATCGGTTCTTCTGCCATGCCGAATTGAGTGGTGCCCACGGTGCCATGGCCGACACCAAAGCCACTTACGATGTACTTCGTGCCATGCTCGACAAATACCAAGATGTTGAATACGAAGACGCTAAGGGCAACAAATCCCAAGGTCCCACCAACGACATGAAGCAACTCGCCGAGTTTTCGGCACATCACAAGAACGCTGACCTTTCGGGACAAATCATTTTTGACGAGGAGGGCAAGGAAGTGTTCATGTTCGGCAAGCATAAAGGTCAGCGCGTGGAAGATATTTTCCGCAAGGAACCGGCCTATTACGATTGGATCATGAAAAATGATTTTCCGCTTTATACGAAAAAGGTGGTGACGGCCATCAGGTTGCGCATGGGCGGAAAGAATGTAAAACGATAAAGCCATGAAAATCATTTGTATAGGACGCAATTATTTGGCACATGTCAAGGAATTGGACAACGACTTGCCGACTGAGCCCATGTTTTTTATGAAGCCTGCCACAGCTCTGCTGTTGCCGCACAATCCGTTTTTCTACCCTGATTTCAGCAAGGAAATCCATTATGAGACGGAGCTGGTGCTACGTATCTGTAAGCCAGGCCGCTCCATCGACGAGAAGTTCGCTTCAAATTACTATGATGCCATCACCGTGGGCATCGACTTCACCGCCCGCGATTTGCAGCGCGAGTGCAAGGCCAAAGGCCATCCTTGGGAAATCGCCAAAGCTTTCGATAGTTCGGCACCCATTGGTGAGTTCAAGAAAATCAGTGAGTTGAAACATCCTGAGGATATTGCTTTCGGCATGAAACTCAACGACGAATGGGTGCAGCAAGGCCACAGTCGCGACATGATTTTCAGTTTCGACAGAATCATCTCCCATGTTTCGCGTTTCGTCACTTTGAAAGAGGGCGATTATATCTTCACTGGCACGCCACAAGGTGTAGGGGAGGTGCATATCGGCGACAAGTTGGAGCTGTTTCTGGAGGGGGAATCGGTGTTTTGGTTTAGGGTGAAGTGAGAAAAAAGTATCATTTGCATAGTAATGTTATTTTCATTATTTTTGTGGCATAAAACATAATAGTAATGAAAGCGAAACCATTCGTCAAATGGGTTGGAGGGAAAGCCCAACTCATTGAACAACTGGAAGCTCTGCTTCCTGCTGACTTTGACCGATGGGAGAATGTCACTTACATTGAGCCGTTTGTCGGCGGAGGAGCCAAAAATCTTATGAAACTGAATCGTTTAATAGCATAAATCAATTATTTGTAGTATTTTTGCACCGTTAAACTCAAATGTTGTGATTATGAATAAAGCAGATTTTCCTTCCATTACGACAGTTGTACAAGCAGAGCCTTGGGGAAAAGGTCATGTGGCACGTATCACATCTTTTCGTCCTGTGACCAATACCCCAAAACAACATCGTGTTATTGAAGCAAGTGTTTTGCCAAAATGAGCATTTTATCCAAAAACTATGGCCAACGCCAAGATGCAATCATATCTGATTGTTTTGTTGTCATGCCAGAAGGCGTAACAGACGCAGAAGGGAATCGTCGCTATTGCAAGATTGAAAATGCTGCTTGGGACACGGGCGCGACCAATACCATCATTTCACCTGAAATCGTAAAGGTGTTGGGACTGGTTCCAAGTGGTAAATGCGCTGTGTCCGCATACGGCGGAATATTGGAAGCTAATACATACACCATTGATTTGTGTTTTGAAAACGGCTACAAGGTTGCCAATCTGCAAGTGATGAGCGGTGATGACGACAACGACTTCGACTACGATGTTCTTATCGGAATGGATGTCATTACAAAAGGAGATTTCTGTATTTCAACAGTAAATGACCAAACGGTTTTCTCATTCCGTATGCCAGCAGAAGGAATCAAGTTATGACTCAAGCACAGGCTGTCATAGAAACAATTGAAGCGTTGGGCGGTATTGCAACGCTTACCCAAATCAATCAAAAGATATTTGAAATCAAGGATTGCAACTGGGGCACAAAGACCCCGTTTGCATCTATTAGACGCATTGTCCGTCATACCAAAGGAATATATCCAATAAAAAAAGGTCTATACGCATTAGAAAGCCATCGAAAACAATTAGAACAGGAAGGAATAATTGTACAGACGGAAAAGAATAAAGATAGCGATGAGGTAAAGAACTTCAACCATGCATATTATCAAGGATTATTGCTCGAAATGGGTAAAATGAGGCATTTATCCACTTTCGTTCCTGACCAAGACAAGAACAAATTATTTCTCAAGACCCCATTAGGTGAGATTCGGACATTGAGTTCAATACCTCAATATTCGTATCCTTCGATTGTCAAACGAAGTTCTACAATAGATGTCATTTGGTTCAATGACAATCAGTTACCCCATTCTTTCTTTGAGATTGAACATTCAACTGATATTCAGAATTCCCTATTGAAATATAATGACTTACAAAGTTTTTATGTTCGTATGGTCATTGTTGCAGATGAAAAAAGGTATCAGGAATATTTGAACAAGTTGTCTTATGCTGCATTTAACGAACTTCGTATGAATAAACGTGTTGCATTTTTGAGTTATGAATCGCTTGATAAGCAGTATGAGAAAGAGTTAATGATACAACAATTAGACTTTATTATTTAAACTATTCGATTACGTTAAACCATTTGAATGAAAGTATAAAAACTAAAAATAATACAAACATATAATAATCAAGCGTTTGCTATTTGTTCTATTCGCAATGAAACCTAGGAAATTTCAAGAATAGTATAGAACAAATCATTATATGACCCTACTGCGGGTTTGATTTGTCTATTACTTGGTTTTCCTAGGACCACATTGCGAGCAAATCATTGCCCGCAGTTTTTGTGTGTCCTATGGAAGCCAGAATGGTAACTGGTAGCAAACATAAAACAAACGTTACAATGAGTTACATTGAATTTGAGCCTCATAGGACTTACTATCAAGGCAAGAGAAAAACCATTCCCCAATCTTTTACTCTTTTACATGGTGATTGTAGAAAACTATTGTATGAAATCCCCAATAATTCATGTAACGCCATTTTTGCCGACCCTCCCTATTTCTTAAGCAATGGCGGCATCAGCTGTCAAAGCGGCAAGGTGGTATGCGTTGACAAAGGCGATTGGGACAAAGGAGGAACACCTGAATATATCTACAATTTCAACAAACAATGGCTTTCGATATGCAGAAATAAACTAACAGAAGACGGAACTATATGGATTAGTGGAACTTATCACAACATTTTTTCTGTTGCAAACTGCCTGACCGAATTAGGCTATAAGATACTCAATGTCATTACTTGGCAGAAGTCCGACCCGCCACCGAATTTGAGTTGCCGCTATTTCAATTTCTCCACAGAATACATCATTTGGGCAAGAAAGCATGAAAAAAAGCCTCACAAGTTTAATTACGAGGTAATGAAACGTTTGAATGGCGACAAACAAATGACAGATGTTTGGAGAATCCCAGCGGTTGGGAAATGGGAAAAAACATGTGGAAAACACCCAACACAAAAGCCTTTACGTTTGCTTTATCGCATCATTCTCGCATGTACTAACGAGGGCGACACAATCCTTGACCCTTTTGCTGGTAGTTGTACAACTGGAATTGCGGCAAATCTATTGGGACGCAACTTTATAGGCATAGACCAAGAGCAAGAATACTTGGATTTGGGCATTCGTCGTCGACAAGAAATCGATGACCCCAATAATGCCGAGAAATTGCTCAAAAAGATGCAAGAAAATCCTGAGGAAGTTACTGTACTTGTTAACCATGCGCGAAAATCGACTATGGAAAAAATGATAGAAACAGGCATGTGTTATCTTCGTGCGGGAGAAAGTAAAGGTTCGCTTTTGGTAAAACCAGGTTTTGAAAAGCTTGGGTATGTGTTGTTGCACACGAATGGTAAAAACACCAAACTTTTCAAATTAAAGAAAAAAGGGTTCCAGATTTGGACTCCTGAAGCATTGCGAGAAAGTGGATTTGAAGCAGAAAATGCTCCGTATTATGCAGTGATTCATTTCGATAATACTAAAGAGATTCCGTTTACGAAGTCCGTTAATTTGTTACAACGTAAAAATACCAATGTTGCAAAGATATTGCCTTTGAGTGAATTGATAGAATTAAGATGAAAACTTTAAACTTTGAAGTGATATAATTTTTAAACTTGTGTGGTCTTTGTCGAAAAAACAATACCTTTGTCGAATATTTCAGGAAACGTATGATTAGTGAGATTTGTCAAAAGTTTGTGTCACCGCCTAAATTGTAAATATGAATTACAAATTATAAATTATAAATTATTGAAAATCAAACGCTATATGAAAAAACTATTCCTATTAGCCCTGCTTGCAGCGGCAACATTTCAACTCTCTGCGCAGCCCTTGTGGCTCCGCCACAATGTAATCTCTCCTCAAGGCGACAAAATCGCTTTCTGCTACAAAGGCGATGTGTATGTGGTAAACACCACTGGCGGTAAAGCCTTGCAAATCACGACAAACACCGCTTACGATGCCGAACCAATATGGTCGCCCGATGGCAAACAAATCGCCTTTGCCACTGACCGTAATGGTAATTTCGATGTGTATTTGGTCTCCACAGAAGGTGGTGTAGCCAAGCGTATTACAACCAATTCAGCCACTGAAATGCCTTTGGCCTTTTCACCCGATGGCAAGGAGATTTATTTCTCCGCACAAATCCAAAAGTCGGCTGAGAATGTGCAGTTTGCCTCGGGCTGGATTACCGAACTATATAAAGTGAGCGTCGAAGGCGGTCGCCCCGAGCAGGTGGTGGCCGTGCCAGTGTGCAGCATGTCGTTTGACAAGGACGGCAAATCGTTCCTCTACTACGACCGCAAGGGCAGCGAGAACGTTTGGCGCAAGCACCATGTCTCCTCCGTGGCTCGCGATGTGGTGTACTACAACGCCAAGAAAAAGACGCACACGATTCTCACAACCAATGTGGGCGAGGATAGAGACCCAAGATATTTGCCTGGTTACCAGGAGGTCGTGTTCTTAAGCGAGCGCAATAACGGCAACTTCAATGTTTACAAAGCACCTGCCAACAACCTTGAAAAGGTGGAGGCGGTAACGCATTTCAAGACGCACCCTGTCCGTTTCCTGAGCGTGGCCAACGATGGTCTATTGTGCTATGGTTATATGGGCGAGATTTACACCCAACGCATTGGCAGTGAGCCTCAAAAGGTCAACATTGAAATCGTCAACGACCAGGAATCTGAGCAAAAGGTGAAGCAAGATTTTAAAGGTGTCGGCGATTTTGCGCTGAGCGACGACGGCAAACTGATTGCCTTCATCTCGCGCGGCGAACTTTTCGTGACAGGCGTGGACGAATATGCCACCACCAAGCAAATCACGCACACGGCGCAGGCCGAGCGCAATCCTTCGTTCTCAAAGGACGGTCGCACCATCGTTTATGCCTCTGAGCGTGACGGTTACTGGAATCTCTACCAAGCCACCATCGAGCGCAAGGAGGACTACAATTTCGCGTACGCCACCTTAGTGGAAGAGAAACCTTTGTTTGGCAACGACGGCATCGAGCGCATTGCGCCGAGCTATTCACCCGACGGCAAGGAAATCGCTTTCATCGAGAATCGTACTGTCTTGAAAGTCTACAATGTAGCCTCAAAACAGGTGCGCCAAATCACGGATGGATGCCAACACTATGAGACCGATGATTATGGCTTCTCCTACGAGTGGTCGCCCGATGGACAGTGGTTTGCCTTGACCTTGATTTCTCACATGCGCGACCCCTATTCTGACATCGGCATTGTGAAGGCTGACGGCTCGAAAACCATCTACAATATCATCGAGAGTGCTTACATTGACGGCAGTCCGCAATGGGTGTTGGATGGCAATGCAATCATTTATCGTTCAAATCGTTACGGAATGCGTTCCCATGCCTCATGGGGTAGTCAAAACGACGCTTTCATAGCCTTTATGAATCAGGATGCTTACGACAAATTCCGTCTCAGCAAAGAGGATTGTGCCTTGCTGAAGGAAACCGAGAAAGGCAAGAATGACGACAAGAAAGACGAGTCCAAAGACGAAGGCAAGGACAAGAAAAAAGGCAAGAAAGACGATAAAAAAGACGCCCCTTCGACAGGCTCAGGGACCTCAAAAGAAGACAAGGAAATCAAGAAGATAGAGGTGGACTTAGAGCATCTGCAAGACCGTGTGATTCGCTTGACCCCGATGTCTTCAAATTTGAGTGGCATGGCACTTTCTAACGATGGCGAGAAGTTCTATTTCATGACCTCGTTCGAGAAGGGTTATGACCTTTGGGAGATGGATGTGCGCGAGAAGTCGATGAAGATCACGAAAAAGTTGGGGCAGGGCGGTGCCCAGCTGAGAATGAAGGGCGACAATCTCTTCGTGCTTTCCGGCAACAATTTGCAGAAATTCGACAAAGGCGGCAAGTCGTCGTCAATTAAATTTGATGCCACGATGGAACTCAACCTTGCCGACGAGCGCGAATACATGTTCGACCACGTGTTTCTGCAAATCGAGAAGCGTTTCTTCATGAAAGACCATCACGGCGTGGATTTGACTTTGATGAAAGAAGCTTACCAACCTTTCTTGGCGCATATCAACAACAACTATGACTTCTCAGAGATGTTGAGCGAGATTTTAGGCGAATTGAACGTGTCACATACAGGTTCAGGCTATCGTCCCTCAAGCAAAGGCGATGCCACGGCGGAGTTCGGCGTATTGCTCGACCTCAATTACAAAGGCGACGGCTTGAAGATTGACGAGGTGGTGGAAGGCGGTCCTTTCGACAAGGACAAATCGAAGGTGAAGAAGGGTTGCATTATCCAAAAGATTGACGGCGTGGAGATTACCAAAGGGATGGACTACTATCCTTTGCTCAACAATAAGCGTGACAAGACAGTTTTGGTGACCCTCTCAGATGGCGGCAAGACATGGGAAGAAACGGTGAAGCCCATCAGCCACAGCGCGATGAATGATTTGCTCTACAAGCGTTGGGTGAAGCATAATGAGGAAACGGTAAAAAAGTTGTCTAACGGTCGTTTGGGCTATGTCCACATCAAGAGCATGGGCGATGCCAGCTACCGCGATGTATACTCTCAGATTCTCGGCAAATACAATCTCTGCGACGGCATTGTCATTGACACGCGCTTCAATGGCGGCGGTCGTTTGCATGAAGACATCGAGATTCTTTTCAGCGGCGAGAAATACCTCGAACAGGTCATCAACGACAGCGTGGCTTGCGTGATGCCTTCACGGCGTTACAACAAGCCCTCCATCATGATTATCGGTGAGGCCAACTACAGCAACGCACATGGAACACCTTGGGTTTACAAGCACAAAAACATGGGCACTCTTGTCGGTATGCCTGTGCCAGGCACCATGTCGAGCGTGACTTGGGAGACCTTGCAAGATCCGTCATTGTATTTCGGCCTGCCAGTGATTGGTTATCGCACAGAACAAGGCAATTGGTTGGAAAACACCCAACTGGAGCCTGATGTCAAGGTGCGCAATACACCTGAGAAGATGGCCGATGGTGTGGATGAACAGTTGGAGGCCGCTGTGAAGGAACTGCTGAAAGAATTGAAGGATTTCCATTATTGGGGAAAGTAAAAATGTATTGAAGGCATCGGAAAGCATGTCCCTACAGGGTGCAGGCCTCAACAGGTATGTCATCCCAACGCAGCCTGGTGGGCAAAGGCATGGGATCTATACCTGATGAGGCCGTCCATTAGGGCATCACTCTTGAACCGCCTCCTATAGATTCCTTTTGCCAACCCACAAACAAGCCCACGGAATGACATAGGAGGCTAGCTCTATAACAATTTTAGCGCGATTCATGCGTTTTAAAAAGAAAACCCATGATGCGTATCCAGCAATACCTTGTTATAATAACTGCTTTCCTTAGCCTTTCCGCCATGGCTCATTCCGTGACGGAGGAGGATGGTTATTATAGGATTGAGCACACATGGCCTTTTGAGGGGAAACAATGTTCCATCTCGTTGAATATCAGCAAGCAGATCTATGACTATTACCAAAACGAACGCGAGCATTTGGCCTATCGCTACCAATTCAACAGTGGCGAGATACCGCCTAATTACTATAGCTTCATGCTCTCGGAGCACGACCGCCCGGTGATGCGGGCTTTGGCCGAAGAGTTCAGCACACATGTCGCGACTAAGAAAGAACAAATCAGTTTGGCACTGACCTTTGTGCAGTCTTTGCCATACGCCTACGATTCCACCACTAAAGGTATAGATGAATACTTGCGCTATCCCATTGAAACACTTGTGGATGGCTATGGTGACTGCGAGGACAAGGTGGCCCTGTTGGCGGCTTTACTCTATGAAATGGATGCGGACTTCATCCTGTTGGTCTTGCCTGAGCACATGGCTATTGGTGTACATTGTGATGAAGTTGAGGCGGATTGCTATTTGCTTTTCCACGAGAAGAAGTATTATTACATGGAGACAACCATGGAGGGCTGGCAGATAGGACAAATACCTGAAGATTACCATAATGCCAAAATGGAGGCCGTTCCTGTTGATGACATGCCGACACTGCTACTCGAAGGGGTGCGGTTTGAATCGTTGCCCGCTTTTGTCACAGAAGAGGCGGAGTGTAATTTGCAACTTGACCTGCACAACGTGGGGCCAGGCAGGGTGACTGATTTGATGCTGCATGTGTGGGTTATTGAGAAGGGGACGACCAACTATTTGCTGACCGAAGAGTACTATTCACTCGGCACCATGCAGGAAGGCGAATATCGCAACGAGAAATTTTCGTTCAAAAGTCTGATTAAGGAAAACTGTATGATAGTAGTGGAACTGACTGGTGCTGAGGTTGATTCGCAATCTTACACTTTGGACATCAACTATAGCCGTACCAATGGTGAGTAATTACTCCACCACGATTTCATCCATAAAAATCCAAGAGTCATACCCGGCTCCAGGCAGACCTTCCGGCAATTTGCCGGGATTCTTCACCACGATACGTAGTAGCTTTGTTGAAATCGGAATGTCGAATTTCTCGCGGAAGACGAAATTGCCCTCGCGGTTCACTTCGGTAGTGATGGGGAAAGTGCCACGCAGCGTGTAATCGATTCCGTTGTATGAACCGTATACCTCTAATGTGTCTGGGCGCAGAATCCAGTCGTGGGCATTCACCAAGAAGCCGATATTCAGCGTGTTGACATCCGTCCAAGTGCCCAAATCGATTTCGAGGTCGACATCGGTGCCGTAGAAACCTTGCCAGTGACCGTCCATATAGTTATTGGTGCCGAGACTGCCGTCAAGCAGGGCGTTGTCACCGCCGCCTGAGTATTCGGGACGATAGTTGCCTGCCGGGCTATTCAGTTGCTTCAATCTTCCCATGCCTTTGTGGTAGCAGAAATAACGCTCGGCACAAACAGGTTCGCCCAAAGCATTGAAGCACGTCGCCTTAATGAGGCAAGGCCGCTCCAAAACAATAGGGTGCTGATAGATGGAGTCGCTTTGCGTAACTTCTTTTCCGTCAATAGTATAGTGGATTTCCTTGTCGCCGAAAACGGTCTTCAGCGCAACGGCAACTTGACCATTTTCATCCGTTGTCGTCTCAATGAAAGGCAGATATTCGATTTGTTGTAACTCACGCACCACGTCGTCGTATTTCTTCATGTTCACATCCAACCAGTACGGACGGCTCTCAAAGTCCCACACCTTGACATACTCCTTTTTCAAGTCATGGAGCGAGGCTATCAGGTTGCGAATCATCTTCTTGCTCTTGGCGATGTTGGTTTCGTTAGGGTCGTTGTAGGTGCGGTAGAGCTGGCAGCGGGCATGGTTGCGGTCAGCGCACCATTGCATACGATGCAGGGCATAGAAGACATTGTTGAAAAATTCGGTGTTCTGTTTCACATGTTTTGTGTCATTAATCAAGGTCTTCTCCAATGCTGAAAGGGAAACGAAAGCCCTCTGATTCAATGCCTTGATGGAGTCGTTGACGAGGGAAGGATAAAATGGAGCTATAGGTTCCGTCAACGCGCTGAACTTGCCGATGCCGTCGATTTTCGTCCATTCGGAAACGGTGTCAAGGTGTTTGCAGATTTCGTAGTAGGTGCTTTTGAAGAAATGGGTCATGAAGTTGACATCGGTGCCACGGTCGTTGGTGGCGACGGCGTTCCAACTCATCTCTGCACCCAAAGCCAAACCATATAAAGCACAGTTAGTCAGCGACTCGCCGAAGTCGTCCCAACAGGTGTTGATAACCCCGAGCGCACCTTTTTGGTAGCCGTCTCGACAGAGGTTGGTGATGTTGGCCTTGAACTCGTAATGCTTTGGCCAAACCCTCTCGGAAAGACTGACTCCAGGCGCGACGAAAAACTTGCGTCCTGAATCGACGTAGGGTTTCAAAAAGTCGTTGAAATCGTCAGTTCCCACGTAACTCCACGCGATGAGAAAAAGGTCTTTGTCTAAATTGTCAAGGATTTCGGGATGCTTGTCGGCAATGTCGCCCCACATCATTACGCGCTTGCGATAGGGGCGGAGCATCCTGTTGACGCGGTTGATGTGCTGGTAATAAACGGTTTCCGCTCCAAGAGAATCGACGTAGGCCTTGGCATAACCTTGACCGAGGCATTCTGTTTCGTCGCAGTTGATGTTGAAATACGGTGATTTATAAGCTTTTGCCACTTCGCGGAGGTGGTCTTCGAGGAACTTGTAGCTTTCTTCCTTGGCGGGATTGAGGTTCCATTTCGTGTCGGCCAAATCGCTGTAGAATGGATTGCAGAGAATCTCCTCAAAGTGCCCGAAACACTGCTGGTTACCAATGATTTGGATGTGATAAGGCTTGCAAAAATCCTCCAATTCCTTGATTTCCTCGGCGGTGAAAGCATCGGTAGGAGCAATGTCGGGGTGGCATTTCGTCTTGAACGTGTGCTCAGTATAGAGCGAGAACGCATTGAGCTTGCATTCAGCCATTTGCGGGATGAGTCGTTTCAGGTAATCCATGCTGACGATGGGACCGCGGCTGATGTCATCTTGCCAGGCGCGAATCTTGAAATTGGGCCAGTCAGTGACGGTCATGCAAGGGATAGGAATCTCATTTTTGTTTTTCAGGGAGGCGTAACGGTAGAGCTGTTTCAGGCTTTGGGTGGCGTAGAAAAGTCCTGTCGAGGTAGTGGCTTCCAAACGGATGAAGTTGCGGTTGACGGTCAGACGGTAGGCTTGGTCTTCGTTTTCACTCACACCGAGGTGGTCGGTCTTGATGAGTTCGATGAAGTGATTGCCCTTGATGACGCCACGCGCAAACTGCACTTTCTTGCCGCTGATTTGGTCCAAGTCACTGAGAAACATCGTGATTATCTGGCTGATTTCGGTATCGGAGGCATCGTAGGTCAGGACGACGGTCTCGTCCCAAACAAACTGGTCTTCTGCGGTTTCAACATGTTGTGGAGTGGGCAGAATATGCACGTTTTGCGCGAAAGTGCTCAACGCGAAAAAGCAAAGGATGAAAAGAAGTTTGGATTTCATTGCGTTCGAAATTTACTGCAAAATTACAATAAATTTCGAATTAAGTCATAGAATCGTCCTCGCAATCCAAGCGCAAGTTTCTGGTGCGCTCATTGTTGGCGGTCTCAAAGTCTATGGCTGCGAAATTGTTCATCTTTCTGTATATTTTTCCCACAAAACCTTGACCTTATTGGAAATCTCTTCCCGTAACCATTCCGGCGACAGCACTTCAATGTCAGGCGTTTGCGAAAGAATCTCCTGCTGGAAATCAAACTCGGGGCAAAGTTGCAACTCGAAAATGCTGTATCCTTCGCCCTTTTCGACCTCCTTTTGCGAGGGATGCAAAGGCAGGGAACGCAAGTAATTCGACTGCTCGGCACTGACTTTCAGCCTGACCGTTTCAACCTTGGCGTTTTCGTGCGCGATGATACCGTAGAAGTCCTCGAAAAACACTTTCGGGTCGAACTTCTTGGGCATCTTGAACTTCTTCTCCAAGGTCTCAAGGCTAAGAATGCGGTCGAGGGCATAGATGCGCACTTGGTCGATGTACGGACTTCGGCCCACAAAGTACCAACGTTGCTTGAAGAGTTTCACGCTGTAGGGTTCCAACTCAAAGGTGTTGCTCTCGTCACGCCAATAGCTTTGATAGGTGATACGCAAAGTTGCATCGGTTTTCATGGCGGCGAGGATGGGCGAAAGGTGGTCTTTCACCGAGGGCACTTCTTCCAACAGGATGCGGTCTTTGAGTTGCCGGTTCTCCATGAGCAAATTGCTGGTAGAGATGGTGTTGAGCAGCCAGTTACGCAGGCCGCCCTGCCGGATTTCCTCGGCGTTCTCGATGTAATAGTGGTAGCCGCCCTTGCGCTCGCAGAGGATGACGAGGCCGAACATCTCCTGCGCCTCGTTGAGCCAAGTGTGGAAGGTTCGTTTGGGGATTTCCACGCCTTCACTGATGTCGTCGTCAAGCCAACGCCGGTTGATTTCCTCAAATGAGATGTACTTCGCGTTGTAGATGGTCTCAACGAGCCAGACGTATTTGTTTAGGAGGTTGGGGGACATGATGATTCTGTTTTGATGGAGCAAAGATAGCGAAAAGATATGCTGAATTATTGCACAAGTTTGCTTTTTTCAAAACTTTCTTTGAATGGAACGCGCATATCGCGTCAGTTCTTTTCGAAGTTCAGGTTGCAATGAAGTATATTGGATACAAGCAGTAAGCCAAGCAAGAATGACTTCACGATAATTCTTGCCATCATATTCAATTTGTTTGATACCTTCGGTTCGTTTGTCATCGAGGGACAGGCATAGCCGTTGGGATTTATGCTCAAGGGCAATGATTCTGCCCTCTTTGTCAACAACCAGCAAGTCGCCATCATTCTCCAAGACCTGTGCCGATTCGCAATCAAAAGAGAATGGTGTTTTCATGCGTACTACCTCGTTGACAAAGGCATACATGAACACGCGCCCCATGCCATGCTCGTCTTCGTGGCGTAGTAGTCTGGCGATTGTGTCCCTATCAAACGCTTTTCGGGATTTCCTTATCAATCTCAACTTTAATCTCATAGTAAAAATCACGGCAATAGATGAAGTCGGTGATGGCAAATTCAGTGTGGTCGAACAGGTTATGAAAGGCATCAATCAAATAAAGGTCTTTGGTCAGTTCCTGGTCGAGGCCTTCGTTCCAGTTGGGCGGTGGACAATTCATCCCGATAAATTCGTCAAAGTCGTTGGAATCAGGATCGTCGTTCCCTTTCAATTGGAGAGGGAAAGCCACGCCGCCTTCATACAGCAGATTCCATCCTGAATCCTGCAAAGCATTCCAAAGCTCTTGTCGGTTCTCGCCTTGCACGGGGTGCAATGCCGGATAGTCATTGCTGAGGTAGCAGCAAGCATCGACCTCCACATCTTCACCGAAGCCTTTGTTGGCTTCATACACGGCGTGGGCTTTGTCGAACATTTCGCGCAAGGCTTCCCGCATCGCGTCGTTGAAGGCTATGATGTCGGGCAGCAACAAATCCTGATGTTGCAGCACACGATGGTTGATGATGGTTTTCCTGACTTCGATAAGACTACGCTCGTCGGTGTAGTCGTGGTCTTTGCTCCAAAGCCCTTCAAACGACATGATGATTTGTTCTTCAAGTGCCTTTAAGGCATCGTCTTGTAATAAGTCTTTGATGTTCATGGTGTTTTGTTTTGAATTACGCTGCAAAGAAAACAAAAGCCTGTGCCGAATTGAAGCACAGGCTATGAAAAGATGTGTTTTTTGAATATCGGAAGTTTGCCCTCTTTATTCCAAATATGACATCATTTCAGGTTCTTTCATCTTGAGATAATCACGCCATGCGTGGACACAATAACCTTGTGAAGTATGATGAATCAGATTAATTGGTATTACTTCATTTGAAAGCATAATCTTTGCCGTACCAGGTGTTGTGTTGCTTATCTTATGAGTTTCATCCCAATTAAAGCCATCCCTACTTACGCCATCAATACTATCTAAAGCATCCAAACCATACCAATTACGAGTCCCAAGAATAAGAATTGTTGTTGGATGCAGTATTTTTGCCACATCAGCTAGACATTTCCAGCCAATTATCCTATCATCATTTGTCGGTTTAGCATTTGAACTTTCCATTGGCTCTTGAATAAAATTGTAAAATGACACTTTCGACCAAAACCGCTTTACGTTATCTGGAGAAACTTCAATGAATGTATTGAGCAATCCTTCGAACATTTTCCACGTCTGTTTTCCATCGCATTTGTTCACAACCACTGTATTTACAATTCCGCGAGTATAGTATTTGTCATTCTTCATATTCTCGTATTCTTCTTGACAGAAATTTCCATCTTCATTGGTTGCATAATGACTGTCTCCTATAATAAGAGGTCGGCACTCACTATACGCATACTTGCAGCCAATCCATGGATATCTTTCAAGCAATTTGATTGTGTCAAATGCTTCATCGTACCTGTTGTCACATAATTGGTAATAATTCTGTTCCATAATTCATTAAATGAGCTTTTGATTGCAAAACTACAAATTTTCTTTCTGTTGACCTAATCAATCCAGAGCCTCATAATTGAAATCTGTCTGATAGCAGTTGGCTTTCTTGTAGTCAAACTGATAGATGCGCATGTAGGTTTCCTTGATTTCCTTGGCTCCATTGCTGAAGGGGTTGGAAACATGCATTGGGATGGTCACGATGATGACCATTTCGGGTGTTAACACTGTGCCGTTCACTCTTTTGACCCGTTTGGGCCATACTTTGAATACTTTGCTCATGTTTGTTAGTTTTATGGGTTAAACGATGCAGCAAAGAAAACACAAGCCTGCGCCGAATTGAAGCACAGGCTTGTGAAATTTGACATTATTGCTTTTACAATTATGGCATTGGTAAATTCTTGTTATCAATCTCTTCAACGGCTTTGCTGACTAAATCAGTAATGTATTTCACATAGTTGCCATTGATCATCTCTGCCAAAGTATTCATATCCCAATTCCTATATTGAAATAAGTATTTGTATCCATACGGCCAATAATCAGTAATTGATCCATTAATGCAATCAAGTTGTGTTTTTTCAACTTTTAGTGCATCACCTTTGTAATTTGAGATTCCCCAATAAAAATCCCATTCTCCTGCACGTTCTGTGTAAAACCATATCGCGGCATATTTCCATTCTTCTCTGCGGAAAAAGAAACCTCTTTCTCCTCTTCCAGCAAACATATTAGTATCTTCAAAAAGCAGGTGGTTCTTTTGGCAGAACTCTTCAAACTTGGGTTTGACAAATGTATAATAAACATGTTGTTTGTATTCGTTTTGAGTGTTACAGATGGCAGCCACGGCATCGGCATTGGCAACCATAACCTCTATAAGCTTCTCTTGACTCATTGCTTCCATGTCTTGATTAGTCAATTGTTTAATGTGATTTTTGTATTGAATTAAGGTCTCTCTAATCAATGGGGTCGTTGCACTTTCTTTGATACATTGTTCTAGCCAATTCAAAATGTCTTGAGCATAAGAAATGCGTTTGTATTTTGTATCTTTTGCACTCTGCTCTGATGCATCAACCCCATCAAGAGTTAGATAATATATAGAATAGCCATTCTTGTATTTATTACAGGCAAAATGAGCGTATCTTTTCAATTGTTCATTTTGATCACCTGCATAGATTTTGTTTTCTATAATAATAGCCTTTTTGTTATTATCCTCAATAAGGATGTCGATTCGTCCATCCTCATTTGAAGATTCCGTATAAACATTTGAATTTGCCGTATCAAGCTCTGTCTCATCTCCAATTATAGAAAGAAACAGTTTCAAAAACTTGTCACCTTGGCCATGAGACTCCTTAGGGTCAAGAAAACTTGCTATAATGGCAGAATGTGTCACCTCATAATGTGCGACTCCAAGCGTCGCAAACATATTGAAGCGTTCACCTCGCTTAAGGCTTTCTTCTTTTTTGACTTTTTCTTGTTGGAGAATGACATTAACATCATTCAACAGCTTCTGTATGTTGTTTTCCATTCGTTTATGATTTGATTAGCAAAACTTCATTTTTACTACAAGTATCTTTCGTATTTCTAATCTTCAGGCAAAGAAAAGCCGTCATCGATTCCATCTGGGAACATCATATCCCATATTTCTTCTTCATGAGTTTTCCGCCGGGTAGATAAGGTGCTAAATGTGCTCGTATCTACTTCTGTTTCTTGTTCTCGCATCATTCTATCTTGCAATTTAGAAAGATATTCTTGCAGCCAATCTGCCTTGTAAATTTCTTTCAGAGGTGACAAATCAGAAATGCGTTCATTTACATAAGCTTCAGCGCAAGCAGACGCAACTGAGAATAAGGCGATGTCGTCTTTTACCCCTTGTTTTACCGCAAAGTCGCACACCTCTGCCAAGAGTCTGCAATATTCATCCACAAACTCATGAAATAGCTTAATTTCAGCATAGTGTTTGGCATAGCAAAAACTTTTTCCAGAAGCTATCTCTGACTTGCAAATTTCCGAATAGTTTGTGGCATCTTCCAGCAATTCCATATCGGATAAATAGTTTTCTTTCACACTTTCTATGAGATGCTCTTCAAAAAACACATCTTTGTTGTATGATTTGGCAAGCTCCTTGAGCTTTTCATCCGCTTGCTTTTCG
>JAEEGG010003678.1_pt1 | contig 38042 bp, 39 predicted proteins | sample 9134161 | NCBI WGS metagenome assembly JAEEGG01 (sample SAMN16246543, study PRJNA631951) | gut metagenome | biome: gut microbiome; feature: rumen; material: CR-attached | host: Bos | place: Iran: Karaj | collected 2018-10
CTGTTGCTCTAACCAACTGAGCTACAAGTCCGGTGAAATCGGCATTTCTGTCGTTTTCGGCTGCAAAGTTACATTAAAAACGTCAAATCTCCAAATATTTTTGTAACTTTGCACCCAATAATGATGAATTTATCGTCAGAGACACGGCTTTTGACACCCTCTGCAGCGACAATCGGCTGTTTTGACGGGGTGCATCGCGGGCATCAGATGCTTGTGCAGATGATGGTGCGCCAAGCCCAGGAAAGGGGACTGAAGCCGATAGCCGTGACCTTCGACCGTCTGCCTCGCCAGCTTTTCGATCCGGACTTCCATCCTCAGGTGCTTTCCACGCTTGACGAGAAAGTGACTTATTTGAAGGAGCTGGGGGTTGAAGAGGTGGTCGTACTGCCGTTTACACATCAGTTGGCGGCTTTGTCTGCAGAGGCCTTTATGAGAGAGATCCTGCGTGACCAGTTGTCTGTAAAGCTGTTGGTGACTGGCTATGACCATCGTTTTGGTCATGACAGAAGCGAGGGCTTCAATGACTATGTACGCTATGGTCAGGGGCTTGGCATCGATGTGGTTCGAGGAGATGTGGCAATGATGGGCGACCAGATGGCTGTCAGTTCCACGGTAATCCGACAACTGTTGGCAGAAGAGGGTCGAGTGGAGGCGATGCCTGATGTACTGACACGTCGCTATATGCTTTCAGGTCGCGTGGTCTCTGGAGAACATATCGGTCATGAGCTGGGTTTCCCAACCGCTAATCTGGAGCCTGACTGTCAGGAGAAACTGATTCCTGCCAGCGGTGCCTATGCCGTTTGGGCCATCGTTGACGATCAAAGGATGCCTGCGATGATGAATATTGGTACGCGTCCGACGTTTGAGGGTAAGCGCCAGACACTGGAAGTGCATATCCTGGCAGATGTCGGCAATCTCTATGGTCGGAAGATGACAGTGGAGTTTGTAAGTCGTCTGCGGGCAGAGCAACGTTTTGACACCCGCGAGGCACTGATTGCCCAGTTGGAACACGACAAGCGGACTACGGAAGAACTATTGTTGAATGATCAATAAGAATCCTATATGAAGAATGCTATTATTTATTGGTTTGTGTTTTTAGCCATTCAGCTATTGGCGGGGGGCATTATTCAGGGCATATATATCTTGTGGAAAGGCCCGGGAACGGTGTTGGATGCTACTGGAACCATCCTGACGATGACGCTGTTCAGTGTGGTGACGATGGCATTGTTCCTCTGGCAGAAGTGGGCTGTGGTGTCCCGACATTGGATTCAGACGCGTCCCTGGTTAGTGCTCGTTTGGTGCGTGTTGGCTGCTTTGGGAGCTATCATCCCCTCCGCATGGCTTCAGGAACAGATGCCGGAACTGCCGAATTTCGTAGAGGAGGAGTTCGACATGATTCTGCGTAACCGTTATGGCTATTTCGTTGTCGGACTGCTGGCTCCTCTGGCCGAGGAACTGGTGTTTCGTGGGGCTATCCTCCGTTCTTTGCTCAAGTGGAACAGTCGGCCCTGGGTGGCAATCGTTATTTCTGCTGTCTTATTCAGCGCTGCCCATATGAACCCGGCTCAGATGCCTCATACGCTGTTGGTAGGTCTGTTGCTGGGCTGGCTTTATTACCGTACGGACAGCATCATTCCCGGAGTTGTGTATCATTGGGTGAACAATACCGTTGCCTATGTCCTCTATAACTTCTATCCGAATCCGGACATGACGACCACCGATCTGTTTGGCAGTCAGCAGCATGTCCTGATGGCAGTGGGATTCTCGTTGTGCATCCTGTTACCTTCGCTCTTGCAACTGAATCTTCGGATGCAGAAATAAAAAAGAGGAGGGGTGCGACAAGCACCCCTCTCATCGTTAGTATGTTATGAAAATTTGAGAGAATGGAAACTTCACAGTTTCCTTGTTTTAATAATGTGTTTAGATTATTATAGAGAAAGCATAGAATAATTATTCGATGTAGGATGATTCTTCAGGCTTGGGCGTCACGATGGAATCGGTGACGTTCTCGGCCTGAACGGGACTCAGGATATTAACGGTGTCCACCTGTTGCTGACGATATTTGGCATATTCGTCTTGCGGATTGTCCCATCCATAGTTCCAGGGAGCCTGCGCAGCATTGCCAATCGTCAGGAGAATCGCCACGATGGCAGCGGCCTTGAAAAGTGGTTTCAGGCGTGAGGCCAGTGTGATAATTTGGGCCTTTGACTTTTGTGCGCCTTCTTCGCCGATACTGTCAAGGATACGGGCATCGAAATCATCGCCTAAAGGCTCCTCTTTTTCCATCGAGAAGAGGGGCTGGTATTTCCGGAGATGATCCGGCATATCCGGCTGACTGAAGAAGGTCCGGAGAATGGCTTCTTCCTGCAGGGTCGTTTCACCTTCCCAATAACGCTCTAAGAGCTGTTCGATGTACTTATAATCCATAATCCTCTGTTTCTATGAATTTTTGCTTGATGGTCTGGCGGGCTCGGAAAATGTTGACTTTCACCTGTTCCTCGCTGATGCCTAACACTTGTGCTATCTCTTTATAACTTTTGCCTTCGAAGTCGCGCAACTGCATGCAACTGCGTTGTTTCTCAGGCAGGTGATCAATGAGCTGGCGTATCAGTTGGATGCGATCGCGCTGCATGGCCTGCTCCTCTGGATTGGATGTGTAGCTCGAATCTGGTGCATCATGCCCCTCCTCTAAGCTTTGGTTCTGGTTTTCCGCCTTTTTCATCTTGTCGAGCGAAATGTTACGGCAGATGGTGAGGCAGAAGGCTTCGATACTTTCGATCTCATCCCAATGGTCCCGCCTGTTCCAGACCTTTATCATCGTTTCCTGCACGACATCCTCTGCCTCCGCTCTGTTGAGAGTGATACGGAGGGCGAGCCGGAAGAGTTCGTTCTTCAGTGGCAACACGTCGTTCCGGAAACTGATCTTTTTCATCCTCTCTAATAGTAATGACGATTGAGAAATGCTAAAGTTACAAAATAAGGCGAAATTATTTTTTCGCCTTATTGTTGAATGATTGTACCGCTTTGTCCGTCGAGGGCAGTGGCAAGAGTGATAATGACGCGCGAGACACCGCTGTCGATAGCACCCAAAGCATTTTCTATCTTAGGGAGCATACCACCGCTGATGGTGCCATCGGCCTTATATTTAATAAAGTCCGCGTGCGTGATAACAGGGATGACCGAGTCGTCATCGTCGGGATTACGCAAGACGCCCTTTTTCTCAAAACTGAAGATCAGGGTGACGTCGTAATAGGGAGCAAGGGCCTTGGCAGTCTCACTGGCGATGGTGTCGGCATTGGTATTGAGGATGTTGCCCTGTCCGTCATGAGTCAAGGGTGCCATCACGGGGGTGATGCCTTCCTCGATGAGTTTGCTGAGCATCTGTCCATTGGCCTTGTCGACATCTCCTACGAAGCCAAAGTCGATACCGTCCTTGATGGGGCGCTTGTGCGAACGGATCACATCCATATCTGCACCTGTAAGACCTAAGGCATTCACACCGTTGGCCTGAAGACGGGAAACGAGGTTCTTATTGACCAAGCCGCCGTAGACCATTGTGACCACACTGAGCATATCGGCATCGGTAATGCGACGGCCACCCACCATCTTCGACTCGATGCCGAGGGCTTCAGCCACCTTCGTAGCCTTACGACCTCCACCGTGAACCAGGACTTTCTTACCTTCAATGGCACTGAAGTCCTTGAGCAATTGGGTGAGCTGGGCCTCGTCTTCGACGACGGCCCCACCAACTTTTACGATCGTCAGTTTCTCTTTCATTTTATTCTAGGTAGGTATAACCATAGAGGCCGGAACGATAGTTCGAGAGGAATTCCTTACCCTCATCGAGGGTGATCTTGCCCTGCTTCACACTCTTGGCTACCCAGACTTCAAGCTGGCGGACGAGTTTCTTGGGATTGTACTGCACGTATTCAAGCACTTCCTCAACCGTTTCGCCGTCGATAATCTGGTCGATGTGGTAAGTGCCGTCCTTCTCAGAGATATGCACGGCATTCGTGTCGCCAAAGAGATTGTGCATGTCGCCCAGGATTTCCTGATAGGCACCCACAAGGAACACACCTAGGTAATAGGGCTCGTTCTTCTTGAGTGCATGAACAGGCAGCGAGTGGGTGTTATGGCGATTGGTGGTGAAGTTGGCAATCTTACCATCGCTGTCACAAGTGATATCCTGAATGGTGGCATTGCGTGTGGGGCGCTCATCCAGACGCTGGATGGGCATGATGGGGAACACCTGATCGATAGCCCAGGAGTCGCTGAGGCTCTGGAAAAGCGAGAAATTGCAGAAATATTTGTCTGCCAGAAGCTTGTCGATCTTCATCAGTTCCTCAGGGATATGCTTCAGGTTTTTGGCGAGCGCATGTATCTCGTGACAGACACTCCAATACATGGCTTCCACCTCAGCACGGGTCTTCAGATCCACGATACCATGCGAGAACAAATCAAGTACCTCTTCGCGGATCTGCTCGGCATCGTGCCAGTCCTCAAGTACGTTGCGGGGGGAGAGGTTGTCCCAGATTTCATAGAGATCCTTTACCAACTGATGGGAGTTCTCGTCGGGCTCAAACTCCTCTGGCATCTCAGGCAGAGAGGCGGTTTCCAGCACGTCGATGACAAGCACGGAATGGTGTGCAGCCAGCGAGCGTCCACTCTCCGTGATGATATTGGGGTGGGGCAGGTCGTTCTTGTTGGCGGCATCTACAAAGGTGTAGATACAGTCATTGACATACTCCTGAATGGAGTAGTTCACAGAACTCTCGCTCGAAGGCGAGCGTGTGCCGTCGTAGTCGACACCAAGACCACCACCGCAGTCAACGAAGTCGACATTATAGCCCATCTTGTGAAGTTGGATATAGAACTGCGACGCTTCGCGGAGGGCTGTCTGGATACGACGTATCTTGGTAATCTGCGAGCCGATGTGGAAATGAATCAGTCGCAGACAGTCGCGCATGCCTTTTTTATCCAGAAGTTCCAGGGCCTCCAGAAGCTCTGCACTGGTCAGTCCGAACTTTGAAGCATCACCACCGCTTTCTTCCCATTTGCCTGAACCTGAAGAGGCCAGCTTGATGCGGATGCCGATATTCGGGCGGATGTTCATCTTCTTGGCCTCGCGGGCAATGATCTCCAGTTCGTTCATCTTCTCTACGACGATGAAGATCTGCTTACCCATCTTCTGTGCCAAGAGGGCCAGTTCGATATAGCTTTGGTCCTTATAGCCATTGCAGACGATGATGGAGTCGCTCTGACACTGCATGGCGATAACGGCATGAAGCTCTGGCTTCGAACCAGCCTCCAAACCAAGGTTAAACTTGCGACCATGAGAGATAATCTCCTCAACGACCGGCTGCATCTGGTTCACCTTGATAGGGTAGACCACGTAGTTCTCGCCTTTGTATTCGTATTCCTCAGAGGCTTTCTTAAAACAGCTCCAGGTCTTCTCGATACGATTGTCAAGGATATCAGGGAAACGGAGCAGCACAGGTGGTGTGACATCACGCAGTGCCAACTCGTCCATCACTTCACGCAAATCAATCTGCGTGCCGTTTTTACAAGGAGTGACATAGACATCGCCTTTGTCGTTGATGCCAAAGTAGGATGTTCCCCAACCGTTGATGTTGTAGAGTTCCTTGGAGTCGTCAATAGTCCATTTCTTCATAAGCGGGATAGTCTTGTGCTCGGATTAAATATTTAATAGTTCGCGGATTTTTGCAACGCTGATCTTGATCTTCTCGTAGTCATCCATGAGAGTGACGTCAAGCGTATAACGAGCCTTTGTATAGAAAGGTTCACGCAGTTCCAGTTGTTCTCGGATAAACGTAATCAGTTCCTCCTGCGATTTGCCTCTCAGCAGCGGACGGTCGTTCTTGCTCATCTTCAGGTGCATGTAGAGCGTCTCTGGCTCTACTTTCAGGTAGACGACGGGCGCCTGCTGGTTCATGTAGTCGATGTTGTCGAAGAAACAGGGTGTTCCTCCGCCACAGCTGATGATGACATCCTCAAACTCGGCGACCTCATGGAGCATGTTCCTTTCTATCTCACGGAATCCCTCTTCGCCACGCTCCTCGAAGATCTGTGCAACGGTTTTGCGCATACGGCTGGTAATATACCAGTCAAGATCATAGAACGGAACGTTCAGTTCCTTTGCCAGAGCCTTGCCGATGGTGGTCTTTCCGGCTCCCATGTATCCTATGAGGATAATACGTATCATCAGCTCTTCTTGGCGGGTGTAGCTTCAATCACCTTCATGCACTCTTCGTAGGTCAGATTGGCTGCTTTCTCATGCATGCTCTTAGGCAGACGGTAGTTCTTACCATCGTAGGAGAGATAGGGACCATAACGTCCGTTGAGAACCTCAAGTTTCGGATCCTCAGTAAAGACGCGCAGGTGTTTCTGTGTCTCTTCCTTACGCTTTTCGTTGATGAGTGCAATGGCGGTTTCAATAGTGATGGTCATCGGATCCTCATCCTTGGGTAAGGAGGTGTAGACTCTGTTGTGGAGTACGTAAGGTCCGAAACGTCCGGCACCGATTGTGACGGGAGAACCTTCATATTCGCCTAAGATACGTGGCAGACGGAACAGTTCAAGTGCTTCCTCCAAAGTGATTGTCTCCATGCTCTGGTCTTTGCGGAGCTGGGCAAACTGAGGCTTGGTCTTGTCTTCTGCGATGCCAATCTGAACAACAGGTCCGAAACGTCCGATCTTCACGAATACAGGACGTCCGCTTTTCGGGTCTATACCCAGCTCGCGCTCTCCGGCCTTGTGTTCCTGACGACTGTTCATGGTCTTCTCAACGACGGGCTCAAAGTCTTTATAGAAGGTTGACATCATTTTCTGCCACTGTTCTTCGCCCTCTGCAATCTTATCGAAGTCTTGCTCTACCTTGGCGGTGAAGTTGTAGTCCATAATCTCCTGGAAGTGCTCCATTAGGAAGTCATTAACCACCATACCGATATCCGTGGGCAGGAGCTTGCCCTTTTCAGAGCCGACCAGTTCCTTGCGGTTTTTCTCCGTAATCTGTTTGCCTTTCAGGATGTCGACGGTATATTGACGTTCTTCACCTTTCTTGTCACCCTTTTGCACATATTCGCGCTGCTGGATGGTAGAGATGGTAGGTGCATAGGTAGAAGGACGGCCGATACCCAGTTCTTCCAACTTGTGTACAAGACTAGCTTCCGTATAACGCTGGGGGCCTTGAGTGAATCTTTCCGTAGCCAGGATCTCACGACGGGTCAGTTGCTGACCTTCGTTCAATGGCGGGAGGATATGTGAGAACTCATCCTGCATCTCCTCTTCGTCGACCGACTCGCGATAGACCTTGATAAAACCATCGAATTTGACCACTTCGCCCTGAGCAACGAATAGCTCATCGGTTCCGCTGATAGTGATATTGACGGTCGTTTTCTCTATCTCTGCATCAGCCATCTGACTGGCAGCAGTACGCTTCCAGATAAGGTCGTAGAGACGCTTCTCCTGAGCTGTCCCTTCCACGTCCGTCTGATCCATATAGGTAGGACGGATGGCTTCGTGAGCCTCCTGGGCACCCTTGGAACTGGTATGATACTGGCGGGTCTTGCTGTATTCAGGACCGTAGAGCTTGATGACCTCCTCTTTGCTGGCACCCAGGCAGAGGGTCGACAGGTTGACAGAGTCAGTACGCATATAGGTGATGCGTCCGTTTTCGTAAAGGTGCTGTGCCAGCATCATCGTCTGGCTGACAGTGAAGCCCAGTTTACGAGCAGCTTCCTGCTGCAAAGTAGAGGTGGTAAAGGGAGGAGCAGGCGTACGCTTCAAAGGCTTCTTGCTGATGCTCTCCACAGTGAAAGTAGCATTCTTGCATTTCTCCAGGAAGGCAATCACCTCCTGACGTGTCTTGAAACGACTTCCCAGGACAGCCTTCACCTCAGTGGCAGAGCCATCAGGATTGGTAATGGCAAAGATACCGTTGACGCTGTAGAAAGTCTCACTCTTGAAATTCTGAATCTCACGCTCGCGCTCAACAATCAGACGTACGGCTACACTCTGAACGCGACCTGCTGACAGGGCGGGCTTCACCTTACGCCAAAGAACAGGAGAGAGCTTGAAACCTACCAGTCGGTCTAATACGCGACGGGCCTGCTGGGCATTCACCAGATTCATATCCAAACGGCGTGGATGCTCAATAGCCTCCAAAATAGCAGGTTTTGTAATTTCATGGAAGACAATACGGTTGGTCTTGTCTTCATCAAGTCCAAGCACCTCACAAAGATGCCATGAGATGGCTTCTCCCTCGCGGTCTTCATCGGATGCCAACCAAACCTTCTCGGCTTTCTCTGCCTTCGACTTGAGGTCTGCAACTAACTTTGCCTTCTCGGCAGGAATCTCATATTCTGGTTCGAGCGTCTTGTCGTCGATACTCAGTTCTTTCTTTTTCAAGTCACGGATATGCCCATAGCTCGACATCACCTTGAAGTCTTTTCCGAGAAACTTCTCAATCGTCTTTGCTTTGGCAGGAGACTCTACAATCACTAAGTTTTTTTGCATATTTTGCTTCGTTTTATTTCTTTCGGGCTGCAAAAGTAAACAAAAAAGTTGCTCCCACCTTATATATATAGAGGAATTTTTGTTTTATTAACGTTTTTCGACTAAGAACCGGTGTACCGCTTGGCGAATGGAACGCAGTCCGAAGCGTTCTACATACACCTCTCGTAATGGCACCCAAGCCAGTCCTTCTGCATCATCATCAGCTTTTACTGCAACGTCCTCTTCTTCAATATGGCAGAGGAAGAACAGGTCGAGCGTGTGAATGTCCATTCCTGAGTAGCGATAGACGTTGGGGAAGGAAAAGAGATACTCCACACTGTCAGGACTGATGCGGAGGCCTGTCTCTTCAAAAATCTCACGGACCATTCCCTGCTCGGCATTCTCCTCGTTATCGACAAAGCCGCCTGGCAGGTCCAGCGTGCCCTGGGCGGGTTCCTTGGCTCGACGAGCGACTAATAATTCGCCCTTACCGTTGATGATAAAAGCGGCTGTTGAGGCTCTGGGGTTCTGGTAATAGGTAAAACCACAGTTACTGCAATGCCTGCTTAAGGCGTTATGAATCTCAAAGTCGCTGCTGCCACACTTCGGGCAGTAATGGAATTGTTCTAATGGATGATGTGTCATATGTTTACCAGTTATCTGTACGGAAAGGGAAAAGGGGCAAATTACCGCCGTTTCTGACGTTGCCAATCTGGAAGTTCTTGAAACAGTAACGTACGGCGACAGGCTGTTTTACCTTTGGTGAGGTGACGATGATGGCTTCGTCCCAATATCCGCCTCCTGGCTGCCAGAAGTGTCTGGCTGTAGCAGGATAGAACACCTTGTCGGCCCCAGCAATCTCAAAGCCTTCCATATGTTCGAAAGGAGCGTCGCACCAATAGTTATCCTGCAGATGAATAAAGACGGTGTCATTCTTGATGGTCATATCCTTGTACGATGAACTCTTGTACTGGATGGCCTCATAGCCATAGTCGCGGTTCAGGGCTGTGTAGGCTAAGCGCTCACCAACCTGTTGCTTCTGGGCAGGGTGGATCTGCGTAGTCTCATAGGGATACACAAGATCATTGATACATACAAGTGAGCTGTTAGGGATGATCTGGGCAGCCTTCCACTGTTGCTCTCGCAAAAGGGCACCGCTGATGGCATTGTCGTTGTCGTCATATCTGTAGGGAGCAATCTGTACAAAGTAGAAAGGAATTTCGCCGAGTCCGAACTGCTGCCGCCACTGTTCCACAAGCAGTTTCATACGCTGTGAATACTGGTCGCCTGGGTCGCCGACATTCGAACAGCCTTGATAATAGAGGATACCTTTGACGGTATAGTTCAGGATGGGGTTAAAAGTACCGTTGCCCCAGAGCAGACTGCGGTGATAGTCCCATTGTGCCCATTTCTTGCAAATCTCTACAGAGTCCGTCGGATCATTGGTATATTTCTCCAGATTCTCCTTTGTCAGCCAGCTCTCTACGCGCGTACCTCCTTTATTGGCTTCAATAAGACCAATGGGGATATCCAAAGCCGTGTGCATCAGACGGGCAAAGAAATAGCCTGTGGCAGAAAACTCACTGACGGTCTTCGGGGAACAGATGCGCCATTCGCATTGGGCATCCTCCTGAGGTTCACTACGCATCACACTGGGAATCTTGACGGAACGAACGCCCGAATGGTTGGCTGATTCAATCACCCAATGATTGTAGTCCTTGACTGGACACATGCCAAAACCCTTGACGGGCATCTCCATGTTCGACTGTCCTGCACAGACCCATACTTCTCCTGCCACCACGTTGCTGATAGTCAATGGCTCGCCATCGTCAAAGGTAATCGACAAAGGAGCGTAGGAGGCTTTCGGTGTTTTCACCTTCACCAGCCATCTACCATTCTTATCTGATTTTGTGCTGACGACTTCATTGTTCCAGGACGTGGTGACTTTCACCGTCTTACCTGCCTGTGCCCATCCCCAGAGACGGGCATCGGTCTGTTGCTGTAACACCATGTTGTCGCAGATGATATGCGGCAGCCTTACCTTCGCCTGAGAACCAATCGTCAGAGCCGAGAGAGCCAGAATTGTCAGAATCTTCTTCATTTTTTGCTTGTTGTTTTAGTTTTCTGCGTGCAAAGATACGAAAATAAAAATAAAATGATTAACTTTGCGCCAAAATAATTAGTAAGAACAACATGAGAACTTTGAAAACAGTTACAACCATGCTGCTGCTCGCGTTGTCGATGGCGGCTTTTGCACAGAAAGGAACAAAAATGGATTTATGGCCAAAGGGAGCACCAAACAATAATGGTGACGAGAATGACAAGGCAGAGCTGACGGTCTATCTGCCCGATGCGAAGAAGGCAACAGGACGGGCTGTCGTCTGTTGTCCGGGTGGTGGCTATTCCCATCTCGCTATGGATCATGAGGGTCATCAGTGGGCCACCTTCTTCAATAGCAAGGGTATTGCACTTATTGTATTGAAATACCGTATGCCTCATGGTAATTTCAAGATTCCTGTCTCGGATGCAGAAGAGGCCATGAGGACCGTCCGTCGCAATGCGGTGGATTGGCATATCAATCATAACGATGTGGGTATCATGGGCTTTTCTGCGGGTGGACATCTGGCCTCGACCATCGCTACCCACTCAAAAGGCGATGCTGCACCGAATTTCCAGATACTTTTCTACCCTGTCATCACGATGGACCCGGCCTTTACGCATAAGGGATCGCATGACAACTTCCTGGGTACGGACCGTTCAAAGAAGGAACTGAAGAAATTGGAGACCGAATATAGCAATGACATTCAGGTAAACCGTACGACGCCTCGTGCCTTCCTTGCCTTGAGTGATGATGACACTGCCGTACCAGCTGCCAATGGCTTTAACTATTACTCCGAGTGCTATCGTAACGATGTGCCAGCCTCTATTCATATCTATCCCACAGGTGGTCACGGTTGGGGGTATCGGGAGACCTTTGCCTTCCATTACCAGATGATATTTGAACTCAAGGCTTGGTTGGAGAGCTTCTAAAAGAAAAGATGATGGCCGAAACCATCATCTTTTCCTGTGTCGACACTTGGATTCGGCGTGTGTTATTTAATGTTAATTAATTTAGTTTAAGCCCAAAAACCATCTGTATATCAGTGTTTTGGGAAATTTGCTAATTTCTAAAGTTTTGTTAAATTTCGGGGAGATTAAGAAAAACACCCCCAAAAATCCCCCAAGAAAAACCGCCTCAATCCATCGCGGACAGAAGCGGCCAGCAAAATTCTTTTTTTTTCGTTTAGAACGGTGCAAAGATACAAATAATAATCTGCACTCGCAAGCATTCTGGAGTAAATGTAAGTATTCGTTTTTTAAATCCCCAAAATAAGGGGGTTTTAAATCCGTAGATTTTACTGATTTATAATAGCAGGAATTCACGCTATTTAAAACATCGGAAATCCGTTCTACATCCCCAAAATTTTGGGTATGTAGAGATACGTAATTCCGAAAGACCTATAAAATAGATATCTACAAATACAAAGTAAACTACATAGGGAGAAATCCCCCTATGTAATTCCGCAAAATCTACATACGCAAAATTCTGCGTATGTAAATAAGCAAAATTCTGCGTGTTTAAATGGGGAGAATTTCCCCTAGTTTAAGCTCAGGGAATTTTTCCCCTCGGCTCGAAACATTAATTACCTTCTGAATAATGGTGCATCAGAATCCAATTTTGGATTGTCATCGCATCAGTGAGCCATATCGCATTTTTTCGATTGGGCGATAGGAGAAAAATCCTAACGGCTGATTTAGTAAAGGTTAATGCCCACAATTTTGTGGAGATCAGGATAAAAAAAGCGAGAACTTATAACTCCGGCGGTAGTGGTGTCCACCTGATGGACATCATCTTCGTCCTGTCTATAACTGACATGGACTAAATTATGATAGGGAATTTTTTCCCAGTCATGTTAACGGGCGCAATTTTTCGCTCGTTAAATATGAAGACGTAAATTGGCAAGTCCTGTAACGATTGGTTAAAGTACGACCAAACGAAGCGCATAATTAATGTTTCCACCAGGGGTATAAACAATGTTTAGACCCTTTTTCGTCATCGTCAACGGACTATAGAATGACCGTTGTATTGCTATTTCCACATCGAAAAAATTCGATGTGACTGATTTGGTGAAGATTACCAATGGCTGCAAAGTTTGGAAAAGTACCGAAAGATTGGCTTGGCTTGAAATCTACAGACGAATTTTTGTCCGTTCTTAGCGAGGGCAGAAATCTTCCCTCGTCTGAATTAGTGAAGGTTACATATGGCAACAATGGTGCAACTTGGATGCATGAAGATGTTGCTATTGAGTTTGCACGTTGGCTTAGTCCAAAGTGAGAAAAAACACTTTGGCTGATTTGGCGAGAGTAACAAAGGGTGGTAACAATCGTGGCCAACAGACGATCTTTTATCAGCAATGACCGATGTGAGAAATCTAACACCGTCTGATTTAGTGAGGATTACGAACAGAGACAAGCCCACAATGACGTAATGAAGGCTATCCGTAATATGGAGCCTGCATGGGAAAAAATACACGGGTCGAAATTTCGGCTGGTTGAATATCAGGACAAGAAAGGTGAACTCCGCCCTTGCTATCGGCTGACCAAGACCGAGTGTCTGTATGTCGCCACGAAGTTCAAGGATGAATACTGCCGAATTTTCGGCAGTGTCCAAAATGTTCGTAGAATATAATCGTAAACTGATGACGACTGCGGAAAATTCCGCAGTCCAAATTTGCATATATACGAATAATTTATATCTTTGCAGCGACAATTTTTATGTCAATGAAATGGTTCCATTTCCCGTCCTGCTGTGAAGTGTCGACGGGATTTTTCACATCTCATGACATCAGCCAAAATTTCGACCTATGTACTCAGCGGAAAACTCCGCTCAGTCAAATACATCTATCTAATACTACAAAATCAGCGGCGACCTAAAAGCTACCGTTGAAATTCAATATAAAATAAAAATGACCCCGTTAGCCTGGGTTTGGGATTATTTCTTATTATTTAGAGCATCTTTGAATGGTTTCAGGTCAAAGAACATAAGGCGGGTATTCTTTCCTTCATCTTTCTTGGTAAAGAAGTCAAAACCGTTCTTCTGATAAAAACCAACAGCTTCTACATAAGCATCAACGGTAAGGAACCTGCATCCAGTCTTATTGCTTTGGGTGAAAAATACCTTTATAAAGTCAATAAGTATCCTGCCGATTCCCTTCCCATCATAGTCTTTAGATACGGCAAACCTTCCTATCTTTACAGATGGATAGTTTTTCCTTCTCTTCCTGAATGCTATATTTTTGTTGAGTCTTCTCCAAATACTTTTATTGTCTACATCGTATGAAACCTTATCGTTTAATAGACTGAAATAAGCTACAGTCTTATTAGCCGCAGGATCAATTATCAGATAGGTTACAGCCATTAGCTCTGTCAGATACAGTTTTGCATCGTCCCACAGAAAATGATTTAAATCATCGTCTCTGCACTCAAATGGTAGCAGTGATAATGATTCAGTTAGGGGAACAAACTTAAATGAGGAAAAATCCATCAAAGTGCGAATGTAGCAATGGATTTAATATAATCATAAGCTTCACGGGCAGACTCTACTTCTGCCTGTGAAACCTCACGCGGGTTATTGATCTTCTCCTCAAAGACCCGTGCATCCTTACCTGTCAGAACAGGTGTTTCTTTAATAGGCCTTGCCATATCAGTTATATTTACGTTGCAAATATACGAAAAATAGTGTATAATTCCAAGAAGTTAGGCTATTATTTATTCCTATTTAAAATATTGTTTTGAATTGTTTCTTTTTTGTTCATCTTTCTTTTTCGGCTGCAAAGGTATGGAAAATAACACTTATTTCCAAGCAAAACGACATTTTATCAACCCCTTTTTTGTCTTTACAGCATAAAATCTATGCACATTTTTACACGAAACGTGCATTTTGTAATGTTTGATATGGCAATTTTCAGCAAACAATATTGAATAAAAAGGGTGCAACCCAAATGAGCCGCACCCAATGAACATTAATATCAAAGAAAGGAAATTATGTCTATGCCATTTTTACCTTTGTGGTTCCTGTTTCGATCCTATGCAATATCTCATAGATACGCCCCTGATTGGCTGCAAGCGTGCCGATGGCCTCCGTATTGTCAGCCGTGCGCCTGGTATATTCTGCGATGTTGGCAAGGTGCGATACTTGCACCTCTGATAAGACCGTCTGGCGCGTTATGAGATTCTCAATGGCAGGCAAATGCACGGATAATAATGCATGATCAACGCTGACATCTGCCCGGATACCGTTCATATAACTGCCAAGTAATTCGGCCGTCTGCTCCGTCACTCCCTTTATGCTGCTTGCCATCGATGAACTGTCTTTACCTGATGACTCCCTTAATATGCCAGCGTCCAGAAGGTTCTTTCTCGCCTGTAGCAAGTCATTGGAAAGAGCCTCGTTTGCAGCGCGTATCTCTGCCAGTTCGCTTGATGTCATCATGCTTCCGCCCTCACTCTCATCGCTTGCGGCATCCGCAATCATCTTATAAAGATTCTGGATGCGGTCTTTGTAGGCTTCATTCACAAGGCTGTTGAGGATGGCTTGTGTCAGAAGTTCTTCGATGTTGTCTGCAAAGTCCTCTGTCGTGCTTGTGAGATCCTTCAAGGTGTCTGTGTAAGAGCCTTTGAAAGCGTCCCATGAATAGCCAGTAAGTTTCTCGTTCAATGCGCTTGTGAGTTCATCAATCTTGCCAGCCCTTTCGATGTATTCGTCCAACAATTCAGACGGGTTGCTCTCTCCGTCCGTGTTCAAAAGATCCGCCCATGCTTTAGGCGCATAGTCGCGTAACAACTGCATCTGTTCCGGCGTCAGGTTCCAGATATCCCCCGCCGATTTTACGCGGGTATCATAGCCGAATTGTTTCAGCACCTTATTGAAGTCTGCCCAACCGCTGAAACCTTCGTTTAGATAGGCGTTGAATGAATGCTTACCGCCCAATCCTAAGAAACCGTGTCCGCCGTTGCTCCATTCGCTTGCACGGTCATCGATGGCCTTGCGCTGGTTCTGCTCCCATTCCTTTTCCGCTTTCAATGCGCGCCTGTAGGCTTCTTCGCTCTCGCTGTTGGTGCTGTCATTGTTGCTGATGGACTTTGCAAGGGTATCAATGGACTGTGCCAGGACTTCGTTGCTCTTGGCCAGCTCTGCAATCTCGCTTTCCATCTCATCAACATTGCTGCCGAATGCCGTACCGCCCGTTAAAAGGTTGCCAATACCCTTGAACAATCCGCCTACAATGTTTCCCACGCCTCCGATGACAGAGCCTATTATCTGAGGAAGTTGTGAAAGAACAGTCTCTATGACTGCTGCGACCTTATCAAGAAGCTCATCAATGAACTTCGTTGGTTCCGTTCCCAAAATATCTATAACCTGAAGGATTGCTCCTACAATGCCGCCAATGTTCTTGCCTGCCTCTCCAAATAATTCTCCTATATTTGTGGCGAGGTCGCCCTCATTGCCTGCGATCTTCTTCACTAAGTTGCCGATGGCCAGCACAAAGCCGGACAAAGTGCCTGATGTAATCTGGTTGAGGATAGTGTCGAAATTCTGGAAGCCCTTGGCGACCTGTTCCGTTTTCTCCCTCAAATCTTCTTGGGTTTCTGCCGTTTTTTCCTGAGCCTCCAATACTACTCCGTTAACCTCTCCAAATTGCTCTTTCAGGTCATTGACAGCCTTTTGCTTTAAAGGGTTATTCGGGTCTTTTGCCGCTTCATCTTCGGCCTTCGTCAGGCGTTCGCGTATCTCCTTTGCTCGCTCGTTAGCATTGCTCAACTCCTTTACGGACTGCCTGTAATTCTGTGCCGCTGTCGAAATATCATCCCAAACGGCTTTGCTAAACGGATTACTTGCACTAATGCCACCCGATTCAATAAGCTGCCTACGGAGTTCTCTGTAAGCGTTCTTATTCGTTGAGTCAAGGTTCTTGAAGTCGGGGGTCTTCATATAGTCGTTGACCTTTTCCAGGGTCTCCTTAGCCAAACTCTGCAATACGTTGCCGACACCGCCGAAAGTCTGCCTCCAATCAATATTATCTGCCAAATATCGCGCGTCAAGCTGTGCGAGTTGTGACCGCTTTTCTGCTTCAATCAGTTTCTTCCTGTTTGCGTCATGCTCTTTGGCTATCTTAGCGTCATATTCTTTGGTGATTGCGTATTTCTTCTGCTCTATGGTTCCATACGCTTTCAGATAGTCGTATAAGGATTGCATCTCCATCCGCAGCCGTTCGTTGATGGCTCTTTTCGCAATCTCCTTCGCTTCGCGCTCCCGTGCCTCCCGGTTAGCCTTCTGAGCTTCTGTGTACTGGCTATCCGATGCAGCCGTCTTGTATTCTTCGGACATATAGAAATTTACGCCTTTATTCTTTGTGTCGGCATCCCAGAGCTTCTTTGCCTCTTCAATGCGCCTCTGCCTCAGTTCCTCATATTCCCTTGAGATGGCTTCGAGTTTCCTGTCTTTGTTTAGCTCAATCTGCTTGATGGCTCTTTCGGTCTCATCCTCAATGAATGTGATTTCAGCCTCACGCGTTGAGAATTCGAGATCCTTGGCCGCATTTGCCGCTTTTATCTGTGCCCGTGTGCGGATTCCGGCAATTTTCTCCAGAGCCTCTTCAGTTAGCTTGGCCTCACGCTCTGCCTGCTTGCGCTCATTATCAAGTTGTTTGTTTGCCTTGTCGCCTTCCTTGTCTGAGATCCTGAAGGAGTCCCGCTCTTTCTGAGAGGCCGCAAGTGCGGCGTTTGCATCCTTGATGACCTTCTGAGCCTGTTCCTTGGTATACTGCTTGGTATTGTCAAAGACACCCTTTGCAGCCTTCCGAGCCTCATCCGTATTCTTGGCCGTCTGTTCCGCCCATTCCTTCAGGGTGTGCGTTTCCTTTGTGGCCTGTTCTTCAAGTTGCTTCGCCACGCTCTTTGCATCATCAATGCTGATGGGGACATAATCGTCACCAAAACCGATCCACTTCTTTCCGTTTTCCTTTGCCTTCCTTATAAGGTCGTTATACCTCTTCGCCTGAGCCTTCGCCTGTTCCGGCGTGAGATTCTTGATGGCATTGGTAAAGTCGGTTATCTGCTGTTTGCGCCTCTCACCAAGGTTGAGGTTATACTCCTTATCTGCGACACCTGAAAGCTTGGAAATGGCACTCTCTACAGACCCGTACCACGTCTGAGTCTCCTTTATCTCCTTCTCATATTTCCGATACAGACGTAGATATTCGGCTTGTTCCGCTGTCGGCTGTTTGCCGTGTGTGCTGATGTTGATGTTATCCTGAAGCCATTTGAGACGGTTAAGCTCCTTTTTTCTTGTGCTTGCGTCATCATATTGCTGTTTTGCCAGGAGACGGGTTTTCTTCTCGATCTCCGCGTTTTCTCTCTGCCTCGCCTCAGTAAGATTGTCGATAAGGTCTTTCTCCGTCTTGTACTTTGAGAAGATCTCAGGGTATTTGCTTACAAGCTCGTTATATGCAGCCGTGCGCTTGCCCTGTGCCTCCGTCTCATCCGAAAGAGTGCCGAGCAGGTCGTCTATGTGCTTCTTCTCTTTCTCCACCTCCTCGCCATTCTTACGCAGCGTCTCATTGTAACGCTCGTTGGCGATCTCCGCTTCATTCGTTGTGTCGACAGTAGCCAGAAGGACAGTAACAAGCCCGCCAAGGGCGACAGCCGCAAGGACATAGGGATTCGCAAGAATTGTGGCATTTAACGCCTTCTGCGCCTTCTCCATCAGGATCGTTGCCTGCATGGAAAGCGTCTGGGCAATGGTATAGCCCTTCTCCGCCTCAGTCGCAAGGAATACGGCTGTACGATACAGGCCGTAAGTGGCGACAAGCCCTTCAAGGATATGGATTATCTTCTCATAGTTTTCCACAAGTGCGGAAGCCGAAGAGATTGCACCCATTATGACACCCTTGTTATTGCGTCCTATCGAGTCAAATGCACGGTCTAGGGAATCCTTTAACTTCGCAAGCTGTCCGTTGATGGTCTGTGACTGCCTTTCAGACATCTTGTAGAACTTGCCGCCCGCACTTGTAGCGTCTATGAAAGCCTGTTCAACCATTTCCACGCTGATAGCACCCTTTGACATCTCGTCTTTCAGATCGCGCATACTCCTACCCGTCTTCTCAGCAATCACCTGAAGAGGGTTGAATCCGGCGTTAACGTATTGGCGCAAGTCCTCACCCGTAAGCCTTGCCGCCGATGTCGTCTGAGCAAAGGCAAGCGTCAGGGCATTGAATCGGTCTTTGTTTCCCATTGACACATCACCAATGCGCTGGATCATGTCGGGAACCTTCGCAAGCTCAACATTGAAGCCGAGCAGGGTCTGAGCCGCCTTCGTCACGTCCCTTACCTCCAGAGGACTGATCCTTGCGAACTCCCTGAGCTTCCCCATCAGCTCGACACCCTCACGCTCAGAGCCGACTAACGACTTGATGGCCTGTTCCATGAACTCGAATTCACCCGTAACTTTTACAATCTGCCTTGCAAGCATACCAAGCGCGACAGTGCCACCGAGTTTCATGAAAAAGCCCTGAAGGGTCGTTCCTTTCTTTATGGAATCATCGAGCATCCTGTTAAGCTGCTGCTGTGTGACCTTCAGACGCTCATTCACAAGAGCCGTGCGCGCCCTCGCCGCGTTGAGCCTCTCCTCCGCCGCGTTGGCGTTTGCGGTCTTCTGCCTTGTCTGCTCACGCAAAGACGCAAGCCTCTGCTCATGCTCCTCAATAAGCACGTTCGCACGGGTAGCCCGCAAGTCGGAGGCCGTGAACTTACGGCCACCCGAAGGGGTCGCACCGTCAATGACCGCCTGAGCCTGCTTCCTCACCCTTTCCAGACTGTCTTTCTCTACTTGCAGCCTGATGTTGAAAGGCTCCTTTATCTGATTCTTCACCTGAGAGGCCACGTCTACCTTTATTGTCGGCTTGATCGTGACTTCAAGTTTCTTTAATATGTCCTTGCGGATCTTTTCAAGTTGTTTCTCGGTCTCATCCTTGATTTGTACCGAAAAGTTAAGTGTTCCGAGGTTTGCCATAATCAATAAATATTAATGTTCTATATTCTGTTATCCTGATTGCTACCCTTTAGATGAATAAGCCCCGGCATCTGCGAAAACGCTTGTACCAAGCTGCCCGGCATAAACGTCCTTTACATCCAGGACATGAGTCCCCTGAGGATCGGTGACCTCTATCTTCAATCCCGCATGAAGTCCGGGAACAAACGCACCGACCTCCCTGCCGTTAACGGTCTGCCCCAACTGAACGAGATAATCCGCGATAATCACGTCATCCTTTCCCGTGCCGTTGCTGATGCACTCCTTCCGACAATAACCTTCCCATACAACAACCTTCAGGGCTTCGATCTCTTCATCCGTCTCGAAACCTGTCGGCTCACCCATCGAATATATTGTGCAATGATGGGGGAAACGCCTGAAATCCTTACCTAATCGTCCCATATCAAATAACATTAATGTTCGCTGCAAATATATCAAAATAACGCATATTCGCAACTATTGAGCCTACGAATTTGAAGAAAACACGATTTTTGGCATACAGACAGCCGACATTATGCGGAAAATCACTATATTTGCCGCATGGAAGATACGGCAACTATCATAAGAGCGATAAAAGACGTGTACCAAAAGGACACCTTCACGGTCAGGGAACTCACGGACATACTCACCGAAAGCGGATTCAAGACGTTTGAGGCAAGGCAGATAATACGCCAATGCCTCAACAAGAAGGAAGCGGGTAGAATATCATACCGCAGATGCAGAAGGAACATACCCCCAAAGAATACAAGGATATTCATAGGAAAACCACAGGATCAAGACTGAAGCCCCCGTTGTTAAAATGAAAAAACGGAGAAAAAAATTTCGCGAGGATGAATGCGGGATAATTACCCCATCCAAGGGGGGGGTAGGGGTGCTATGATAGGCTACCGCAATAAAATTGTTCCCCCTATCCCATGAGCTTTGTCTCAAATAGCAAGGTGATATTAATAATTCGTATTCGATTTTAGGAAAGCCAGCAGAGTTCAAGACTTCACACCTTGACTAGAAATGAATAAGGCGTTATTTAGATGGGCGGAATTCCGCCTATGAAACTTCTGCCTTATGACAGTCCAAACTTGGTCTTTGGTGCATTTCAACAAAAGATCATCCCTTCTGTATCTTCTTTGTTTTTGTCACCATTTGGGGAAATCAATGAAAAGTAATATTATTATATAATATTAGTATTGTCTAAATTTATTTCTGAATACTTAACAATTTAACTTTCATTGATTTTAACACTTGGAAAAGAGCGTGATAAGTACGAACTCTTAAAATCCGTTTCGGTCTTACTGCGCTGAATATCAGCAACTTACAAGTAAAATGCGTTAAAAAGGCTATTTTTCACGAGTACATCTATTATGATAAATACTTTGTTTTGTTAAATTCAGCCATAAAGCACCCTGTATTTTAAGAAAACGGGACTCTACATTAAGAAAGTGAAGGGAATTTTAAGAAATGTATTATGCACACCTATTAAGTAAGTTTTCTTTACAACACTATTTTACTACATCAAATTGATGATGGGGCAGAATCCTAAAAAACCGCCCCACCTTCACAGGCAGGGCGGCGCACTTATGAACTATATTACTTCGTCAGATCCAGCCTCACGGCTAAATGCTGATTACTTTGTAAGGGGGTTGGTGAATTATCAGCGCACAAATTACGCTGTATTTCTTTAGATGGGTTTATCTCCCGTCTGCTGACCAGCTCTGGGGTACATCTTATTTCCCTTAATCAATTCGCTGAAATAATCGGTAATGCTCGCATGGGTTCCCCCTTTGCTCAGAATCGTGTTTGTGAAGATAACTTTATGTTCCGTGACTTCATTCTCAGTGAAGCCCATAGCATACCAGACATTTGAGGCCGTGCCAAGTGAAAGTGTCTTGTTATAATCTGCTATTGCACCGTTCTTCTCACTTCGTGCCTTGTAGCTCTTTTGTGCGTACATAATAGCCGCCTGCCAACGGATTTCACACAGTTCACCAACGGAAACGCTTTCCGTTCCGTTCATTCTCTCTTGCATTCTTTTAATTTCTGTTCCCATAATAAATCTAAATTAATTAATACAATATGCTTATAATAGTTGTTATTTGATCTTTGTAGTCCAGATATCATCGTTCTCATAGTAGAAGCGCACACCAAGATACTTGTGATCTGTGTTTACCTCACCTGTCTTTTTGTTGATGTGCCGCTTCTTGTTGCTCTGACAGCATCGGCGCACATTCTCCCGGCTTCCGCCTATCCATTCACCAGCTGCACCGATATATGGAAGCACGCACCATGTACCATCGTCTTTTACGGCCACAACCTGAACACGGCATCGCCTACAGTTGTCCGGGCGTGTCTTAGGCCGGAACTTGTCGAGGTTAGCCCATCCTCTTGAGGCTCGTTTCTGTGCGCGCTTACTCATGTACTCGCTCCATTTCTTTCCCTTGTTTGCCGGGATATGACCTTTTGTGAAATGTCCGTTTGTCAGGTTGTTGTCTGGCCGGACTGGTGGTAGATGTAGTTCGTAGCTCATAGTTCTATTCTGTCATCAATGCCCTTCTAATAAGGTTGTTTAAATACCTGTTCATAGATGGTAATTCACACCTCATCCTTGCTATGGTGTACAGATCTTCATCCATATGGAAGTTAATACGCTTACAAGGTTTACCTCCTTTCGGCCTGCCTACAGGTCGTTTGACTCCATTTTCATTCTTGTTCATTGCCGTATTACTTAACGTTGTCTAAGATGTTGTTAAACTCATCCATCATCATGAAGATTTCTTCAATCTTTTCCGTTTCACCTTCAAAAATGTGGGCACATTCACAACCAAGATTCAAAGCAGTGCGAAGAATATAACCTTTTAAATCTTCCTTCGACCAGTTCACACTATCAAGGTATTCCTTAATGCTATTGTATTTCTCCATGTTCCTTGGTTCTTTTTTCATTACAGATAATATCGTCACAAACTCCTATAAGTTCATTGAAAAGGTACAAAGCATACGTTACGGCGCTCGTTGTATGGAAAGAAACTCTGTTGCACTCTTCCAGCATCGCAATGGCCGCATTTGCAAACCCATTTCTGTAATCCTCAATAGATTGGCCGCTCTCTTCAAACCATTCACTAATACTTGATATTCTACTCATAACTGAAATAATTTAGGGGTTATTACTGTTTATTCTTCACAATCTTTGAAAGCCTTCTTAATCGCGTCCCATTCATCAGAGACGAAAACGGCAAGGCAAGCCAAATAGAACAATGACATCATACGCTTATAATCTTGATAGGATATTCTCGACACATATCAGCATAGTATTGAACTGTTCCGCAATGGAGCCAGCCTCATAAGTCCCCGTTTCTGAGTCGTAACCGTAAAGCTCAGAATCCGCATACTTTCTGCAAAACCTTTTCCAGCCTTCCATCTTTGATCTGATTCCGTCTGGTATCTTTTCTTTCTTATTCATAATTGCTGTTATTTTAAAATCCTTGTGCAAAGATATCCATTTTATTCTATATGCAAAAATTATGTTAAATTGCTGATATTCAATAAGTTGTGATTATATTTTCACTTGAAGTTTGTATAATATTTAAGCCTGTTATTTCATCATTATTCCTTGTGTTTCTTCTTGTACTTGTGGCGTTGCGGCCTTTAAAGTCTCAACAGTCATGACATATCAACAGTGAATATTTAACCTTTCATTCCTTTTCACTCTTATTTCGAATCGTTTTTGCCCTGATTCTGAGATACTTGAGGATTCTTGTATTATATATAATCAGTGCCAATTAACAACTTTAACCTGAATTAACCACGAAAGCCCGCCATAATCAATTAAAAGAGTGCCGACAGCACACCGCGAATCTCTGTCAGCACTCCCGGAAGATCACTTAGCGCGCATAAGTGAATTCAGGTCTTTCAAACCAGTCTCTTTGCGTCATGCAGTTCAAGACTTTTTTATTATACCGTACTGATACAGATTGAACATTTCTTTATGTGACAAGTTAAAGATACATCTTTCAAGGTCTTTCAGGTCAGGTGCTAAATTAACGCATCTGTATTCCCCTATAACTGTTTGGGCAATCTTCATGTTTGGTTCGATAAAACCATGATCCTTCGCCCATCCGCGAAGATTTCCCCAGGCCTCGCATACCTTCTGCAATTCATTATAGTATTGACGTATGTCCTCAGGAACTTGCATCGTGCATTGTTCCGTGATATACTTGTCAACATCTTCCGCATTGAAATAGATATCTTTATCATCGGCTCCAAGATGTATTTTAAACGGGATCTGATTAAGTAGCCCCTGGATAGCATCTGCAAGCGGAACTAGTTCGTTCTCCATTTCCCTGAACTCACTTTCTTCCCGCTTCCTTATTGCCAGGGGGAGAAACTGCGTATCTTGCAGACGCTTTTTCTTACTGTCTGCAATCTGAGCACGAACGTAGCCCGGCGTGAATTTCCTCAAATCCTCCTCCGTCTTTATTGCGATACCCTTCGAGCGTATTTTCCCGATGTAGCGTATAATACCGCTTTCCTGATCGGCTATCTTTTCACGGACTTGCCTTTCTTTCAAATCAAGGTACATTGTTGATGGCATAGGCTCATATGTGAAGCCAGAAGCCGTTTTTTTCGTCTTTTCCATATCTGCCAATATTATTAGTTACTTATTCTGCCACCTGATTCCGCGCGCCTCTTCACGCTTGCGTTTGCGCTCGAAAGCAAGGTCAAGCTTGCTTTTCCATCCGTCACGCACGGCCGAAAGAGCCTCTTGTTCACTAACACCTGGGAAATCTTTCTCTTGGTAGGGTTCCCCCCTCCTTTCTGCGTCAATGGCGTTCACGCACTCTTGACGCTCGAAATCCCATTTCTTTTCTCTGATGAAGGATTCGACCTGCTGTCGCTCCTTCTCGTCTCTGTAAAAAACTTCTTCCATAATAATAAATATTAATTGTTCATGAAATTATCCGTCTTATCTCTTCGTTGAGGTTTTCCCACATATCACCCCATTCGACTTTTTGCAAAGTGCCGTCATCATTTACGGCCTGTTCTCTGGTTTCCTTCATTCTTTCAAGCATTTCCGCCACATCACTCAAGATCCTTTCGGAAATGATTCCGTAGCCGTCCCTTATGTCGTTGTTATGGGTCACTAAGGCCAGCCTGTCGGCTATTACCTCCATTTCTCCAAGATTTGTTACAAGCTCATTCTCCAGAGCCTCGGCAATGCCCAGAACCGATAAATCAGAAATGCCGATTCTTCCCAAAGGCATTATCTGCGTAATGAAGATTTCTTCGAGCTTACGCGCTGCCATCTCCTTTATCCTAAGCAATGAGCGCAGAGTATCTATTTTTTCCTGCGTACTTTCGCAGTCACTCTCAAACTCTGCACAGAGTTGGCTTGTACTATTTATCTGTTTCAGTTGTAAATCCTTCTTATCCATGAGCTTTCTATAATTCGTCTGCAATGGTCTTTGTCGACTTTGCCTTCAGGATATCGAGAAGCTCTTCGTCCGTCTCGCAGTCGTACTTTGTTTTTAGGCTCTCGATTAACTCCTTCATAGCCGGACTGTTGGCGAATACCAGAGCCGACTTTAATCTCTCCGCCTCTTCGCCTTCCATGAGTGGAAGATCCCCGGCCACTGTGTCGTAGATGCTGCCAAGGAACTTGGTACAAAGAGTTAACGAACCCGCAATCCCGTTGAACAGTTCCCATATATCCGCCCCTGATTCGGATTTGATCTGTTCTTTGTCAATATACCGCATGAGGCTTGCAAGTTCTGCCTGTGAATGCGTACAGAAAACCGACAACAAAGAGGGTGGGCACTGGCTCTCGATGAGATTGCAGAATTCCGTGAGGTCGTAGCCATTCGGCGACATCACCTTCAGATGATTCTCCACTTCGATCTTATCCAAGACTGATGATAAACTCACTAACGCCGTTTCATACTGTGCGTTGGTCGGCTCAATGCCTTCTGCCTTCAGATCCTCGATCATCTTCAAGGCTTCCTTTGCCTTGATTACTTTCTTCGCTGTTGTGTAAATTTGAAATAGCTGCATACTACAATATTTAAAAATTAAACAATTCACCTTGTATTATGATGTGTTTCTTCGGCGTGCATCCCCAGAAGCCAACAGTCCATTTGTTATATCTTGGCGAGTTGGGGTTATGGCATCTGCCAGACGTGCCGCCTGTATGGGGGAAGAATGTTCTTTCCTTGAAGAATTCGCATTCAATGCACTTCAACTCGTTCTTAACCGCCTTCTTCATGCCAATATTAAATCATCTCATCCAATGTGCGGGACTATCGTTCTTGCCTTCCTTCTGTCTCTTCAGGAAATCCAGAATATCGTAACAATCAGTATCGGTAATGCCAAGCTCTGAAAACATCCATCCCAGAGCCTCGGCACATTTGTCATCACCAGACTCCTTCTGCCCTGATATGATACGTTTCCGTGCTGCCTCCTGTGCCTTGCGTGATTCCTCAATCATCCTGGCTGGTTCTTTCGCTGTCCTATCAGCATATTCCTTGCCCTGAAGCGTTGGATCTTCACATACGACTCTATATGTAGCCATAAGAGGACAAACCCGGCAAACAGACCTGAACGATAATACATATTTACGTCTTTCCTCTTCCTGTTGTTCTGCCTTCGCATCCTTACGCCACTGCATCAGCTTCAAGCTCATATCTGACTGTCTCTTCGGATCCTTTTCTGAGACAATACCGCGCTGAATGATTGCAATTAGTTGCTTTTCGGAAAGCTCAGTATCTTCCCCGATGTTTTCCAGAAGGTTGTCGGTATACTGTTTGCGGATGTTCAAGATGAAATCCTTCGCTTGCGGTTTATGTATCCATTTACTGCGCATGACAGCAAGGCTTTCCTGATTCTTCGTCTTGACGTTGTGGCTCATATCGAAAGCATCAGCCAGAAACTCTTTTCCAAGAACCGCATACCCTGCCAGGCATATCTTTTCCTTTGTGCTTAAATCAATCTTTGGCATATCATTCGTTTTTAAAGTTCAAATTCCATTGTCTATTATAAAATGTCGATTTCTTCCGTTCTGCTCCGTAATCATCTCCACAGACGTAATCACCCTGTTTTGTGCTTCGTGACCCTATTAATTTCCCGTGTAAAGAATTCCTCATATTTTCAGAACTTATTCTATTAATGTGAGCCGAATTTTCGGCAGTGATCTTTTTCTGATTACCTGAATCAGCGATTAACCGAATAGATGCTGTGAGATTATTATCTATCTTGTTAATGTCAGTCCGGGCGAGTGACAGCGAGGCCGACATCATCAAAAGAGAAAGGACTGCACCTCTTTTTATTGTCGACAAATTGTTTTCGAAACAATTTTGTCGTAGCCTATTAAAGGGTATTATTTCTCTTCTGTTATTAGAAAGGGTATTATTTACTATCATATTATCCTGAATATTATTTAAGAGTATTATTATAATATTATTATAGTTGCGAATCTCGATGTAAATCTCGATGTAAATCTCGATGCTGATGTCGATGTCGAACTCGATGTTGTTGTCGATGTTGTTCTCATTGTTTCCTTTTAAAGTTGTTTCCTTTTAAAGTTGCTGAAAATTTAAAATCTGTTAATTATTGACCATGTCAGCGAACTGGATTTCAAGAGATACGTCATTACTTCCGAGCATTGCCTTGAGCTTCTCCCTGTTGGCCTTTTCGCGCTCTTTGAGCCTGTGCCTGTTCTCCGCATCGTTTGCGGAATTGAGGCGTTTAGCGATGGCCTCCCGGAATTCGTCATCATCCTGAAGTGAACATGTGACGATTGTGTTACGCCCGAATGACAGCTTATTAACCATGCCCGCAGCTCTGAGTTCATACAGCAGATTATCGTATTGGTAGCGGGTACAATACTGTTTATATAAGCCAGCGAGCTTTTTGTCCTTCAGGACGCTTTGAAGCTCTTCTTCATTCCTGGCTCCGAACATACGGCTTTTTATGGCTTTACTTGTCGTGACCGCTATTTCTGCACGCCCTATCAGTGAGCGGATGCCAAGGTAGAGGCACAGCTTCGCCCTTTCGCGTTCCGTTCCGGGCGCGTCCTGTCTGTCCTGAAGTATTGACGTCTTGCAGCTCACGGGGACTTGTGGCTCACCTTTGAAGCCGCTTTCGATTCTCTGGTAGGTCTCTTTGATCTGCTGATGCTCGCTGACTGAGAAGCTTACGCCTACTACATTCTGCACCTGACGCAGTCTGTACCACTCATCGACTTCATTTCTGAAGTTCTCGTCATTCTCAGCAGCATACATCAAAAGGACGATATCATCCGAACAGTCGAATTCCGTGAAATCAGACTCTGATGAAAAACCGCCATAGTCCAGGGTTTCAAGATAGTATTCTTTATTCATCATTTCAATAAGTTTGTAAGAGATGCTCTCAGGAACCCGGTATGAGTCACCGTGTGGCATTTGCAAGCCTTGTCTGATGAATTCGTAGGTCAACTGTCTGTAAGGGGATTCGGGCGCACTTATACGGATTCCCATAGCGGCGCGATAGATACCGTAATCGATAATATCCGCCGCCACATTTTTTGGATCTGTGAAGAATCTCCTTATCATAGGAAGTGGGAAGGGTATATAATTGATTTCCTCTTTCATACAAAGTGCCGCATCCGGCCATGAGTTACTTTTCAAGAATTCTCTTGATTTCCGATTCATCGAACAGAACACGCCTTCCTATTCTTGTAGCCTTTATCTGGCCTTTTCTCTCGAGATCCCAAAGTGTTACTTTTGAGACACCAAGCATCTTGGCCGTCTCGTCACGGCTGTACTGTTTGGAGGGCTTCTGCTTCTGATGGTCGGCTGCAAGAGTGCGCTCCATCTCATCGCGTACTGTATGCCTGAGCCAATTCTCAATGGCTGGTAATACCTCGCTTAATACATTCGTCATATTTTCCATACTATTTCATTTTATAGATTGTTACTTTCTGTATTCCTCTGGGATTTCCGTGTAGCGCAATTCTGTTGTAGTTGGATCAACCGTGAAGTATTCGCCCATAGTATCTAATACTATGCGTGAAATCTTGCTGTCTTTAATATGTCCCTCAGCCCTTAACTCTGCCCTTTCCAGAATATCGTCGGCATCACTGATAAGATTCTTAGCCTGTTCGAGTTCTAAAAGCATACTTACATCATCAGTAGAAGAATATTCATCAGCTATAAACTCCCATAAATCATGCATGGATTCTTTTGCTGCAAGGAACATATCAAGCATTGTCGGCTCTTCATCCTTTCCGTTGATGATCTTCTCAACATTAAGAAGATGATACTTTGCAGACTCCGCCTCATGTGAGGCCTTAAGTGCAAGTACACGTGTGTCGTTACCTTCAGCCGTCTGATAGATGGTAAGGAGTTCGGTTTCAATTACTTCAATCGCTTCGTTAGCGGTTGATAAACTTTTCTTTGTACCTGAGATCAGATTTAAATCGTTCTTTGTCATAACCTAAAAATTTAATTGTTAAAAATCTGCTGCAAAGATATGGATAATCAGTATATAGGCAAAGAAATAGATTAAGAAAGTTTTGACAAAATTAAGCGCCTAAATATTTGATATTCAGGCGCTTATATTTCGGGCGTTTCGGCTGTTCTTTTTTGGTTTTCGGGAAACGACTTTCGGGACGTTATTTTCTTGCAATTTTCACCTTTTTTCTAAAGTCCTTTTTGTCAAAATCCCAGATTTCTTCCTGTTCAGATTTATGTGGACGTGTTTTTTCAAAGTTGAAATCAGGGTTAATTTTCAGGATTTCTCCACGGACTATATTTTTATAAGATTCCTTTTTTTCTGTAGCCACATATTTATCCGAGAATTTATCAAAAGCAAAAAATAGAATATCTATTCTGTTCCCGTTAGAAACTGCATTCGGGTTAGCTTGTAAGAACGCCCTCCGAAGATCGTCTATTAACACCTGTTCATACAGACATTTTGAAACGCTGTCGTATATATGTTCAATAGGGAAGGCAAACTTAACCCCGTTTATACTATCCCTTTTCAGATCCTCTCTCGAAAATTGGTTTTCATGTCTCTTGACGCTTTTCTTCCCTTTCTGCCTGCCGCTTGTCCTTATGGGCATATCCTTTATGATGACATTCAATTTAATATTGTAAATATCTAATAGCTCCCTGAGACGTTTAGACCAAAGAATTTCTATGGATTGAACAAGGTTGAAACAATCTTCGTATTGCATACTGCTCCAGACTCCTTTTTCTTTGAGGTTCCGCCCCTCGTCTTTACAGAGTGAGACATAATATACTATATCTTTCTGCAGTTCCTCAGCTTCATCTGTCAGCCTTTTAACACTTACCTTGCAGCCCTCTTCGTTGCTTTCCCATGCCTTCAACTTTTCTTTTGAGTTCTCTGTCAAAGATTCATTATACAATAAGTTATAATTCAGGTCTTTCAGTATCCACCAATAATTTTGATTAGCATCCATCAGGCTATCATAGTCATCTGTGAAGAATGCTGTTTTAGAAACATTGAACAAAGTTTCAATATATCTGAATGATTCCGTCATAGCTTATGCCTTTTTACTGAGTTTGACTTCCTTTGCCTTGCGCACCTTTTCCGCAATGCTTTCCGCTTGCGATATGGTATTCCGCTTCAGATATCGTTCCACGTTCTTCAAAGTCTGATGACCTGACACTGACATAATATCTTTCAGGTCAAAGATGCCGCTGTCGTACATTGCCGTAACTGCTGAACGTCTCGAAGTGTGACAAGTAATCAGCTCCCACCTCTGACGTATGACGTTCCCCGCATAATCGCGTTTATAGAGCATATCGCCGCTTTCGTGTTCCTCTGCATATGCCATCATACGGCGGTAGCGTTTGGCCTCTTCGCCTGATAGCTTGTCACCAGCTTCCACGCGCTTCCTCATGCTGATGAAAGACTCTTCCTTCTTACGCTCACATAGTGCCAATAATGTACGGTTCCATTCCTTCAGGCTTGGGACGCTTTCGCTCAGTTCCTTGGCGACAGCCTTTATATAGCGGTTCTGGTTGTCGCGTGTTACCTTCGGGAAATTATAGTCGTATTTCTCGCAGATCTCAAATACTCTTTCGTCCAGGATGGGGATTACAAGTTCCTTTCCTGTCTTTTGCTGTTGCAATACTACTACATTCAGGCCGGAGGGTGTTTGTCTGAAGTTATCCCTCGTCAGTCTGCTGTAGTCGCTAACCCTCTGGGCACAGAAGTAACCAAGGCACCACATATCACGCGCCTGATCAAGAAGACCTTCTAATTTCATTGTATATAAAGCATCGATTTCGGACTCTGATAATACGATTTCAGCTCGCTTGTCCTCATCCTTTTCCTCATGTGAGTGCCACACCCTGAGACTGCTGCCGTTTTTATTCTTTTCATCCTCTGCTGCAGCATTGCAAAGACGGCGAAAGCAGTTAACCTGCTGGTTTATGGTTGCCAGCATAAGCCCTTTGCCCTCCAGGTAGAAGGTGAAGCCGTCAGCAAATGACTTATTGATCTGGTCGAAGGTCATTTCAATGCAGTGGCGCTTTTCCAGATAGCCTTTGAGGTGCTTTCCGAATGTTCTCCACATAGACAGACTATTTGAACTATATGCCTTGTTTCTTCTGCCTTGGCGAAGTTCTCCGTTTGAAATACGCTCCATGAAATCAGAATAATAATTCAAGATTTTGCAAAGTCGCCTTTCTTCTTCTTTACGCATCTCCTCTATTTTGAACTTTTCTATTTCCTCAGCCTCTCTTTTCGCTTTAATGGCCTTTAGATTTACGACACTTTCAATCTCAGACTGTAAATTCAGCTTACTTAAAAACGAAAAGCTCATATTTGCACCGAACTTTAACTTAATCACCTCCTCAACTTTTTCTATCAGGTCATAGGTCTCCTTACCCTCATCTGTTGCAAGGTACTTGGATAGGGCAGAGGCCGACTTCTGTGATTTGTTCCATTCGGCAATATTAACCATTATGCCCGTGTTCACTTTCCACTTTATATCGAAAGCTGGTCGGTTCACGTCAACATACAGGTTTGCGGATCCTGTTTTCTTTGTTGTCCTTAAATAAAATCTTGCCATAATCTTGAATTTTGCTGTATAAAACTGCTGCAAAGATAGTCATTGTTTTCCATACTACCAAACATAAACACCCCCAAAAATCCCCCAAAAAATGACAATGAGATTAAGGCGAAAAATAAAAGTGGCTGAAAATCAGCCACTTATCTTCTGTGTCGACACTTGGATTCGGACCAAGGACCCCCACCATGTCAAGGTGATACTCTAACCAGCTGAGCTATGCCGACCTGTTTGTTGCGGGTGCAAAGGTAAGCATAAAAATTGAATTATGCAAGAAAAACGGACTTTTCTTGCATAATTTGTTTTTATCCTACAGTAATTTCTTGATTTCTGCCTCCAGATCTTTCATCTGAGAGGCGCGTTTGATAAGGTTGTTACCGCGATCGATGATGAAATAGTCGGGCACTGCCTGGATGTTATACAACATCAGGCGCTGGGAGTTGATGCCGTCCTCGTCACGAACGCTGATCCAAGGGAGAGCAGCAGTCTGCTGTTTCCAGAAATGCTCGTCAGGATCGAGAGACACCTGATAGACCTCGAAACCCTGTGCAGCGTATTTGTTATAGAGTTCACGCAGCAGCAGGATACGGGCAGGCGACTCGTCCATAGCAAAGATGTGGAAGTCGAGCAAGACGACCTTTCCTTTCAAGTCTGTCAGATGACGCACTTGTCCATGGTTGTCCTGAAGGGCAATGTCCAGCACACCCGCCTCCTCAATCTTACTGGCATCGATGGCCTGATCTCTCTCACCTTGAGTGATACGCACATTCTTCATGCCTTCAATGGCAATGTTGTGAAGGTTCTGTCCGCGTTCAGCATGCGGATAATAGGTATCCCAACTGGTGGCAACGGCAGCGAACACCTTAATATCGTCCTTGTTGCTGCGGGGGTTGAAGAGCAGCCAGTTGCCAAGGGTCTGGAAGAGGGCAAAGTAGGCATATGCCTTCATCGGCTCCTTGAAGATATAGTTGGTCTTCACGTCATTCTTGTAGACTTCAATGATTTTCAGAATACTGTCATTGGCTTCGTCTACGCCAAGTGATGCGTTCCCCTGAATGGCCATAGCTTGTTTGTGCAAGGCTATCTGTTTCAGGGTAAGTTCCTTGATCTTTGCACAGTTCTCAGAACCGCTGACCTCATACTGTGTCGCCATCTGTGGATATTGCGCCTTGATGGTAACCGTCTCCGTAGAGTCAATGCTGACATTGATAATCTGGTCGGAGATCCTCAGACGATAGAACTCAGGGGCTTCGGTTGCTTCTTCGCTGAAAGAGAAATCGCCTTTGTCGCTCAGCTTGATAGAGTCCAAGATGCTGATACCCTCGAGACCTACATTCTCGAAATAGAGTACGGAGTCGGTGGCATTGCTGATTTGTCCTTCTACATTGAATTTCTTATGACTGCACGAAGTGGTGTTGAACGCACAGATTCCTATAATGGCTACGGAAAAGAGCCCCTTAAAAGTCTTTCTCATTTTGAATGTGTTTGATTTTGCGTGCAAAATTACAGTAATTTTTGCACATTCCAAAATTATTTCATAACTTTGTGCCCTAACAAACTCATAAAAGTAAGACTAAGGCAAATGATGCATACTTGGAAACCCAATCTCGAAGAGACCAAGAAACGGTATGTCGACTGGTGGAATCATAAGGGAATCATCCTCAACATGTGGGAACATTTTCAAGAGGGCGTGACGCCTCATGCGGATATTCCTGCACCCAGACCCTATCGCGATTTGAATCAACGATGGTTCGATCCTGAGTGGCGGGCTGAGTATCTGGACTGGTATGTGGCCCACTCATCGCTGATGGCCGATATGTTGCCTGTGGCGAATACGCAGCTAGGTCCTGGATCTCTGGCAGCTATCTTGGGAGGTGTCTTCGAGGGAGGTGAGGATACCATCTGGATACATCCTGATCCCAATTATACGGATGATATCACCTTCGACCCCAACCATCCTAACTATCTCCTGCATAAGAATCTGCTAAAGGCTTGTAAGGCGAAGGCTCAGGGACATTATTATGTTGGTATGCCCGATCTGATGGAGGGCCTCGATGTGTTGGCTGCCATCAAAGGCACGGATAAGGTGTTGCTGGATACCGTCATGCAACCAGAGGTGCTCGAACACCAGATGCAGCAGATCAACGATATCTATTTCCAGGTGTTCGACGAACTGTATGATATCATCCGCGAGGGCGATGAAATGGCGTTTTGCTATTTTTCGTCATGGGCCCCAGGAAAGATGTCTAAGTTGCAGAGTGATATCTCCACGATGATCAGTGTTGACGATTATCGCCGCTTCGTGCAGCCGTTTATCCGTGAACAATGTCAGAAGATCGGCTATACTCTCTATCATCTTGATGGTATAGGTGCTATGCATCATCTCGATGCTTTGTTGGAAATCGAAGAACTGAACGCCATCCAATGGACGCCAGGTGTTGGTGAACCTCAAGGTGGTTCGCCCAAATGGTATGACCTCTATAATAAGATTCTCGCAGGTGGCAAGAGCATCATGGCTTGCTGGGTGACGCTCGATGAACTGAAACCGCTGCTGGATCATATCGGAGGCGAGGGTGTCCATATTGAAATGGACTTCCACAATGAACGGGAAGTGGAGCAGGCCATGCGTATCGTTGAGGAATTCCAGAGCAAGGACGAGGATGATCGCAAGGTGGAAGAGATCATCCGACTGACGGAGAATCAATCTGGAAAGACGCGGATTTCTATCGATGAAATCGCGAAAAACCGCATTCTGGTCCTTGATGGTGCGATGGGTACGATGATTCAGCAGTCCCACCTCAATGAGGCTGATTTCAGGGGTACTTTGTTTGTTGACCATGGTTTTGATCTCAAGGGCTGCAATGATGTCCTCTCACTGACTGCTCCTCATGTCATTCGCGACATTCACCGCAGATATCTGGAGGCTGGTGCAGACTTGATAGAGACGAATACGTTCAATGCCCAGCGCATCTCGATGCAGGATTACGGGTTGTCAGATCATTGTCGTGACATGAACCTGGCAGCAGCCAGGATTACCCGTGAATTGGCGGATGAATATACTGCCAGGAATCCACAAAAGCCTCGATTTGTGTTAGGCAGTATTGGCCCCACAAGTCGTACGACCTCTGTCGCCACCAGTGGTGAGCCATTGGATGAATCATTGCTCGAAGAGGCTTATGCAGAGCAGATTCAGGCTTTGTCTGACGGAGGCGTCGATGCCTTACTCATCGAGACAATCTTTGATGTGAAAAATGCGGAAATAGCAATCAAGGCGGCTAAAAGGACAGCACCATTATTGCCTATCATGCTCAGTTTCTCTGTATCGACGCCTGATGGTCATAATATGCTGGGCCAGAGCATCATCGAGTTTGTCAGCACCCTCAATAAGGATGGTATATTCTCTATTGGCATCAATTGCCTGCCTGATGTTCCAAAGATGACGCCCTTGGTTTGTCAGTTGGCATCGTTCGGCCTCAAGGTCAGCATTTATCCCAATGCTGGTATGCCTGATGGTAATGGTCAATATCAGAAGTCGCCAGAGAGCCTCGTGGCCGACCTTTGGCTTTTGTTGGAGAATCATTGCCTGAACATTGTCGGAGGCTGCTGTGGTACAACCGATGCCCACATCCGACAGATGGCAAAAGCCATAGAGCCGATGCCTGGCTTATATCTCTCGCCCCTGTCAGCAAAAGAAGGCTCGCCAGTAATAGCTAGCCAGTCTTGCCAATTTAGTCCATCTAGGGCGGCTAGCCCGGCTAGAGTCACTTTCGATAGCCCTGAGGAGCGGCTCTTTCAGGCTATCCTGAATGGCAAGAGCGAAGAGGCTGCTGCAGCTACCCGCGAGGCTATCGCCCAATCCATCGCCCCACAAGACCTGATTAATGGCCAGATGATCCGTGCGATGGGTGAGGTGGGCCAGCGATTCCAGGATGGTAAGGCCTTTGTTCCTCAGCTGTTGATGGCAGGACGTGCCATGAAGGCTGCGCTCGAATTGTTGAAGCCGCTGTTGGCTGGTACTGCTGCCACTTCGCTTGGAAAGGTAGTAATAGGTACTGTCAAGGGCGACTTGCATGATATTGGCAAGAACCTGGTGGCTTCGATGCTCGAGGGTTGTGGTTTTGAGGTGGTCAATATAGGCATCGATGTGTCTGCCGATGCTTTCATTCAGGCCGTGAGAGACAATCAGCCGGATATCCTTTGCATGAGCGCCCTGCTGACCACTACGATGGGTTATATGAAAGAGGTGATTGATGCTTTGGAGGCTGCGGGTATCAGAAATCAGGTGAAGGTGATGGTTGGCGGAGCACCGGTAACGCAAGGATATGCCGATGAAATCGGGGCAGATGGCTATAGCGACAATGCCAATTCGGCTGTGACAGTTGCCAAACAATTGCTTGGGAAACTGTAGAAAGACGGCCTCTGTTCAGGCTTTCTTCTTTCGCTTATAACACTTTTCAAACTGGCAGAGTCCGCAGGTATAGTCAAGTCTGTGGACTTCTTTTCCGATGCCAATGATACCGCTGACGGATTTAATGGGCAGCATCAGCGAGCTCTCCGTCAGCCTGACGCCACAGGTCTCGCCCTTGAACAGCGGGAAAAGCTTCTGCTGCTGGGACACATGCCAACCACAATAGCCTGGCGAGAAACGGTTGGTGTGGTGCCAGCCAAGTTTCTCGATGCTTTCCTGCAGGTTTCTCTCCATTTCATCGGCACATTTCTCTGCTATGACACTTCCCAGAGCATCAGCGATAAACACCCGTACCATATCGTTTTCGGCCTTGAGTCGCTGCAGGTATGTCTCATATTCCTGTCCACAAGTACAGATGAATATGGCGTATGCCTCAGAGCCCAGCAATTGTTTTTCGATAATCTTTCCCAACTCAAAGTCAGGGCGTTCGCGCATCACAAGGAAGCAGAACTGCGGACGCAGCCACTCTCGCACCTCATCGAGTATGGTCTCTGTTTCTCGGACTGTGGCTTCGTCGGGCTGGGTTCCATGATAACCCATTGCCTCGTAGATATCCGCAGGCGTGATGCCTAATTGCCCGTATGTCAGTGTTTTCAGAGTCATTGTTTATTCCATTCTTTGAGTGTCTGGAAGAAAGTTTCTATATTCGCTATAGGTGTATGTGGTGGCGTGTCGCAGCCACTGGAAAGCACGAAGTTGGGATAACCTTGCATCCGTTCCAGTAAGTCGGTCACCGTCTTTCGCATCAGTTCTGGCGACCCGTCCTTGAAGATGCTCACAGGGTCGATGTTGCCCATCACTAAAGCCGTTGAAGGTACATCCTTGATGACTTCTTCCATCTGACATTTGTTGCCGAAATGATAGGCAGCAGCACCTGTCGTCACCATCGCCTTCGTGCAATGGCCGGTATTACCGCAATTATGAAGCACAATAATGAAATGCTCATCTTGTACGCGGTCTACGATCTGTTTGATATAATCAGACGAGAAAAACATGCAGTCCTCGTTCGACAGCAGTCCCGCAGCAGGCTCGGCCATCAGTACACCATTCGCTCCCGTCTGCTTGAGGGCCATGCAATATTTCCCGATGAAATCGGCACATTTTGCCAGAAGCGCATGGGCAGCTTCAGGGTTTTCATAGATGAGCACCATGATTTCCGACATGTCGTAGAGTCTGCCAGCCAACGAGAACGGACCGATACATCCTGCCAGCAACGGACGGTCCTCGATTTCTCTCGCTGCTATCAGGTTGGCCTTCAGATAGGCGGGTATACGACCTGCTGACAACGAAGGCACCTGAAGTTGGTAGATGGAGGCGACATCAGACAACAATCGGCCAGAGACAGCAGGCACGGCCTCGTCTGAAAAGGCGATCTCTGCGCCAAAGGCTTCTGCCTCTGTGGTCAGATCCATAATGGTAGCCGCTGCTGCGGAGGGATATTGCCTGGCCAGACTGATCACTGCCTCTGAATGCACGCGGCCGTCGCTCACGGCCTCTTTCACCGTATGGCCGTTTTGCTCGATGCCGGGGTGGGTCATCACAGGCATAGCCACCACCTCCTTTCGGGAGATGATTCCGTCTATCCATTCTTTCATGTTGATCTTCATGCCTTAGTAGATTTTACGCCGCAAAGGTACGCAATTATTCATAAAAAAAGAAAAATAATCGGCAATTATTCGTTTATTTATTATATAATGTGTACCTTTGCGCAAATTTTTAGCGACCACAGCTGTTATGGTCGCACTGATATTTTTTATTTTTAGATGTTTTAAACAAGATGAATGTAATTACAAAGACCATTCAATTGGCTGATGGAAGGACCATCACCATTGAAACCGGGAAAGTGGCAAAACAGACCGATGGTGCCGTCA
>JAEEGG010003679.1_pt1 | contig 38033 bp, 36 predicted proteins | sample 9134161 | NCBI WGS metagenome assembly JAEEGG01 (sample SAMN16246543, study PRJNA631951) | gut metagenome | biome: gut microbiome; feature: rumen; material: CR-attached | host: Bos | place: Iran: Karaj | collected 2018-10
AAACAGAACTGGACGACGCATAGAGCAGATGCTTCACCTGGTTGTGGCGGCATGCCTCGAGAATGTTGAGGAAGCCGACCATGTTGCTCTGCATGTAGGCATACGGGTTCGTGATGGAGTAGCGCACGCCCGCCTGTGCCGCGAGGTTCACCACCTTGTCGAACTTTTCTGCGGCAAAGAGCTTGTCTATGGATTCCTTGTCGGCGAGGTCCATGCGCACAAAGCGTGCACCCGCGAGCGTCGAACTTGCGAGCATCTGCCCGAAGGGGATTTCGGCAAGCACGCCTCCGTTCGCAGAACGGAAGCCGTTTTCCCACAGGCGCCCGTACTTGAGGCGCACATCGTAATAGTCGTTGATGTTGTCAAGCCCGACAACCTCGTCCCCGCGGGCCGAAAGCATCGCCATGATTTTTGAAGCGATAAAGCCCGCCGCACCTGTCACAAGAATCTTCATTTAACGGTTCCCGTACATTTTTTCGTAATACTTTTCGTAGTCGCCGCTGGTGATGTTGTCCAGCCATTCCTGGTTGTCGAGGTACCAGCGCACGGTCTTCTCGATGCCTTCCTCGAACTGCAGGGACGGTTCCCAGCCCAGCTCCTTCTGGAGCTTGGTGGAGTCGATGGCATAGCGGGCATCATGGCCCAGGCGGTCCGTGACGTAGGTGATGAGGTTCATGTCCTCGCCTTCCGCGCGGCCGAGCAGCTTATCCACCGTCTTGATGACGACCTTGATGATGTCGATGTTCTTCCATTCGTTGAATCCGCCGATGTTGTAGGTTTCGGCAACCTTCCCGTTATGGAAAATCACGTCGATGGCGCGGGCGTGGTCTTCCACGAAGAGCCAGTCGCGCACGTTTTCACCCTTGCCGTAAACCGGGAGCGGCTTCTTGTGACGGATGTTGTTGATGAAGAGCGGGATGAGCTTCTCGGGGAACTGGTATGGACCGTAGTTGTTGCTGCAGTTCGTGACAATCGTCGGCATGCCGTAGGTGTCGTGGAACGCACGCACAAAGTGGTCGGAGCCAGCCTTGGAGGCGGAATACGGGGAGTGCGGCGTGTACTTGGTGGTCTCGTAGAAGAAGTCGTCGCCGTAGGCCAGGTGGTGTTCGCTGGAGCTAGCCGTCGTGGTGAACGGGGGCGTAATGCCTTCCGGGTGGTTCATCTTGAGCGCACCGTAGACTTCGTCCGTAGAAATGTGGTAGAAGCGCTTGCCTTCGTACTTTTCCGGGAGGCTTTCCCAGTAGAGCTTCGCTGCCTGGAGAAGCGATAGCGTGCCCATCACGTTCGTCTTCGCGAAGGTGAACGGGTCCTTGATGGAGCGGTCCACATGGCTCTCGGCAGCCAGGTGAATGATGCCGTCAATCTTCTCGTCCTGCATGAGCTTGTAGAACGCGTCGAAGTCGCAGATGTCCATCTTCACGAACTTGTAGTTCGGCTTGCCCTCGATATCCTTGAGGTTCGCAAGGTTGCCCGCGTAGGTAAGCTTATCAAGGTTGATAATCTTGTATTCGGGATACTTGTTCACGAAAAGGCGAACCACATGGCTCCCGATAAAGCCTGCACCGCCGGTAATGACGATATTCTTCATAGAAACTCCTTACAGTTCAAATGCGAAGCCCAAATCCTTAAGGGCAGGGTTCTTCGTGTCCTTTTCACTCAGCAGCGGTTCAAAGCCGTTGCCCACCGGCCACTTGATGCCGATTTCCGGGTCGTTCCACATGAGGCCGCCTTCGTCCTTCGGGTCGTAAAGGCGCGTGCACTTGTACACGAACGTCGCCGTCTCACTGAGAACCACGAACCCGTGTGCAAAACCTTCGGGAATGTAGAACTGCTTCTTGTTTTCTGCAGAAAGCGTAACGCCTTCCCACTTGCCGAACGTCGGGCTTCCCTTGCGCAGGTCCACCGCCACGTCAAAGACTTCGCCCTCGATGACGCGCACGAGTTTTCCCTGCGGATTCTTCTTCTGAAAGTGTAAACCGCGAAGAACGCCCTTCTTGGAGCGGGACTCGTTGTCCTGCACGAAGACCATGCTGAGGCCCGCGGCGTCGAATTCGCCCTTGTTGTAGGTTTCCATGAAGTAACCGCGAGCATCGCCGTAAACGGTCGGCTCGATGATAGTCACGCCCTCGATGGATGTTTTGATGAAATTGAATTTTCCCATGATGTTATTCTCCTATTTCCTTTAAATATCTTGCCAAGGCGTCCTGCCATGTGGGGAGCGGCTTGAAACCGGCTTCCACGAGTTTACTTTTGTCCAAACGGCTGTTGAACGGACGCGCAGCCTTGCTGAGGCCGTATTCCGCGGTCGTCACGGGCACAACCTTCGTCGACATGCCCGCCTGCCTGTAGATTTCGCAGGTAAAGTCGTACCAGCTAATGTACCCGCCTTCGTTCGTGGCATGATAGTAGCCGTACTTTTCGGTTTCGTTCATGTCGATGAGCAGGCGCGAAAGGTCCAGCGTATACGTGGGCGTACCGATCTGGTCGTTCACCACGCGTACGGTATCGTGAGTCTTGCCCACGTTCAACATGGTCTTGATAAAGTTCTTGCCGTTCAGGCCGAACACCCAGGCAATGCGGACAATGAAATACTTGTCAAGCGTATTGGACACGGCAAGTTCACCTTCGAGCTTGGTCTGTCCATAGACATTGAGCGGCTTGTAATCCTTGCAGTCGGGCTTCCAGGGTTCAGTACCCTGACCGTCGAACACGTAGTCGGTGCTGATGTAGGTCATCTTGCAGCCGAGTTTCTTGCAGGCATTCGCGATGTTCTGCGTTCCGCCCGCGTTCACCGCACGCACCTTCGCGACATTCGCATCGTCTTCGGCCATATCCACAGCCGTCCATGCCGCACAGTGAATCACGGCGTCGGGCTTGATTTCAGAAAGGACCTTGTCGACCGCAGCGCTGTCGGTAATGTCGAGCTGCACGTAGGGCATCGTCGTCACGGCAGAACCGTCAGCAACCCCACTGTAGGCAGGCGCCATATCGGAGCCCACGCCCGTATGCCCGCGCTTTGCAAGTTCATTCATTACATCGTGGCCCAGCTGGCCACCTACACCTGTCACAAAGAATTTCATATTTATATCCTTTCTTGATTTAATACTTTATCTTGCCTTCGGCGACCTTGCGCAGGTGCTGACCGTAGGGAGACTTCCCGTACTTGGCGGCAGACTCGAGCAACTTTTCCTTGCTGATCCAGCCGTTCACGTAGGCAATCTCTTCCACTGCGGAAATCTGGATGCCCTGACGGTTCTCGACCATCTTCACGAACTCGCCCGCTTCGATCAGGCTGTCCATCGTGCCGGTATCGAGCCACGCGAATCCGCGCCCGAGCAACTTCACGTCGAGTTCGCCCCTGCCAAGGTACGTCTTGTTCAAGTCGGTAATTTCGAGTTCACCGCGAGCGCTCGGCTTCTGCGCCTTCGCAAATCCACTCACGCGGTTGTCATAGAAGTAGAGGCCCGTAATCGCGTAGTTGCTCTTGGGTTCCTTCGGCTTCTCTTCCACAGAAATCACCTTGCCCGCGTCGTCGAACTCCACCACGCCAAAGCGTTCAGGGTCTTCCACGTAATAACCGAACACGCTCGCACGGCCGTTCTGTTCGGCGTTCTTCACGGCAGCCTTCAAAAGCGGGCTGAAGCCGTTGCCGTAGAAGATGTTATCGCCCAAGACCATCGCGCAGCAGTCGTTACCGATAAATTCCTCGCCCAGGATAAACGCCTGAGCAAGGCCATCGGGACTCGGCTGCACCTTGTAACTCAGCTTGAGGCCCATCGCGGAACCGTCGCCCAGCAGGCGCTCGAAATTCGGCAAATCCGTCGGCGTCGAGATGATGAGGATTTCGCGGATGCCCGCAAGCATCAAGGTCGAAAGCGGGTAGTAGATCATGGGTTTGTCGTAGACCGGCAAGAGCTGCTTGCTGGTGACCATGGTCAGCGGGTAGAGCCTTGTGCCGGAGCCTCCGGCGAGAACGATTCCTTTCATAGGGCCATCCTGTTTTATTTTTTCATTTCCTTAAATGTTTTCTGAATACTTCTTTTTTTCATCACCAAAACAAGCGCTATACTTAATATCAAAACATATCTTATCAGCATATATTCGTAAACAAATGCCAAAACTACTGAAAAAACAGTGATTGTGCCACCAAGAATCCATATAAATTTGTTATCAAACAAATTTATATTATCTAAATTCTTTCTACAAACTCGTTTCATATACAAATAATGAGCAAACGCATATAAAATATAGCATGCTAGTGTCGTATATCCTGCGGCAAGATAACCCCAAAAATCTATAAAATAAATATTCAAAATGATTTTGCTTATAGTCGCAAAAACCGAAGCCATAGCGATAAATTTTGTTTTTAAAGAATAATGTTCCACAGGAGCATATATGTTAAAAAGCAAAATGAAATACATACTAGCAGCTACGGGTGGAATAACATAAATACCGGCTTGATATTCTATTGGCGCCATTATTTTCATAATTTCAGGAGCAAAAAGAATTACAATTGATAACGCCGCAGAATAGCAAAGCAATATTATGTTGACATTTTTTTTAATATTCCCATAATTTTTCGTTTTTAATCGTTGTAAAAGCCATGGGTTGTACGATGCGGATAAAGATTGATTCAAAATATAAACAACCATTGCACTATTATAGGCAACCGTATAAATACCAGCTTGAGCCAAGCCGCACATTCGTTGAATCATAATACGATCTAATTGATTTAATAAGACTCCCGACAAGAAATGCGGAATCATCGGAATATTGTATTTCAGTGCAAATTTCCAATACTTTGATATAAACAATTTTTTTGATTTTCGAATAAAGTCTAAGCCACAAAACAAGCCTATAACAATGGTCACACAAGAAGCTCCAAAAACTTTTCCCCATGCACGATCTTCAAAATCAAGAACCAGTAAAATGGCGATAAATGTTCCCAAAAAAGTGTGAAGTAATGTTATCAAAGCCATCGCCTTATAATGATACTCAAACCTTTCGCGAAGCGACCACATTTGTAATACAGTTGCAAAAAAACAGAGAATCGGCAAAATTGCGATATATTTATTTTCCAGCTGCACAGATGGACTTATTAACGGGAAAAAAGCCCACAAGAGAAATGAAAAAAATAACGCGCTTACAAGGGAAAGGCCTAGCATTGATGACTGAAAATTATCACGATCATCTGGATTATGAACAAGTCCCACATTAAAGACGCTATTGGCAAGGCCTAAAGTAACAAAGATAACAACAATTTGCTCCCAAGAGTAAAATATGCTGACAATTCCATAATCATCAACAGAAAGCAATCTTGTAAATAGGGGGGTTGTTAAAAAAGCCAAACCCTTTTGCAATAATGAACAAACAAAAAACCACACCGAAACCTTAAGCGGCAAAGACAAGTTTTTGTACTTCTGAATTAGTGCGTTAACTTTCATTTTTTTGTTGATTGAATTGTAATTATTTTTTTTAAAAACCTTTCTCCATATTCTTTATACTTCCACATATATCTTCTAAAAGCAAAATATAGTTTGTTCCAAAAAGAACATTTCTTTGAAATTATTGACTCGAAAAGAGCATAATTTACTTTTTCTTTGATGTGGACGTCTTTTTCTATATTTTTTAAATCTATTTTGTCTTTAGGCCAGTTTCTAAAATATTTATATCCCAATTCATATTCAGGATCTATCATATAAAACTCCGACCCCTCTAATTTATGAAAACAAAGTTTTTTTTCTATATCAGAATCGTACAACCCTAACTTCAAATACCGATTTGCAAATAAATCTACGTTTTCACTAACGTCATAATGGTCGACAAATAAAAGCAAAAATCTTATATAAAATGGAATTTTTCCCCTTGCTTTTTTTCTTACGCAAAATTCAATATCATTATTGGTCCTACCCCCAATTTCTGAAATGGCCCCACTGCCGACAATGATTATATCATCAACATTAAGCGAGAGTTTTTTCAAAATCTCTTTTAATTCATCTAGATGTTGAAGCATTTTTCTTCCTCAATTTTTTTGAAGATGATATTCAAGGTTTCGTCAATAGGCATTGATGTTGTATCTATTGTGATAACATCATTCCTTTTTTTATAAAAGCTATCCATTAGAGTCTTATTTATTTTCAATCTATCAATTTCTTGCGAAGAATTTATATCATCTTTCCTTGCAATAGAAACTTCTAAATTGCATGTCATATAAAAAGACATCGTAGGTCGATAAAAACTTTTCCAGAACACCCTTTTAAATAGACGTTCCATGATTTTTCCAAATAAATTTTGTTTTGTTTTACAGAACTGTAAAACCTGTTCATCTACATAACGATCAAATATGACTATTTTTTTCCCATGATTGTGTTTATAGACCCTCCTTTTTAATTCATATAGTACCGCCAACCGCACAAAACGACCAAATACTTTCGCCCATGGCATTGTCGTACAAATCCTTGCAGGCCATGTTTCCCATTCTTTCAGTCCCATGTATTGAACAAGAGCTTTATCGGAACCAAAATATTCATAAATCGCTTTAACAATAGTACTTTTTCCAGTACCATCAACTCCCAAAACAGCAATTGATTTTAAATTAATCATATAGCGCCTCTATGTAGTCAATAATTGAGTTATTCTGTTTTGCAAGGTATTTCATATACCTTGCAAAACCGATCTTGCCAAACCTCTTTTTTCCATTCGCCACATCAAACAAAAGCCTGGCCGCCAAAAAATCAAATAAGTATTCTTTTTTTTGACTAACATGAAAATTTTTCCCCATTACATTGAAAATAGACGCAATCCTATCAACTAAATTTCCATTTTGACATAGGTATTCTTTCAATAAATATGAATCACCGTATTTCCAAAAACCGACTACAATCGCAATAAAAATGTCGTAAATAAAAATTTCGTTTCTTGCATATTCAATGTCAATGTACCAAATTTTCCCATTTTCACACATCATGTTATCCAAGTGCAAATCGCAATGCGAAAAAATCACAGGATAACTTTCTGAAGACATATATTTAGACAATCGAACAACAACATTTGAAACATCTTTTCCAACGGCTTTCAATGAAGATAGACGGCTTTTTACTAACATCGAATCTTCAACAGGACTTCTTTTCGCGAAATTTTGGTAATCTTCTAAAAAACGAAAGTACAAATTTCTTTTTTTCGAAAACGACAATTTCTTTAATTCATCGTTTATCAACCGGTCCACAACACCACAATCAACGGAATGAGAATATGCCAAATTCAATCCGGATAATTTTTTTGCAACTGATTGTAGTCGTTCTTTTTTTTCATTTTTCATAATAGATAGAACCTGGCGATTCGCAATCGAAAAAATTTTCATTTCATTGTTCAAGGACATAACGGCATATTCTCCATTAAATTCAATGTCCTTATGCAACATGACAATTTTTTTTGAAAAGAAATATGAAAGAAAATGCAAAAAAACAACTGGATGTCTTTTAGTCACACTTGCATCATTTTCATTGTACAGGATTGGTTTTTCAGACCAATGAATTTTATATTTACCTGGAAGCATTACATGATATAGCGAGAGCGTTCTCACCATGAAGCGCCTTATCTTGAATAAAGCACGAATTTCCCGTAATATGGACAAAGGATTTAACACAACCTCAAGCCTCTATCCCGAAAGTCCTACGAGATGTTTGCATAGTGCGTTCAAATCAGCATTCTGTTTTTCGCTTATCAAACGCAGTCTTTCCGCAATGCGTTCCGTAGGGATTTTATTCTCTGCAGCAAACAAAATTCTCGTTTGCATTTCTTGAATGTCATAAGGGTTTATGTAATAGACCGCATCACCACAAATTTCAGGAACAGAACAAACTCCCGATACGACGCATGTTTTGCCATATTTCATCGCCTCCAATGGAGGCATTCCGAATCCCTCATTCAAAGTTGGGTACAAGAAGAAATCGCAATCAGCGTACAGGCCCTCCAATTTTTGTGTGGACACATAATCCAAATTGATAAATCGATTGCTATTGTTAATTGTCCCTGCAATTTTTTTAGGTAATTTTCCAACGGCAATAACTTTATACTTTTGAAGAAGTCCCTTTGTGAAAAGGCCATCCAACGCCCTTATGGCCCGATAAGAATTTTTTTCGAACCTATTGCAACTAATTAAAAGAATGAATTTGCCCGAAACGCCTGAATGTTCAAGATCGCATGTTTCGGCAACCTTTTGCGGTGTATAAAATGTATAAATCGGCTTATCTAAATTTGGGAAAAAATTTTTAACCGCATATTTGGTGTGATTAGAAACACAAAATATCGAATCAAGCTTGGCAATAGTCCTGCCATATTTATTTATCGCCTTTCTTTTCAAAAAATTCTGAAAAAAATACGCAATCAAAGGCTTTATCGTTCGCCTATATTTGCAACTATATAAATCAGAAGGCTTTTCTATTTGTCGTAAGCCATGAATTGTTCCACAAAAAAATGTTTTTGGCGGAATTTTCATTTCTCCATATGCATAGGGCAAGCCAGAGTAGAATACATCAAAACGTTTTTTTTCTAAAATATTTTGAATATCAGACTCTTTTTTTATGTGAAAGATGGATATTTTTTTTAACGATAGCAATTCTTTAATCCAATCATCAATATATAATTCGGGATCATAAAACACAGACACGCTGGTTCGATCCTCAAAATTTTCAAGTAAATAACGGAATACAGATTTAATATATTCTCCGCCACCATGAAATTTCCACCCGGCTAAAGGTTGCGCCTGCCACAAATCAAACAAAATACGGTTCATAGAAGACCTTTCAATTATGTTTGTTAATTTGAAATTTGGCATTAGAATAAACATCCACTCCTAAACATCCAACATCATCAATTGTCAACTTATTTTTCCACAGAACATATGGCCACGCCAACTGATCTCTCAAACTCCCTGCGTTCAAAAGTTCATTCCACCATTCATTCAAAAGAATCGGACTCTGACCGTTTTTTAAATCTGCAACAATTACATTGGCTTCGTTCAGGCCATAATTTTTCGGAAACCCTTCTGAACAATACTTCACCATTTGTTCTTTGATTTTTTTTGCTGAGCCTCTTCTGTACAGCAAACAAACCTTAGCCTCATCATAAACGCAGTCTCGTGCTCCGTGGCGGTGCATTGCCAATCCGGTTTTGTCACCGCAATTCTGTATCAGAGTGCGGATATCCGACACAACGCGAATATTTCCATCCACATAAATACTATAATCAGCATCATCAAATAATTCCGACGGATGAAATTTCAAATAACGATTCTTTAATGTCGGCGACATCGCTTCAAGTTTTTGGGGAATTGATCTATAGTTCCATTGTCCACTCTTGTTTCGGAATATGTCGGGATTATCAACAAAAGCAACATAAGATACATTGTCGAATTTCAGCAATGGTTCCGGTATTTGGTCATAATTTCCAACAACACAGGTATAAACCACTATTTTTTTTTCTTGAAAATTCAATTTTTTCGACAAAATCAATGGGGACTTGATTTCTTTAGTGTATTTTTTTGCAATTATCTTTGCAGCTCTATTGTCGCGTAATAATTGCAAAACTTTGTTAAAATGCAGATGCGAAATGGCCGCAAAATATTTTAAAATCGCATTCCCAATTTTCTGAGCCTTTGATTTTCTCTCTTTTATGAAATCTGAATTCAATTGTTCAATTGCGGCAACGTAATTGACCCTGTCCATTTTTTTCTCCTACCGAATAAAATAGCATTCAATTACATTAAAATTGAAAATGCTTACATAAAAAATAAAACCCATTACAGCCAAAATTGCAATTGATTGCTTACAATTGATTCGTTTTTGACATCCAACACTAATTGTCCGCATGCCCCTATCAAGCAACATTGCAGCACCAATGTATAGCATCAGCCACATCGGTCTTTGAATTCTAAAAAAATTGGTATCAAATAGAGTCAACGGCAAAAGGATGGAACTGACAAGAACAGCCTTTTGCAAAAAAGAGTAATAATTTGCATCCACAACACCCGCACTTTTTTTCATTCCCTTTGCAAGAAAGTAAAACGCCAGAATAGTGCCCGTATACGCCAAAATTCCAAATGACCCTATAGCTCCGCCACCTTCAAAATACCGTTCCATTCTATTTGCATTTGTCAAGACATTTGCGATTGAGAGCAATTGATTTTTTAAAATGAAAAAAAGAACAAAACACACCATGACCAAAGACGCAAACTTTTTCTCTTTACCTTCAAAAAATGGAAAGAGAAGAAAAGAGAAATAGAAAAAAACGGACGAGTGAACCGCACTTGCCAACAACATCAGTATTATAAACTTACTCTTTCCGTATTTCGCCTTATCTATGAGAAATTGCGTAGACCATAACGCAATACTAGAAGCCAAAAAGAATCGCAGCTGTACTAAATCCATTACTGCAGGAAAAATTAAATAGCAAATCCAAACAAAAGATGCATATTTGGGGCTTTTTACATAATGATTTACTAATTGCAAAATAAACAGACCCGAAATCAACACGACAGCGGATTTACACATGTAATAATCAAATCCGCATAGTGAAAAAAACTTGCATATACCAAACCATATAACACCTAAATCTATATAATCGTTTCCTGCCGCAATATAATCATACGCTGTTTTGTAATTTTTCAGATCAGGGTCATTCACACCATAGCACAGAACCGACAAAAAGAGGACAGACGTCAGTCCAAACAATCGCATTTTATCTTTTGCGAAAAAGCCAACAAAAATGAGAGCACAAAAAGCTGCAGCGAACATATTATTTTTTCACGATAGTCAAGGTGTCCGTGAGAATGCTTTCCCATAGACCTTTTTTATCTCTGGATTTCCACAAGAGTGAAATGAATCTTCGAAAAGAGAATCCCGCTTGCAGGAAAAGAATTCTTTCATCAAATACTGCAGCTAAATTTTTCAAATACTGTATTATCGTGTCAGATGCTTTGAAATAATTCGCACACTCTATCATTTCCTTTTTTTCAGTTAGATTTTTTTTGCAATCAAGAATTCTCTTTTCCAACGAGGTCTGATGCACCAAGCCTATTGTATTTTTTGAGTATATCCGATATTTTGTAGTTATTACATCAAGGTAATACAATCCATTTTTTAAAGCAGCAATAAAATTAACCTTCCAATCATGGGGCATTGAAGAGTCTATTGCAAGAAAATCCTGCTTCAAGCACGAACGAAAAGCACAACAACAGCCTGGAGCAATATTGAACACAGCAACATCGTTTACAGAAATTGGCACCAGCGCACCTTTTTTCACCCTACGCCGTATTAAATTATTGTTTGAATGCCCCCATAACAGTTTAATCGGGTTTTCCTGTCCATTTTCATCAATTCTGACAAAACTAGTCCCTAGTGCCAGCACATTTGGATTGTCTAAAAATGTCTTTGTGATAATTTCAATTTTATTTTCGACCCATAAATCATCATGATCGCACAATACAACAACATCACCAGTAGTCAAGCTTATTGCTTTAGTGAAGTTCTTTGAAAAACCAATATTCTTTTCATTACGAACAACTTTCCAATTGTTCAAATTATTTTCTTTTATAAAATCTTCTATCACATCAGCAGTTCCATCAGAGGAACAATCATCACAAAAAACAACTTCATCTACAGATACTGTCTGTTTGACAATAGAATCCAACTGCGAAAGGATATAATTCCGACTATTGTATGTAGCCATTGCGACAGAAATCTTCATACTACACACTCTTCCTTGCCGCCTTATACCCTTTAAATATGCTTTTCCACATAGCGACGCGACTTCTAGACAAAGGGTATGTAATAGAAAAGAACAAAAAAAGTATTATCATGAATGGCGTACTTGTTCTAGCACCAGCATTGGGATATTTCTTGTGAATAATCCAATTGTTGCGAGCAAAGTAATACAACCTCAAATCGTTATACACTGCCGCAACCTGAATGCGTCTGAAAATATTTGCTTTTGTCAACCGATAAAGCCATTCGAATATGCGATTTTTTTTCGCCTTCCCCATTTGTTGAATCAAATAAGTTTTATTCGCCCGAACAATTATATATCCAGATTGCATTACGCGGCAATTCAACTCAGTATCAACACCATCAATAAAGAAATCTGTTGCATAGCCACCTATTTCGGAAATAACATTAACATTTGTCAAACAAGCAGATGTAATACAGTCTATTGGATTTGTTATTTCGCTCATTTCTGGCAAATTCAACTGCCGATATGTTTCAAGGGTGTATTTTCCGTTATTCAATACAAACGGACAAACAAGAGCGACCTGGGGCTGGTTACAGAATTTAGAGTATTCTTCTATAAGGTTGTTTGCACAGATTGAATCCTGATCCATTGTCAAGATCCATTTAAACCCATCATCTTTTGCTTGACGTAAGAGATAATCCAAACCAAATGCAATACCAGCATTTTCGGGATGTCTATAGTAGCAAACGTCTTGATATAATGTTATAAAATGTTCAATTTCAGTCTTATTGCCAGATGCGTTGTCAAAGAGGTATATCTTTTTCACCTGTCCAACAAGGGCGTCAACATTTTTTTTTAGAAGGTCAATGTCGGGATTATATAAGATAATTCCCGCACAAGAAATTTGCTTTAACTCATCTACGACCATTTCCATCCCCACTTATTAAAATACTTCACAAGTGAAAATATATGGATTCGAGTCAGTTTAAAGTTTGTATGGCTAGCCTTTTCCCACTTATGCACAACGCGAGCAGCTGGGTGCACAACAATCCGGCTTTGTTTGCGAATCGTCCTGCACAAATCGGCATCTTCTGCATACATAAAGTAGCGATCGTCAAAGCCTCTGACATTCTTGAAAAGATCCGTACGCATGACAAGGAAACTTCCCTGTACGAATTCGCATTCAAAATCCTTAGTCTTATCAACATCTTCCATGGTATGGTAGTCAAACCGTTTCTTCAAGGGTTTTATGCGTACATAGCGGCAAAGCAGGTCGTACACCGTGATGTCTCGTCTATAAACCCGGAGCACATTATTGTACTCGTCCGTCAGAACGGGCGCCGTCATGCCGACATCCTGACTTTCATTTAGAAAAGACACTAACGGGGTGAAAACATCAGAGAAAAGAACAATGTCGGGATTTACAATAGCATGGTAATCTGAATTCAGGCACGGAATCACATAGTTATGTCCTTTCCCGAACCCAAGATTCTTCTTGGTATCCACATATTCTACATCGTCATACTTTGAAAGGCTTTCAAGAAATGCACATTTGTAATGATTGTCGTCCGCATAGCCACTGTTATCGACTATATAGAGTTTTTTTGACAAGGACTTTTCCGTAAAGCGCTCAATAGAGTCTATCGCCAAAAGGACGTCATCGTATTTTTTATAGACAACAATAGAGATGGAAAGTGTTACATGGTCAGGCACGATAAAAGCCCACTCTAACCCAATTTTTCCGCAGCAAAAGCGGCGTCAAGACACCCGTTTTTCGCGTCATCAAGACGCCCCTTCCCCAGTATACGGGGAACTGCGGGGTGCGGTCCGGCAAACAAAAAGTCACTAGTCAACGTCATCGCGAGGGTCTCGTCCGTTCAATGTGCGGCAATCCGTGATATCCGTTACCACAAATTGCGTAATTTGCGTATAAATTTAGAAAATTACGGAATTGCTACAAGGGGGATACATATTATATGGGGAGGTATACTCAATAGACACAACCGCTTTGTTGATATTTGTTTACAAAAGTTTTCGAGCGAGGGAGGAAATGACTATGGAACAGGACAGACCGGATGTTCAACCATTTTTTATGAAAACAGGCCAAAATTGCCGATTTTTGAAGAATTTAAGCATTTGGGGGGATCATTTTGCCCCCTTGCTATATGTATAAGAGCCTCCACCAATTCCGGTGATGGCAAAACAAACATTTAACCCAAAGAGGTTCCAAATGAAGAAAACATCAACCTTCGAGCAACAAATCATCAAGCATTTGGTCGCCAAAAGCCGCCACAGTCAACCCGTTGAACTGGTAGACATCATAAGCAAGATGTTCACCGAGGGGAAAATCGTCTTCGACGCACGCGACCCAAACAAACCTCCCCTATCCTATTTCCGGGACGACGACGAATTCTTCCCGGCAGAGGTTGTCGGCTGGCACGCCGAACTCCAGAAGTTGACCCGGCTGATACTCCACCTAAAGGAGAACGACCTCATACGCATGTTGAGCCTTCCCGAGAAAAGGCTGGCCTACTCGCCACTCAACCCACAAGTCGACCAAGCAGTCCTACTTTACAATAGGCTGCGCAAGGAACGGCACTACATCAAGTTCAGCAAGGAGGACACCGATACCCTGATAGAGTGCTTGAACAGCCTTGTTTACGTCAACCCCTCCCTAATCGACCTGGTTGACAAAGATCTCAGGTTCACTGAAGGTTAGTCGTAGACTCCGGCTTATGCCTCCACCCATTGCCGAGAACCCCTCGGCAATGGGTAGGATGTTGATTGAAGGATGGTAGACGTATTTTGTATCTGCGAAGTGACACGTTTTTTCGTACACCATCAGAATACTCTTGACTTTTATCAAGCAATGGTATATATTTGTGCAAGTGCACATAATATAGGCAACCAATAATCTAGGGGCTTTTTATAAACTTGAATTGGAAAATATTTGGCGTAAAGTACGAGAACCAAGAGCCGCAGGCTTTTGAACAGTTGTCTTATTTATTATTCTGCGCAGAATTCGAGAACCGTATAGGGTTGTTTCGTTACAAGAACCAAACAGGCATCGAGACTGAACCTATTGAAAAAAATGGTAGATTCTATGGATTCCAGGCAAAATTCTTCTCTAACTCAATTAACAAGGATGATATAATTGCCTCTATTCAAAAGGCAAAAAGAGAAAATCCTCGGCTAAATGAAATATATCTCTACACCAATCAGGAATTTTCTGAAAGCTCTACGCGAGGTCAAAAGAAACCTCAATACCAGATTGATATTGAAAATGAAGCTAGTAGACTAGGCGTCCTCATTCAATGGCGTGTGCCTAGTCATATGGAATTGCAGCTGTCAAGACCTGAAAACAAGTATATCTACGACACGTTCTTTTCTCTTGATGCAACCGAGAGCAATTTAATTGATGATGTGCTTGAGCATAACAACAGAATTCTTCAAGCAATTCAGACAGAAATTGTTTTTGGAGATAAGACTATAAAGATTGACCGGAGCCCAATCATTGATAAAATCGCCTCATCCATTCAAGAAAAGAAACATCTGATTATTTCTGGCGAAGGCGGCTGTGGAAAGACCGCCGTTTTCAAAGAATTTTACAAACTTCACTCAAAAGAGTTTCCCATCTGCATTTTTAAGGCAAGCGAACTCAACGTAGGCAATGTCAATGAAATTTTCAGTTTAAACCATAAATTTCTTTTTTCTCAATTTATTGACGCCTATAAAGACAAGCCTCTTAAAGTATTTGTAATTGATTCGGCAGAAAAACTCGCTGAAATTTCGAACAGCGATTTTCTCGCCGACCTAATTAGGCGGCTGATAGACAATGCATGGACAATCGTTTTTACAACGCGATACGCCTATCTGAACGATCTATCGTTCCTCATAAGGGATAATTACGGCCTAGCATGCGAAACCATTGACATTCCCTTAATCGACAATGAAAAATTGCAATCATTAAGCGGCGAATTAAAATTTTCACTTCCAGATAACCCAAAATTTGCTCAACGACTTCAGAATCTGTTTTATTTACGAGAATATATCAGTCATTATCAAGAAATCAATAAGGCGGGTAATTATAAAGATTTTACCGATTTGTTATGGAAGAAAAAAATCCAGAACAATTCAAACACAAAAGACTGCATCCATTTAGAACGAGAAAAATGTCTCATCAGCATCGCCCAAAAAAGATGCAATTCGGGACTATTTTATGTTGATTCCGGGAATTTATCTGGGCAAGCATTATCCCTATTGACGCAAGACGATATCCTTAGCTATGACGATGCACACAGTGGATATTTTATTACTCACGACATATATGAGGAGTGGGCGTTAGATAAAATCGTTTCTCGTACTTTCAGCCAGGTTTCTTCTGCCACCGATTTTTTCGTCAAACTTGGCGATTCATTGCCAATGCGTAGGGCTTTTAGATTATGGATGTCAAACAAATTATCCGAATGTGTGGACGACATCGCATTTCTAATATCATCTATTTCATGCGATGGCATTTCAAATCATTGGCGCGACGAAATACTTGTCGCAATATTGCTTTCCGATTATTCCAAAACTTTCTTCGAGAAATTCGAGCAGCAAATAATTGCTGACGATTTTAAGATTCTAAAACGAATTCTCTTTTTACTAAGAATCGCATGTACAGATGTTTCTGTAGAGAACTATATAGAAAGGACAAGGCCAAAAGGCAATGGTTGGAAAGAAGCAATTTCTTTTGTTTATAAATACAGGAAATCATTTCTTGATACCAACCTAAAACTTGTTTTACCTATTTTAAAAGATTGGACCAGCATCAACAAAAAAGGGACAGCAACAAGACTGTCGGGGTTGTCGCTGCTCGATATACTAAAAAAGACCGAATCTGACGCAACGTTCTTCATCGGTAGGAATATAGAAGAAACATTTTTCCAAGTGATCTACAATTCCGCTCAAGAATTGAAGCCTGAATTAAAAGAAATTTTTGACAAGGTGGTTAAAAATCATTGGACCGGAGGCAGAGATCCGTACGAAGATTTTTGCTCTAAAATATTAGAAAAGCCCTATCTAGCGTTCGATTTAATCAACAACTTACCCCTATCAGTCATTCAATTATGCGATCTGTTCTGGAAAAAGAAACCTCTACCGGAAGATGATTTCTGGGGCGAACGCGACACAATGGAAAAACGCTATGGTTTGACTGATAGATTCGATCTCCATTATCATCCTTCAAGCGCAAATCAAACGCCAATAAAATGGCTTTTACAAGCCGCATTTCATCCAACCCTCGATTTTATAATCGCTTTTACCAATCAAGCAATCGATTGCTATCGTAAATCCGATTATGGGAAAAGAGATGTTAAATCAATAAGGCTGCATATTGATGACAAAGAAATCTCTCAATATATATGCGATGCATTTTGGAACATATACCGCGGCACTAGCGCGCCCATAGTTCCGAGTGTACTACAATCAATGCATATGGCATTAGAGAGTGTCTTGCTGGATTTTGCAAAATTAGTTGAACCGGAGGCTTTACAGCCAGTACTTTTAAAAATCCTTACACAATCTAAATCGACATCATTAACTTCTGTAGTTTGCAGTGTCGTATTGGCTAATCCAGAAAAATTCTACAATATAGCCTTGATTTTATTCAAAACAATAGAATTTTTCCATTATGATTTGATAAGGTATGACAAAGATTCAACAGCAAGAAGCCTTTATTCTACCGGATACGGAATAAGCAGCTTGAGTGATATATTGTATTCTGACGAAAGACTAAAAACATGCGAAGACAAGCATCGAAAATCCAGTCTTGAATCATTGTTTTTAAATTATCAGTTCTTTGGGGTAAAAGGGTTCTCTGCAAAACAAAACTCAGAATTTATCTCAAAGCTATACGATATTATTGATATCCATAAATCAAACCCCATTGCAATCGAATCATACGGCATGCAATTGGCAAGAATGGATAGGCGTAATTTAAAGTCTCACATCACACCAAAAGAAAATAATCAAGTATATATTGAATTTGAGCCAAAAGAACTTTCAGATGGTTTAAAAAAGAAAAGTGACGAAGCCTTGAATAGATATAACGAAACATTCAAATACACGTCGCTTAGTCTATGGTCAAACTTTCTGTTCGCACCTAAAAATCAAAATAAGGATCCTAAGCAAGAAGCTTACGACAACAACCCACTTTTAGCACTAGCCGAAACGAAAGAACTAATTAAGGAACTTAATTCCGGGAGCGAAGGTGTTCAATTATTAAATTATTCAACTCCGTTTTGTGCATGTTCAAAATTATTACTTGAATATAGGGAAATACTTTCTGCGGAAGACAAGGAATTCTGCAAGAATGTTGTTCTTTCAGCAATGTCATGGCTTTTTGATGATAATTATGGCTACCAAATAGGCGATGGCGTTGAAGCCGCAGTTCGTGCAATACCTATTTTGATGAAAGAATACCCAGAACAAGCCGAAGATTACGCATTCATGTTGGTTTTGACACTTTTGGACGAATGTCATATCGGAGAGTACAAGAGAATATGTGATTACGCCATTGAATCAATTCGCTCATCTGAATTATGGAAAAACAACATTGAGATTGCGCAATCAATTCTTTGGCGTTACATAAAGCTTAATCCCATCTACCATAATATCATTACAGAAAAGAAGAATGGCAAACGTTGGGCGAAAATATCCAAAAAAAGTGTCTTAGAAGAACTTGAAACGATTAATAATGAATTAGGCGCTATCGTTATAGACACCAATGAAGTTTTATCCCTTGATACACAAGGAAAAGAAATCGTTCTTGAACTTATTCCTTTCGACACCAAGGACGAAAAACTTTTAGACATTCACTCAAAAATACAGTCATCTTTTGCAACAGAACTATTTGAGGATCGAAGGCTCGCAGAGGAAGAAACTATGGATTTTTCCCTGCGCTTGCGCATATTTAAACAAATCGCCTATTTCCTTTTACAGCGTGATGTACGTGAGATAGACAAATATTTGGAACCAATAATACCGTTTCTTCGGGCAACGGAAGAAACCGCTTATTTTTTGGAAAAATTGATAGCAACTGAAGATTACTTAAACAAACACGATCAATTTTGGCACATCTGGAATTTGCTATATCCTAAAATTAAGGAGCTTTGCGAAATAGCGGAAGACCACTATTTAAGTAATGTCATTGTCAACTATTTGCTAGCCTGGCAATATTGGAAAGAAGGCATTAAAAAATGGCGAAGTTTGAAAGAACAAGATATTTCTTTTTTTGCCAAAGCGTCTGAAGATTTCAGCAATGTTCCCGCAACACTATATTCTATCGCAAGGGTTTTGAATACCGTCGGAAGCAATTATGAAAACGAAGGGGTTGAGTGGTTGTTCACGATTGTTTCGAAAAATCCTTCTCTGGATCTAGAAAGACTTGAGGAGAATACCTTATTCTATATGGAATGTTTTATGAGAAAATTCTTATTTGGCAACCGGAAGCGAATTAAAGAAACATTAAGATTGAAGAGTATGGTCATCGCTATTCTAAACTTCTTGGTAGAAAGAGGCTCTACTCATGGTTATTTGTTGCGTGAGAACATTCTCTAATTTTTTTTCATTGTAGTACTTATAGACGTCCTGCTCGGTCATCACCCCTCCAGAATCTTGTCTATTTCTGCGTCAATTTCGGTGGAGGTGACAAGGCTATCGCGCAGGATGTTTCCCCGCCCAATTATGGGGAAAAAGGAGCGGAAGGAAACTTTCCCCTTCTTCGATTCCAGGTGCTTCCGGAACCGATTCGAGCAACAACGCCCGCAGCCGAAAAGATACAGAAACAAAATGCCGCCCGTAGGCGGCTGGTCCCTGAAAGAAATCAGGGCGGCATCTGTACTGTCAAAGCGTTCTCTGATTACAGTTTCCCGAGGTCACGGAGCATCTTCTCGTACTTGTCAGCACGAGCCTCTGCTGCATCTGCACGAGCCTTTTCCGCGTCCGCTCGTTTCTTTTCTTCGTCAGCGCGATCATTGGCGTCATCAATTTCTTCTTGCCAAGTCATATAGCGAATCCTCGTTTCGTTGTCCGTCTGGTACCACTTCACCAGTCTGTCGATATTTTGGGTTTCCGGAGACATTGGCTTTTGGGTGGCAAAATACTCCAGATACGTCCGGATCGATTTCTCGGCGACCTCGCGGTACTTGTTAAATATATAAAAACTTTTAAAGCAGAGGTCACCCAATTCAATTTTCGGATTGTCAACTTCCAAATTTTTAAACCTGTAAACTGCCCTCCCCTGTCCAAAGATGTCTTCGGGACAGATGAAGATGATGTAGAGTTCCTTCAGGTTGCGGTATCTTTCGCCCCGGCTCAGGGCTTCGCTATCGCGCATAGCCTGGTAGTAGCGGGACCGTTTCGGTATTTCCTTGGTGTCCTCCACCTGCATTTCGATATCGAAACTACGGATGGTTTCGCCATCGGAGCCAGACTCTTTCACGAATACGTCGAAACGTACGCCCTTGTGTATGGGACTGATTTCAATGGTCTTTTCCGGCTCGGGTTCCCGGAGTTCGTGAATCTTGATGCCGAGGACCGCCTCCAGGAAGGGCTTGGCGATTTCCTTATGGCTAAATACCATGGCAAACATAAACCTGTTCGTGATGGGGAGTTGTTCAAAGGGTATGCGATTGTTTTCCATTTTATATTTAAGGCGGGAACGCCCCCGCAAAAGCGGATAGAGATGGCCCTATCTATACTATAAAACGGTTTCGCGGCGAAAATGAGCCAAAACGTCACTTTTTTTGCGTGGGGATGACAAAATAGGCGCCACCACCGTTATTTTTGACAAAATTCGAATCACCTATTGACATTCGAGTAAAATTAGTATACATTTGTACAGAGATAATCTAAACGATGGCTTTTGAACGCATGTAAGCCATAAGGGGCAACCAATGAGCGACTTTTACGCCGAGACGCGTGCGATTGTGGAATCCAAGGCGAATTCAGCTGGGCCGCATTTAATCCCCTATTTTGTTTGGTTGCCGCACGCTCTACGCTTTATATTCCGCCATGGCTTCCATGAGCTTATCAAAGTCGCTCTTGTAAGTCGCATCGCGAATCACTCGGAACTTATCATATTCGCCCTCGGCAAACGCCTTTGCGATTTCGTGGGTTACTTTGCCCTTGTCCTGTAAAACGTCCTCTTCGTTGAACTGGAGGAATGCGTTCAGTTTTTCAACCCAGTCCTTCATGTACATCACCTGTCCACGCTTCGCCTGACGTTCCGCATAATCCAGGTACATCGTAACAATTTCGTTCAGATTCCTAATTTCTTCCTGGGAAAGGTAATTTTTGGCAACGGAAACATCCGGCTTACGGATATCCCCATCGGGGGCGTTTTTCCAAGTCGTAAGTCCCATATTGAGTTTTTTACTATCGGCCCTTGAATAAATGATTTCTGCCGCAGTCTGATGCGTGACTGCATAATGCAACTTGTTCTGGACTGTTGCGAAAAAATCCTTAGTAATTTGGCTATCCGGGCTGTAGTCTGCGCTACACCTAGCGTAGATATCCGTGATCTTCTGATAGAAACGCCGCTCACTTGCTCGGATTTCACGAATACGCTCGAGTTGCTCCTCGAAGTAGTCCTTGCCGAAGACGTTAACGGGATTTTTGAGGCGCTCGTCGTTCATGGCGAACCCCTTGATAATATATTCCTTGAGGACCTGCGTGGCCCAGATACGGAACATCGTCGCTTTTTTGGAATTGATGCGGTATCCCACTGCAATGATGGCATCGAGATTGTAGATATTGGTCAGCCTTGTCTGTTCTTTGCCAACCATTGCTCCATGTGGAGTGGTCGTTTCCATTTTGGAAACAACCACTTTCTCGTCCAGTTCACCCTCGGCAAAGATGTTCTTCAGGTGCTTTGAAATAGCTGCTTTTTGCACATCGAACAGTTCCGCCATCTTCGCCTGAGTCAGCCAAAGATTCTCATTCTGCAAAAGGATTTCAACCTTCACCTCTGCATTATCGGTTTTGTAAAGCAAAATCTCATCCATATACACAAATGTACACTACTTTTATAGCTCTGTCAAGCCCTTTTCATGAATATTTTGGGAATTTTTTTCGAGAAATTCTATATTCCCCATCAGATGCTCTCCATCCTTAAATACATCGCCCTGATTGGCACGTTCTTCATTTACACCTCGTCGGGGGTGTTCTCGAAGCTTGCGTCGCAGCGGGAGTTTCTCTCGCCGGGGTACATCGCGTTCCTGGGTTGCACGGTGGGCGTGCTGGGCATCTATGCGGTGCTGTGGCAGCAGATCATCAAACGGATGGACGTGAGCCTGGCCTACATAATCGGCTAAATAGCAATTACTTTAGGGAAATTCGGTGTTTTCAGCGTTTTGACCGAATAAAGAGTATATTTCGTACATATAGCCGTCCCTCCAAAAAAAAAGCGAGCTGACCGATGAAACTCTTCCAGAGAATAAAACGCAATCCTTTTCAAGCCATCCTTGTTTTGATGGTTCCTGTGATAGTTTTCTTCGCACTTATTGCCCCATGGCTATTCACAACTTTTTCTAGCCCTATAATTTTCAACGAGAATACAGGGCACATAGGCAACACTTTCGGCATAATGAGTCCTTTTATCGCCATTGCCGCCGTCATTGTAACATATCTAGCATTTAGAATGCAATTAGATGCAAACGAAAAGATGTTTGAGAATTCCCGTCGAATGCAATTTGAGCGCCAGTTTTACGAGATGCTCAAGATTCACTGCGATAACGTCAAAAGCCTGCATGCAGAATCGTCATACACACCACCCGGATCAGATTATCCCGTTCGCAAAGCCGCCGAAGGGCGAGAATTTTTCAGTTGCTTGCTAGAAGAATTCAATTTAATCTACGAAAACCTAAGGATACTAGAAGGGGCAACAGACATATTTGACAAAACATACCGTATTTTCTTCTTCGGCATCGATTTAATGGCAAATCACCTAAAAAAGGAGACCGTAGATTTTTTTCGCAGCTTTGTTTTTCAAAACATCAATAAAACTACTTGGCAAGAACACCCCAAACTAATCCCTATAAAAGATTCTCTTTTCACGGGACGCATAGACCAACTAGTTCCGTATTACAGGCACCTCTTTTTACTCGTGAAAACCGTTGCACAAGCAGACGAAGACTTAGTTCCTTACGCAGACAAGCGCCAACTCCTAAGAATTCTTCGCGCCCAATTATCCAGTGCGGAACAAACTCTACTATACTACAACTGGAAATCCAAACAAGGCAAACAATGGGAAGAGGATTCAACCAAGCCTGGGGGCAACCATTTCTTAACTGACTACCGGATGATTCACAACATCATCCCTAAGGACTGCTGGGCGTTCAGCTCTGATGAAATTCTGCAATCTCTATTAGAGAAAAATCCCGATTACAGAAACCTGAACGACGAAGACACTCTGTTTGAGTTGATAGACGAAAAGGGTGCTTGACTCATATACAGAAATAGACAGGCCAGGCCAGCCGATTTCGCTTCCGCATCATTTCAGCAATTTTTTCTCACCCATTGATTCCAAGATCGTCATTTGATGGATCGCGATTTTATTCAACTTAACAAGCCGTTCTGGCTGTGAAATACCTTCATTGATAAATACCGCATTTAGATTTTCCATATTGGAAAGGCAAATCAATTGATTAATGTTGGCATAGTCGCGAATATTCCCCAATTTGCCTGGATTCAGATCGCGCCATTCCTTGGCAGTCATGCCAAACATGGCCACATTCAACATATCCGCCTCATCGGCATATACAAGTGATTTCTGTTTGGAGGTTAGTTCCGGGGGAATCAAATTATGCTTAATCGCATCGGTATGAATACGATAATTCACTTTAGCCAATTCTCTTTTGGCGCTCCATCCTATTGCTTTTTGTTCAACTTCTTTCAAGCGCTGAAATTCTTCTATAAGATATAACTTGAACGGAACACTTATCGCCGAGCCAAATTCAAAAGCAATATCCTTATGGGCAAAAGTCCCACCATACTTACCGCGTTTTACAACAATTCCAATTGCATTAGTCTTGTCAATCCACTCGCCGCAACTTAAAACGAAATTCGGCAAACCGGCCTGCATTTTAAAGTGGTCAAATTCGACCACTTTAAAATTCGGGTTATGGATGGTTTCCCAAGTACCAAGAAACTCTATCGTGTACCTGTTCCTCATCCAATTTTTGATTATGTCCGCAGCACGGCTTCCGTTATCTTTGGCACCGGCCATATCCGTAATACTGATATAATCCTTGTCACCTAGGTTGATGACCGTAATCTTGGTATTTTGCACATTAATTTGTGTCATTTCGCTCCTCTAGTGAACATCTGTTCACTACCAAATATAGTTCCGCGGGAATGCTTTGTCAATAGGGTGTGGCAAAAATATTTTTCGGGAAATTCTATATTCCACATCAAATGCTCAACGTCCTTAAGTACATCGCCCTGGTCGGTACGTTCTTCATTTACACCACGTCGGGGGTGTTCTCGAAGCTTGCGTCGCAGCGGGAGTTCCTCTCGCCGGGGTACATCGCGTTCCTTGCCTGCACGGTGGGCGTGCTCGGCATCTACGCGGTGCTGTGGCAGCAGATTATCAAGCGGATGGACGTGAGCCTGGCCTACATGTTCAAGGGCACGGGCGTGGTGTTCGGGCTACTGCTCGCGCACTTTGTGTTTGGCGAGACCATCACCACGACGAACATGGTGGGGGCGGCAATCATCATCTGCGGCATTACGCTGTATGCGAGGCCATGATGTTCTACGCGCTCGCACTATTCAACGTCTTTGTCGCGGCGGTGGCCCAGATGCTCCTGAAAAAAGCCGCCATCACGCCGCACAAGTCCATCGTCAGGGAATACCTGAATCCGTGGGTTATTGGCGGGTACTCGCTAATGGTGTTCTCGCTGGTATCGAACGTGTATGTGCTGAGCCAGGGCGTGCTGCTCAAGGAACTCGGCACCATCGAGGCAGCCAGCTATCTGTTCGTGCCGGCCCTGGCATTCGTCTGCTTTAAGGAAAAAATCAACCTGCGGAAAGCCGCGGCAATCGCCCTTATCCTAGTGGGTGTCGTGGTGTTCTTTTGGGAATAAAAATATATATTTGAAACATGGCGAACACAATCTACACTCTCATAAACAAGGAAACGCCCCTTTGCGACTTCGTAATCGAAGGCAAGGGCGAACTTGAACTTTGCAAGATTGTGAAGACCTTCTCGCCATTACCCTTTTGGTGCGAGCCCCTCACATCATGGATTGAGAACAGAAGCGCAGCCAAGCACAGAGCGCATGTAAACAAGATTCTGGACCTTTGCGGCGGAAAGACAAAAAGCGGCTTTATCGCACTCACACACTGCCTTTCGCTGACAGACACGCTTTGGGTGAAAAGCGAAAAAGAAAACGTAACTTGGAAAGACGTCAACCTTTACGAGAACAACTTTGACGAAGTCATCTCCAAGCTTTCGTTCGACGGAAACGGACTTTTCGGAATACAGATGTCCACGACATCGCCCGAACTCACGACCGACGGCGCCTACGACAAATGCTGGCTGAATGAAAAAGACGGGATCCACCTTATAAAAACCGGTAGCACCGGTGCTAGGAATGCGGGGCTGGAGCCCTACGGCGAAGTACTCGCGAGCCAGGTTTTCGAGAAAATATGCAACTCGGTCAAGTACAGCTTTAGAAGGTTCGACGACCGAGTCGTTTCGGATTGCAAGATTTTCACAAGCCAGGAATTTGGATACAAACCAATCAGCATTTTCTTGAAAAGCGGCATAAGATACGGTCTCCCAGAAACACTTGAAATCTACCACGGAATGGGTTGCGAGGACGCCTTCCGCCGAATGATCGTAGCCGACTGCATCACGCTGAATTCCGACCGACATTTCGGCAACTTCGGTTTCATGGTAAACAACGAGACCTTTGAACGGACCGGAATCAACCCGTGCTTCGATTTCAACATGGCGTTTGTCCCCTTGTCCGAAGAAGGCTTCGATTTTGGCAAACGTGCCGACGGAACGGAATGCGACTTTGACGAATATCTCTCACACCGCGGGCCCGTAATCGGCAGCGACTATGTCGCCCCAGCCCGCGCGATTCTCACGCCCGAAATCAAGAAGTCCGTCGAAGAAATCCGCGAGATTACGCTAACAGTCCCCTGCGACGACCGCTTTAGCGAGGAAAGGCTCGCACAGATGAATATGATAAAGAACGTTCAGTGTGAGCGAATTCTTGGATATGATGCAAAGTGGAAATTTTAACAGGTTTTGCCGGCAAGAGCATTTCGAACAATGTCGCTTAAGACGTATGTTGCATTTTAAACGGCAAACCCAAACATCGCCACGAACCAAGATTTATTTTACTCGCATATTGCATACAAAGTCGTTTCTATTCCTGTGCGACACAAATTTGCCCCGCGTTCAAAGCGAAGAAAGATTTTATAGTTTTTATTTATTTTTCGTATGTACTGAGGTATAGTAATCAAATCTTCTCTCTTATGATAAACTCTTACTGCAAGGCTAGCGCCATTTTTCATAGCCGTTTGAGCTCCCATTAACGCTTTCAATTCACTTCCTTCTATATCCATTATAATTGCACCAATTTTTTTTGTATTCGCTAGAGAGTCGATATCTATTACATTTACTACGTTCATTGATTTGTCAGAATCATCAACTTCTCTTAAGTACGAACCAGAATCCAATTGAACCATTGCTAATTTTGCTTTTTTATCCCAAGCACCAAGTTTGAGGACAGTTATGTTCGGATAACCCTCCACTTTTTCACAACATTTCTGATAATTTATAGAATCACATTCTAACGCGATCATATCATATTTGTTATCTGTAAATTCAGACACCTCTGTAATCGTTTTCCCATCAAACGCACCGCATTCAACAACAATCCCATCCATTTTTTTGTTGAATAAAAGTTTCAAATCATAATCGTAATCCCATCCCAATCCAAATTGTGCCAATTGGGACGCGTCACGGCACACGGAGGCATACAAATATTCAGTCATCACATTCTTTGACCGTTCATCCGCTAGCATTTTAAATGTAGCCTCAAATTCATCAAAATGTCCTTTTAAAAAAGTAGAATCAATCAGTTCGTGATTAAGATACAAGTCTCCTTGTTCAACCCGCCAATAATCACTAGGAACGAAAAAATCAGAATTATTATTTCCAATCATTTCTTTCTTTATTTGATCTATTTTTTTGTAGAACCATCTTGAATAACCACTTTCAAGACCATATATTATGCTTACATTGTCTAGCTTTGCAATTTTACTTAACGGCAATACATTTTCATGCAATTTGTTTGCAAAATGATCATTTACAACATATCCCTTAACAAAAATACCTTTTGTTTGTAGATATTGTTTCAATTTATCAGCATATTCGCCAACACCGAAAATATAAACCCCCCTTGTAGGCGATTTGAGTTTATTAAAGTATGCATCTATTTCTTTGTTTCTTTTTTCTGCTGTTTTGAAATCGAAAAAAATCGGTGTCATAAAAACCGTCCTTGTTCATTTTTTATGTTAAGTCTATTCTTCGGCCTTCTTCATCAGAATAATAAGCGGCATACGTCACCTTCATCACGCGAGCAGCCAAATCAAATCCGCTTTCGGGTTCTTTGTCGTACAAAACAGAACCCATAAAATCCACAATTTCATTGCAATAACCACGGAGCATTTCATCTGCAACAAAAGGCTTGTTCCAACCGGTCACAATCGGGAGCATTTCGGATAGATAAACATTGTCCATGCCCTCATCATCAACCATGTACGTTTCCATGGCATCATTCATTGTTAAACGGCAATTGATAGCAGTGTCGTTGGCATATACTTCAACATAGTTCTTGCTACCGCCCAGTAGATTGTCTGTTGCAATTATGGTTGCTTTGCTGCCGTCTGTAAACGTAAGAACTGCGGTTCCCGCATCTTCAACATCATGTGGCCTTGCGGAAATATAGCGGTGTTCGTGTTCCGAAAGTCCTCTGGTAGCGCAGCCCATATCACCAACAACACTTTTGACAAGAATTTTTTTTCCTAGCGCAATCGATTCCTGTTTCTTCAAATATAATACAGCCCCTAGAGGATGAACTCCATTTCGCATAAAAATGCCACCACCAGTCCTATTCCAATCACCAGCGACAGCGGAACTAGAGCCCTTAAGGCTTTCTTCCCCTTTCATGTAAAGAATGCGGCTCTTTTTGGCCCTAATGATTTCTCCCGCTTTGAGAACTGCCGGGGCATAGACAAAGTTTTCCGCATACATAAAGTACTTGCCTGAATTCTTGATGACCGTCCTTAGCTCATCAAGGTCCTTCAATAGGCACTCATACATGTGCCTTTTGGGAACTTTTTCGCCAATAGGTTCTGGGTCCCCAGGACGACCAAAATAGCCGGCAAGAGGCTTTTCACAAATAACGTGCTTGCCAGCAAGTATTGCTTGAATTATTTCTTCCTTATGCACGTAAGGAGGAGTACAAATATCGATAACATCAATTTCAGGATCATTCAAAAGGTCTGAATAATTCGTTGTTCCTTTTTCAAATCCATATAAATCGACTGCCCTTTGTATCTGTTCCGGGCGTCGCGCCATTACCGTCTTCAAGCGACAGGGAATATTCGACCTTTTATAGCCGAAAGCATGAAGTTCAAGGGCTCTTCCCGCCCCCACAACACCAACAGTGACAATATCCTTCATCGTACATGCTCCAGAATAGCCATTCTCTGAAGTTTGCCCATTGCATTCTTAGGCAACTTGTCTAAAACGAAAAATTTATGGGGCTGTTGGAAATCTGCAAGATTTCTCGCGCAATAGCTTTTCAATGCGCGCAAGTTTATTTCTTGACCTTCTTTTGGAACTACAGCCAAAGCCACAATTTCCCCTAAACGTTCGTCTGGGTAAGAGAATGCCGCGCATTCTTCAATTTCAGGTAGTCTCCCTACAACGACATCAATGTCATGGGGATAGACGTTGATAGCTCCCGTTATTATAATCTCTTTTTTACGCCCAGCAAAGTACAGGTAGCCATCTTCATCTAGATAGCCCAAGTCACCTGTCCGGAAGTAATCTCCGACCATAGCCGCCTGCATCATAGATTCTTGCTTATAATACCCCTTGCACTGAAGCTTCGACTTAACCACAATTTCGCCAACTTCATGAAGAGCGCAATCGGAAATCGGTTCGCCATCTGCATTGTCGCGCAATATACGAATTTCGGCTTCATCGAAAGGCTTGCCAACCGAGCGTTGCTTATTGGGGGTTTCTTGGAAACAGATGTCTGTAACGGTTGAAACTTCGGATGCTCCATACATTTCATGGAACTCGCATTTCAAAAGATCAATTAGCTCGTACTTGACAGACGCTTCCAGCAAGGCTGAAGATGAAACAATGCTTCTGAAACTGGTAATAGACGGAGCGTTCGGTTGTTTGAGCAATTCAAGAATTTGAGCCAGCTGAGCAGATACGGCAATTGTGAAGGTCGGCTTCTGTTCTTCGGCACACTTAAGCCAAATTGCGGGAGTAAAACGAGGCAAAAGAATTGATGTCGCGCCCAAAATTAGTGGCAAAATTACAAGACGTTCTGCCAAGGAGTGGTACAGAGGCGTCGCAGCAAGGATTCTATCATCCTTGGTCAAGTTGTAAACCCTGATATGAGCCATCGAACGTTCATACTTGTTTCTTTGGCTGATATCAATCGGCTTTGGCGTTCCTGTTGAACCCGACGTCATTGTGAGAATCAGACTTTCATCATCATCTACATCGTAATCTAGTTCTGGCCGCGTTGCGGGCATTTCCTTTATTTTTTCAAAAGGAGTCGTTCCTGGATAATCCTGATCCAAACAAATTGAAAAACCTGGTATATCTATTCCGCCATTTTTCTCACATTCAGAGAAGAATATCTTTCGTGCAATAAGATGCTTGATATCGCCAGCCTTTATAGCAGTTTTTACCGCATCAAACGGCAAGGACGGGTTCAGCGGAACAACACACAAACCAAGGTCGGCTGCAGAAAAGAACAAAGCAACAGATTCGATGCTGTTGTTCATGGGAATAGCAATATGGTCTCCATGAGCAACATTCAGACTCAAAAGAAGATTGGAGTACCTACTTACAAGATCCGCCATTTCGGCATACGAGACTGTTTTTCCGTCACACCAAATAGCCTCCTTATTCGGAGTCTGTTCCGCATTCTTGTAAAAGAGATTCGCCAGCAAGCTTTTCTTCATAGCAATCCATCCTCAAAGAATTCATCAGTCTTTATAACGGGACATATCACTTCGGTATCCACAGGCATATACGACACACCCCAAGACAAGCCAATACCAAAACCGAGAAACAGCATTTGTTTTACCCCATCTTTACGTGCTCCATAGTAATCACAAAGCGTAATGGGAATAGAAACAGCGCTCGTATTACCAAACTTGTCAATGGTCATAGGAACCTTTTCCTTAGGAAATTTAAGTTTCCTCATCAAATTTTTCAGGATAAACAAGTTAGGCTGATGCATAAAGAGCATATCAACATCGTTTTCGGTCAAATTACGCTCTTTCATAAATTCACGCACAAGATTTGGAACGTCCGTCACAGAAAAAACAAACACGTTCGTCCCATCCATGTGAGAATGGTAGCTAGAACGTTCTCTGCCGTCATCTTCCATCCGCAAATCATGCGGAGAATCCATATGTCTAAAGCCCCCTGCGGGGACATAAATTTCGTTGAATCTGTTCCCATCGCTCTTTAGGCCAAAAGACATTGCATCAGATTCTACCGACGTCTTTTCTATAAGCAACGCGGCCCCTGAATCGCCAAATAGGAGGCACGAAGTGTCTTTGGGAGACACCATTCTAGAACTGGAATCGCCAAGCAAAATGAGAGCTTTGCTTGTATTGGATGTTTTTAATAGTGATGCGCCTAATTGCAGACCATACACAAATCCAGAACAGCCAAGATTGACATCAAAAACAATCGAATCCATCGGAATTCCTAGACGTTTCTGGAGTACAAAAGCAGTAGCGGGCGCAATATAATCGTGGTGAGCGCAAATGAAAAGGAGAACCCCTATTTCAGAAGGGTCCACCCCCCTTTTTTCAAGCAAATTCTTTGCTGCGGCATAAGCCAAATCGGAGGCAGTCTGTTGCTTCACAGAATGATAAGTTGAGCAAACACCGGTGGATTCAATAGTCTTACGCACAGTTTCTTCGCCAAAAACAGCATCATACGCAGTACTATCAACCTTCGTTAATGGTATTGCGCTAGAAATCCCGGCGATTTTCACTCCATTTATCACAGACGACAGCATGGCAGACCTTATTTAGCATCAATCTTGCTTTCAATCAGTTTTTCAAGCCCACTGACAGTTCTAAAATCACTTGAAAGAAGTTCATCTGCAGAGAATTCGATATCGAACTCATCTTCTAGGATTGTCACAAACTGAACCATTCCCATAGAATCGACAAAACCATTTTCCACGAAGTCAAAAGTATCGTAATCAACATTCTCAGGGAGTTTGTATTCCCTTTCTACAAAGTCAAGAATAGTTTGCCTGATTTTATCCATGATAAATCCTTTAGGTTAAATGCGCTCCGCCATCTATAACAAGCTGAGAGCCAGTCATCCACTGAGTAGCATCAGAAAGAAGATACGCAATCGCCCATGCAATTTCTTCTGGTTTTCCACAGCGATTCATAATATATTTGCCATAATTCATTTCCTCGGTTTCGGAAAACGACGTGTTTTGAGTCATCGCTGTCGCAACCATTCCTGGATGAACACTATTGACTCTAATTCCCTTGCTTTTGACTTCCATCGCACAATATTCTGCGAATGTCTTTATTGCCGACTTTGACAATCCATAAATAGAGTTTCCTAATTCAAATGAACCCATTGACGCAACGGAAGACACCATCACTACAGACGCATTTCGTTTCAACTTTTTTTTCTTCAAAATCGATCCGGTAAGCAAAACTGGGGCAAAGGTATTGATGTTGACCACCTCTTCTAAATCCTTCTGTTTGATAAACGAAACAGGTTTCATGACAGCAACCCCCGCATCATTCACCAAGCCGTCTAGTTCAGGTATAGCCGCAACCAATTTCTCCATATCAGACGAATTAGTCAAATCAGCAATAACCATCTGATGACCATCGCCATCTAAAGCATCTAAAGTTTCTCTTAAGCGAACTTCGCTTCGCGCGGTAATAACAAGTTTTGCGCCTAGTTTAGAGCACTCAATGGCAGTAGCTCGTCCAATACCAGACGATGCCCCTGTTACCAAGATGGTTTTACCTGTCAACTGATACGGATTGTACATAGCAGACTATTGCGCCTTCTTTTCTTTGATGATGTTGAACAAATCTTCTACAGTCTGTGCTTTACGCAAATCCTCTGCTTTAATTGCTACATCATATTCTTCATCAACCATGGCTACAATAGTTAATGCTAATAATGAAGAATACTCTTCCAGTTCATGGAATCTTGTAGAAGCAGATATCTGCACGGCTTCTGGTTCCTCAAGTAATTCAGTGAATTGTTGAATGAAAATCTCTATATCCATATTTTCCTCTAAGTTAATGATTTCTTTGGTGTAACTGCTCTAACATCCGCTTCATTTTTGTAAGCGTTTTATTGTCTGCATTTAAGTCCAACCGAAAACACATTGCGTCGTGATTCCCTCGTTGAACAGTTTTGATATATTCAGCCTTTTTCTTTACCTCATTAAGATGAGGCTTGTTATTTGTATATACAACACCATAAATCCAGTTTAGTTTTAAAATGTTTTTACAAAAATCAATAATAAGCACTTCTGTTTCCATTGTTTCCGTCGGCTCACCAACAACCACCTCTCTACCGACTTCAATCATATCCCCCTGCAAATCATAAGCCCCAATCAGTCCAATCCGTTCGCCTTTTTTATTCAGTACAACAAAATAGTAGTCGTTGGGTTCTTGCATCTGCCAACGGATAAAATCCTTTTGCGCATCAAGCGAAGGTGCTAGTTGGCCCACAGTATCTCGATTCCGTTTATCAGCACGGATATTATACGAAAACTCGGCATCATCAAGTGTGATGCTTCGTAAATCAACAAACATCCCATGTATCACTTCAGGGTAAACCATACTTATTACAAATATATCCTAAAATTTATGATAAGGTTAGGTTGAAAGTCACTTTTTCGGCTTTTTAGAGGGCATATTCTCTTTTTTAGTCCCAATGAACTGCACGTTGTGGATGAATATTCTGAAACGCATATTCAACCTTTTATAGAATAAGGTTATTTCTCAATAGATTCCTTCAATTTGCAATTGACGAATGCCGCTGGCGCCCATGGTGCAAGGTACTTCCTGCGCGTTTCGGGCGTCCCCAATATGGGACGGTGCGTTCCCTGAATGATAAATTGTACATCGTGATGTCGACTGACCATATTCGAAAGCTCTTGCAACAAACTATGCAGTTTTTCTCGGTTCCCTTCGCGCGTGCTGCGCACTGTCCACGCCACCTTATTCCATGTCGTGTCTTCAATTAGCGAATCGAGCATGGCAATAGTCCGCATATCACTACAATTTTCGCAGCAAAGCGTTTGCTTAAAATGGGTTCCCTGCTCGCTTTCGATTTTTGCACATGTTGCAGCATCACCATCAGCAATTAACGCTCCATCTGTAAAACCGACTCTATATTCCACGTTTTCTGCGTGAGAGGTGTGACCAAGCAACCGTCTGTGCATCGCAAATGTTGTATTTGCCCCTTGCAAAATACCGAAATCATCTTTCAGCATTTTTTCGTCATAAGGAACACCCCAGCCATCAATAAGCACCATTGCTGTTGATTTTGTCGAATCCACCAAACGTGCTATAAGTGCCTGCGCCCCCATAACCCGATATTGGCTCTTATAGGCTTGAGACAGCGAGTCCGCCCCAAACGGAACTAACTGCCAGGGATAATCGGGGTGTGAAAGATACCGGTCCACACATAGAATGGGGAATGAAATAAGCGACGTCAGGAGTAACGAGAACAGGGCTAGATTAATGTTGCGCATCTTCATCTTCGCCATCCTCCATCTTATACTTGAGTAAGTCTAATGTACCGAAACGCATCAATGTGTCTATTGTCAACTTTTTATGGTAGTGGTCGCTATAATAGGGAGCGAGCGAGAGCATCTGTTCATCGGCAATCACATACACATTCTCGTGCCAAACATCCTTGATTATGTTTGTAACGCCTCGTTTTTCTAGTTCGCGATTCATCTCGGGCAAGTGAATATTCCAATAGCCGGTGGAATAAATGTTGTTCCAACTGCCGGGTTCAACAGCGCTGTAAGCATGGTTGATACGCGTTGCAAACTCCTTATAGCGACCGAACGGCAGCAGGAATACATCACTGGGATGATTGTTGGCATAATCGCGGAAAGCGAGCCAATCAGAAATTGACCCCAGCGTATCGCGAGAACCGTTCGACATTTTGTCAAAGGCAGCGTATGTCCCTGTAATGACTAAACTGGCGAGGCAGACGAGACCAATTATTTGCAGAAAACTCTTGGCCTGCTTCTTTTCTAGAATGTCATCTTTATTGACAAAGAATAGAACGAAAATGACTGCTAGTGCCCAGACGCCAACTTCTACATGTGCGACCACTCTATTTACTAGAAGCAGGTAGGTGTAGGGGATGCTTATGAGGAAAAGTGACACCCACGGCACCCACCAGTTACGTTTGTTCGAGAAGAACATCAGTGCAAGGCAAAGAAGGGCCCAGCACCACACGCTTCCACGCAACAGAGAATCCGATATGGAGCGGGCTACGGCAAACGGCATCTTTACATAGTTTGGCTTATAGCGGTTCCTGTCCGCGATCTTTATCAACGCCTTCATGCTGTCGAGCGAGAATACATTGTTGTCGTAGAAATACCAGGCACGAAGGTAGCGAAAGTCGCGGCTATTCATTCCGCGATCATCCAGTTCCGCAACAAATGCTGGAGCCTCGTAAAAAGCGCCGTCACCGAAATAGGCTCGTGGGCCTTGGTAGGCTGCGTAGTATTCGTATTCGCCCTTGAAGTGGTATTCGTTAAACTTTACAAGCCCGACATAGGCGACGGCAAAAGCAGCGAGCGCAATTATTGTACCTTTCCAGATACTCTTTGATTGCAGAAAAGTAAAAAACAGAAGAGCCGCAAGCGTCGGCATGCCCAACAGGAACATTTCTTTACGGAAAATGATGCCAGCCGCCATAAACAAGCAACCGGCAATCAGATAGGCCCGCCTTCTTTCCATATTGCCAACGGCGAACAGGAATACACCGGCGGTTGTCGCGATGCCCGCCACTTGAGTAAAAGCGACACTTAAGTAAAAATCCGGGGAAACGCAAATTAGCAGCATGACGGCGAGCATTCCGCCAAGTTTTTTGCCATAACGCTTCAAGACTGCATAAGAAAGAGCGACAAACGATGCTAGAACAGTAAAAGTCTGGAAAATAGAGTACCAGCCAACGTTCGGGAACAATGCGTAGAAAGGCCGGAGAACATATCCATAAACGACGTTAATGAAATACATGCGGACATCGTATTCACCGCCATACGCACCAGTCAAGACTGACGACATAAAGTAGTCGTCTAGCGAGTTGAACTTGCCGGAACCAACGGCAAGGCAGATTGCAAGAACCACTAGGTTCATGCCCAATGCAATAAAGAATGGATAATTTGAGATTTTCTTTAGGATTGCGGAAATTTTGCCCATGCCCTAAATATAAACAGATTTTTACAGGGAAGCGGGTCCAACACGTATTTTCCAGCGTAAAACATCAAAAAAATGCAGGAACCTGGATCAATATGCAGGACGCATACATGCAGGAAAAGGGTGTGGCCGGTAACTGGATGCTTATCGGCTATAGCGCACCTGGTACAGGATCTTCGTTCAGCTATGCATCAAACGTTTTCGAGTATAGCACGACTGATACGGACCTGAGTGGTGCGACGAATGACTGGATGGCCGACCCGAAGACTGATCTGAATGATTGTGGGACACAGGCTGCTAAACATGGTAGTTGGAAGTTGACTGCGGGCGGATCGGGCAGTCTGACCATTACTGATGCAAGCGTTGAGGCCAATTGCAAATCTCTCACTGCATCTTGGAGTAACCTCACCAGATAATATTCTTGTGAATTGTTTATTTCAAAAGGACGAGTTTAATCGCTCGCCCTTTTTTTTATCTACTCCATCTTTTTCGTCGAAAAACGCAAAAAAAAGCAGAAACCTGGATCAATATGCAGGACGCTTACTTCCAGGAAAAGCAGCAAGTTGGTAAATGGATGGAAATCGGATACAGCGCGCCGGGTCAGGGATCGTCTTATTCCTATGCGTCTAATGTGTTCGATTACTCCCCGGATGGAGCTGGTAGTGCAGATGCCACTAATTGGTATGCCAAGGCAAAAACAAAATTGAATGATTGCCCGGCAACCACGGGTCAATGGACTCTTAAGGCAGAAAATGTTGGCGATGCCGCTCCCTATACTGGATTCACAATTAAGGATAACGGCACTACGCCGAATTGCAAGCTGCTCACGGCATCTTGGGACAACTTGACCAGGAACTAGTCCAGTTTCGTGGAAGTTTATAAAAGGACGAGCTTTATCGCTCGCCCTTTTTCAATTATATGGCTGCAACACATCTCTTTTATTAAATTTGCACGCTTTTGAAATAACGAAAGCGTTAATTTATTTAAAGGAGACAGAATGCTTTTCTTCGAAGCTGCGCTGAAATATTTAGAACAGGATAAGGAGAACCTAGCGCCACTTACGGTGCGAACTTACTATTGGAATCTCAAGAAAATACAATACTTTCGTCCAGATTTGGACTGTGCCGACATAAACGAGCAGATGGTTCGGGATTTTAGGCGGCATCTTCAGCAGAAAGGAAACAAGCCCAACACCGTAATCAAGGCTCTTTCCGTATTACGAGGTTTTTCACGGCGCATGCTTGCAGATGGTTTAATTAGCGAGAATCCGTTCAACAAGGTTCGAATTGGACAGGTCTATACGCGGCGCGGATTTCTCACCACAAGCGAGTTGAAGAAACTTTATCTAAACTATCAAGACCGCAGGCGTTTCTTGACTGAAACAGAACAGGACGTAATGCGGGCGTTCCTTTTCAGTTGTTTTACGGGGCTGCGTTACAGCGACTTACATTCATTGGACGCTTCCGAAATATTCGACTATAAAATTCGCAAGCAAATGCACAAGACAGGCGACCCGGTATATGTCCCTATTCCGCTCCAGGCAAGGCTTCTACTGCCAGAAAACTTGAAGTCGGGTCCCGTTTTTCGCATAGTCGAGAACTCTCATTTCAACCGTACGCTCCGCGCCGCAGCAAAGAAACTCGGCTACTACAAGCATATCCATTGTCATCTAGCTCGACACACATTCGCCACAACTTGTATAACGTTGGGAATACCCTTACCAGCGACAAGTAAATTGTTGGGACATCGTAAATTGGAAACCACCCTCATTTACGCAAAGTTTGTCGATACATTCCTTGATAAGGAAATGAAGAAGTTTAAGAAGTTGGGATAAGCAAGAAAAAGGGCGAGCGGTTAGGCTCGTCCTTTTGAAGCTCGTATAGGATTAGATTAGTTGCCAGAAGCTCTGCTGAGGGAGCTCCAAGAGGCGGTAAGAGCCGTGCATTTTGCATCGCCGGTAACGCTAATCTGGAAGTTAGATGCGGAACCTGCCGTTCCGTTAAGCGTAGCCTCTGCCTTCCATGCATCTGCGGTACCTGCGGTGCATTCGTTCAAATCAACGCTAGGAACTGCCACCCAGTCGCCAACACCTTCCGTATCGCTTCCTGAGTATCCAAAGACGTTGGAATGGTAAGAATAGGTGTTGTCCTTAGTTCCCGGAGCAGAGTAACCAATCTGCAGCCAGTTGCCAACGTCGTTCTTTTCCTGGAAGTAAGCGTCCTGCATATTGATCCAGGTTCCTGCGGCGGTCGGAACTTCAGAGGCCTTGGACTTGGCGATCATGCCGAACAGCTTAGGCACTGCGACGGCGGCGAGGATGCCCATGATCACGATCACGACCATCAATTCGATAAGGGTAAAACCTTGTTTCTTCATAGTGTACTCCTTGTTGTTTGTGACACACTTGTTTGAGTCCTGGCCCGGAATTGAGCGTTCGACTCGTTTACTTCCCTAATATACACAATTTTTTTCGAAAAAGCAATAGTTTTGTCAAACTTTTGTCATTTTTGTGTCATAACAACGCGGAGTCGACT